>Ga0209489_104862_pt1 | contig 24177 bp, 9 predicted proteins | sample SiratrowhiteBW_FD_187527 | JGI IMG/M metagenome (GOLD analysis project Ga0209489, IMG submission 187527) | Root nodule microbial communities of legume samples collected from California, USA - Siratro white BW (SPAdes) (version 2) | ecosystem: Host-associated > Plants > Roots > Nodule | place: USA...
TATATATATATATATATATATACACACACACACACGTCACATTCATAAAGTAATTCAAAATATATCTATCTTCATAGGAATTTTACAATATCACTACAAAACAAAAGAAAAACATTCAAAAGAAAATAACTCATGCCCTCCATTATCTCAGTGGAGAGTTCCAACACATGTCAGATCCTTTGCTCATGTATAAGACACAATTATCACAAATTTTAAAACAAAACATCACACAGAAAGTAGGATAAGCTAAAAAAGTTTTAAAAGATATAATCATAAATTTCAATTTCAGTTTCTATCTCAAATAAATTACAAACACATCAAGCTTTTATAATTCACCTCATACATCACACTACAATTATCAATTATCTTCAATAACTCATAACCAATTTCTCATGTGAAAATACACAGACTCACATACATAGAAACTTTACTCTACTTTTGGAAGACTAGTACTTTGAATAGGATTAAGAGGTTTGCACATTTCATACGACTCCTACTTGTTAAATCTACATAGCCCTCAACCCAATTAAATCACATCAAAATCATATGGCATAGTTAATCTATAAGATTTGGTCCAGACAATTCTTTTTCATATTATGACAGTCATATGAACATCCTTCAACTTTCACAACCTAATATATATGATTCTAATGTACCAATAGGGTCAGGATACTTCCTTATTGATCAAATATACAAACAATGCACATCCTAAGCAATCTCACCACAAGTATTTCCTTTCCTGAAGATACCATGTCTCGATCACCATTTAACACCATTCATCATTTATCATACATCATGGATTTCCATAACCTTAAGCATCAACTATACTATCTCATGTTCTTAAAATAAAATCTCAATCCAGCAATTCAATTTCAATCATCAATAATCCCTACAAACGTAACAATGAAGTGTATAACTAAACTACTGATGAATATATTTTTATTCACACTTATAATGTTTAACCTTGATTTTCTTATACACTAATTGAGAATAAATTCATTGTTTTAGATAAGATTCACCCAATCAGGATTAATTGGAATTTAATTGAGATTATTGGTTAAATTTGAATTTTAAGTATATTCTTTTATTTTTCTTGTTTTTAATTATTTGTAGAGATTCCATGGGTTCCAAATCCAATCAAATATTTTGCAAAGATATTCTTCAGATTTCCTACTAAGAAGATCCTCCGCAATACTTAATTGATTTAGAGAGAGTCTCCTTGAAATATTTTACAATATCTCTTGTAGCATATTCATTTCTTATGAGCTAGTATCTGAAACTGATTTGGAAACAAATATCTGAAAGAAATTGGGAGATAGAAAGATCTATAACTTTACCGAGAAGAAGATATTTACAAAATTATTCTTTGACACATAAGAAAACATCTAATAATTGCAATGATAATATTTGAGATTTAATTCCGAGTTAATTTCATGAAGAAAATAAGATTATAAATATAGGTTGGAGAAGGCATGAAAGACACATTGCTGCATAGCATAAACTCTAGTTTTATTTTCTTTCATAATTCTTATGCCTTCATCATGGAAGGCGAAACTCCTCTAGGTTGATTCTTTTGTGATTTCACAATGAATTATGATGTTTCTATTTAATAAAGTTTTGTTCTTTACATTCTCTTGAACAATTGTGTTATATTGTTGGTCTTGGTCTTTTTGAAATCTGTTTTTTGAAAAGTATTTGTTTTTTAATACTTGTTGAGAATTCAATTATTTTTCCTTTAATTAGTGTTCTTGGTTAATTCGCTTGGTCCTAATCAATTTCTTGTACACTTAATCAAGAGATAAAAAATATACATCTCATTAAGTATACGCTTGGAGACAAGGTGAGATATTTAATATATCAATAAACGCTTGTTTTGATAAGATTTTGTTGAATTTAATTGAGTTCAACTTTGTGAGGAGAATTGAAAGATAATAATCTTAAGAAAACTAAGGAAGAATTTGTTATGAAAAAAACTTAAGACTCAACCCATTTTCTTTATTATTTTTAAATCATCTATTTTAATTTCTTACATAACAATCCTCAAATTTCCCTCTTTAATTTATTGTTATTACTAACTTTCTTTACTGCAGATAAGTTTTGAATATTAATTGTCTGAATTTATTGTTAGATTCGTTGGAAGACGACTTGTGGTTAACTTTCATTTATCTATACTATCATCTCTTTGATGTTAGATGGTCTAATAATATGTTAGGTGATCAACACTGAAATTCTTTTAATTTACTTGTGAAACAACTACGATCAACCACCATCACATTCGAATCTTCTAACCTAGAGTTTTATCGAAAAAAAAAAAAAACCAGCTTCCTTTACCTGAGTTTACAAAGAGCTTCAAAATTTCTAGAAACCACAATGATAGTCTAATCTGCGCCACAGAGTCTTGATCGATGAACTGAACATATCACCAAAACCTTGAACTAATAGAAACTCATCCTGAAGATAAAAACACCACATGCAAACACCATTTGCCTAGGTAAACAGAAAACTTAAACTTAATCTGACTCCAAGAGGGAAAGGAAAAAAAATGAACATACTCTAAACAAACTTCTGATCGGACAATCTTACTCTAATAGTCGCCAAGAGTCCAAAAGTGACCTCCGATCGTTAGTCTAATGAAGGATGTGATAAGAAATCCAGAAAAAAGGTAAAGAGAAAAAAGAAAATCTATTCTAAAAAGATTACAATTATACTAAAATAAACTCAAATAACTTATTTTTTATTTATATAAATTTTTTTATTTTATTGATAAAATATTCATGTGTCATTCTAATTATATCACTTCTATTCTATATCTATTTTTCTATATCCTTATATTTTTATTACATATAAATTTATCTTTTTAGTAAATGTAAAAGCATGATAATATATAAATGTTAATATATAAAATATAATATCATAAAATAAAATAATCATTTCAATATTTAATTTAATTATTATTATTACATTTTTTATATAAAAATCATTTGACAAAAAAGACTATTTGTATTTTAGATGGTTAAACTTTTAAATAAAATACTTTAAAATAATTGTGCTACATGTTAGGACATGACTGTGACCCGTATTAAATACAGATAATAGCATGTGATCTTAAACTACATGGATGAACCGTTTAGAACAGTGAAACAAGTAATACAACCTGGTCATAGAGGTACTTATGTGCCCCTTTAATTGCAGAGGACAAGCCAATATGCACTTTTTGGTTTGTTATGTTTGTATTTTGGGTTATAAATGTGCTGGAACTTTTGTTAACAATATTCCATAATTTTCTTTTAAAATGAATTTTTTTAATAAACTACAAAATTTAATTTAAGCCTCGAAGTGGATATTAAACTTTATTATTATTGTTTTTATTGATCTTTACAATATTTTATACTTTTATATTTTTATTTACTTTTTTTAATACAATACTGTTAAAAAATACTATATAAGAGAAAATACTTATGTATATCATCTTTTAAGACCTTTGTATCTGTTTGTATCTGTTTTCTATTATGTTTCAACTTAGTGAAAATATACATAATAAAATAGACACAAGCACCATGCTAAATTAAATATTAAAACAAACATAAGTATTCAAGCTGCAACTTTTTCTAATTTATATGACAGTGACAACAAACCATGACTTGTTTGATTTGGTGGTGGAAAAAGAGGAAAGGGAAGGACAAGCAACACCATGTATTTAGTGAGAAGTGTAGACAATGTGTTTTTTTTTTTTTCTTTCCTTTTAAAGAATGGTGATCAAACTTGTCTTGTTTTCAATATATTTATTCTCATTTATTTTTTATTTTTATCAAATCAATACAATTACATACTTTCTAATCAAAATATATTTTTCATACATATTTTAAATAAATATTGATTTTATTTTTATTTATATAATTTTTTTCAAATTAATTGTTTTCCACTTTTATATTTTTTTTATAAACATTCAATTTTATTTCTGAAAATTATTTTCAAGATTTATTTATATAAAATCTTAATAAAAAAAATTGGTGAATAGACTTATCTTTCATCAATTGAGGTGTTTATTTATTTCCAATTTTCTCTTCGAAACCAACACGACATTAATTATGTGACAGTGAGAGGCTGACGACGACGTTGCTGTAGAAGTTCTGGCTCTCGTTTCGTCCAATTAATAAGCGCGAGTTCCAAGGATTTCTAGGTGTCACCTCTGGATCTGCAAATTGCTCTTATTTTTTCTAAATACTGTGAAAATACTTTTTCTGTTTCATAATTACAGCAATTTAAAATTTTATACATATATTACGAATAATAATAAATATGTTGTAAAAATATTATTAAAATAAAAACACTATTTTCAATAGATAAGATAATTAATTTAATGGTAAATTAATATGAAAACAATTAATGATCCATTATTACTTGAACATTATTCAAGTCAACATATTTTTATATGATTAAACTTACAATTATTTTGGATGGATAAAATATATAATTTTTTCAAACTTAGATCCCTACTAAAGAAAAAAAAAACATTTTAATTGAATTTTTGAAAGCTTCTTATTAATGAAAATACTATTATATTAAAGTTATATCGTTGAAAAGAGTTATTATATCAAATTTTAATATATTTCTTTTATAAATTTCATTATTTCATATTTTTTAAAAATTTTAATGTATTTTTTATTTTAATAGAAAAACTTTATGAGATCTATATTTAAAATGTTTTAAAAAATATATTGTTTTATTTTTATAATTTAGGATTTGAAATCATAATCTTAAATTTTATATTATGTAAACATATTCTAATGAGAAAATTTTATAAAATTTAAGTATTAAACTTATTACTCTAAGTATAACTCCTGAAATAAAAATATATAAATTTAATTAATATTTGATTTGATTTGATGATTAATATTTTTAATATAAAAATATATTAGTTTATTCTTATGAATAGTTTTAAATTTATATAGTGTTAACATATTTTAATGAAAAAAAATTCTTATAAAATCTAGATATTAAACTTATGACTCTTACAATAAAAACATCCTAAATTTCAGGAAATATGAATTTCTTAAAACTAATGAGAATTTTAAATATTTTTTTTTATCTCAAACACTAAGAATTTTCCTTTTTACTTCTCAACTAATTATTCACTTTCTTTTCTTTTACATTTTCATATTTCCACTCCTTTATTTTCATTCCCTTTTTCCACTCTCAATCCAATCAAACCATGACCAGAGGTTCCATAAAATTAAAATTGGATTACAACTCTTTTCTTTTGTGTGGTGGAATGTTATATATGTATGAGTGACTGGTGTTGACAGGTGCCATTGGCTGTTTATGAATTAATAGTGATAAGATAAACCATTAAATGCATCATCAACTTACTTTTATGATAAGATAAAATAATTTAGTTGCAGGGAATAACATATCACTAATAAGTGTGCAATAGAATTGATACGTAACAAAGATAAATATGACTTTTTTTTCATTTCACTGTTTTGGATATATCTCTTAATAAATGTATACTTTATTATTTATCTTGACTTTTAAAGACAGATCCCATCAAAACCTATAAATTCAAAAGAAAACTCCATAAAACATTCAAGAATAATATTACATAATAAGGTTCGAATCTTATCACAGATGTTATTTCTTTTATGTAGTTTGAGCACGTTTTATAATAGTACAAACTTAGCGTGTTTGAGCACAATACTTCCTTTGATATCTCTATATGCTTATTTAGTAGTTATTATTCTTAATAAAACGTCTTGAACTATCTTTAATAGTACATTACGTGAGGTGATAAGGAAGAATTTTCTGTTCATGTTTGAATATTGGTTTCACAATTAATAGATTATATACTAAAATAATGGACTGCCTTTTGTTATGTTTCACTTGGAAAATTCATGTAATTGATTATATTAAATGAAGAATTAATTATTTGATCATTCATTTGATTATATTATAATGACTTTGCATACATATATCAATCAATGCATGTCATTTTAAGGAGTTTTAGTCTAATCTTAGTTTAGTTTTATTTTTCAATGTATTTTTAGGTGTGAGTTTTGCATAGTTTATTAAAAAAATATAAATACTTTTATTAATGTAGGTTAACTTTTTTCCGGAAAAGTTAATATTATAAACATAAATTGTAAAAATAGATAAAGAACACGTGTTATTACCCAAAGAAGAAATATAGCTTTAATGAGATAAATATCACTTTTAATAAGGTTTGAAAGAAATGAAGGTTCTTTGTTTTTGTAAGTTTGTAGACTTCTTTGGGAAATAAACGGCTATTAGATGTAGAAGATAGAAAGGAATTCCAAACGTAAAAGACTCTTTAAACTCAAGTTAGTAAAATTTTAAAATAATGTCAATAATAATAATAATAATAATAATAATAATAATAATAAATAATTAAATATTGAGTGAGTATTTCCTTTAATCAATATAAGAAAAAAGCTATTTAAAGATCAATTTTTAATTACTATATAATGGTTGTTAATTGTGACCAAAATAATCATTAGATTAGATTTTAGTTGTTAAATAACTACAAAATAAAAGTAATGATTGAATTTAGTGATCAATTAAGTCAAGATAATTGGTATCCAACATTAACTACCAAGATTTTAGTCACTTATAACATTAGATTCTAAATTAGTCTTTAACTTGATTAGATACCAAACTGACTTAGGTATCGTTTTAGCCATAGACTTTGTACAAAATAACTTCCAACCTTCAGTCTCTGTAGTAGACAATGCTACACAAACTTGCTTCTTATTTGTCATTAAACTAAACTTGATCCAAGCAAGTGACATGTTTCACTAGAGCTTTTTCTATCGAATTTGCAAACGCAAAATCTGAATCAGAATAACCAACTAAATTCAATGATATCTCACTTTGATACTACAATCCAACTTTAGTAGTCCCCGTTAAGTTTAGATGTACTTACATCTCCACTCTAAACCCATGATTAGGACATTTTCTCAATAAAGCCTTGAATCTCAGGCTTCACATACTGCTTTATCAACACCGTGTACAAATGATGCTATGGTTGCCTCTGCCTCTATATTTTTGGAGGGTAAGAAGAAATGAGCTAGAAACTTTGTCTCCACATCTTTCCAACTAGTTAGACTTTGGTTAGGTTGTGATTGTAGTCATGCTTTGCCTTCCCGGTTAGTGAGAATGGAAATAACCTCAGAAAAAATACCTCCTCATATGATCCAGTAACACCAAATAAATCAAACAACTCATATAAAGTGTACAAATGAGTATGTAGGTCTTCATGATCTAATCCAGAAAACTGATGAGAACTTATCAATTGTAGCAGTAAACTTTATCTCAACAATTTTCATATTCGTGATTGGCCTTACTATACTGGTAAAATCTCTAGGATTTGTATAAGCAATAGAATCTCCTATGGTTGTCCTTTGATTCGGAGTCTAATTTTGTGCCTGATTTACTTCTTCCATCTTTGTTTCATGAAAAAGTTTTGGACTGTGAAAAGAGGGTGATTAAACAACTTGTTGAATAGGAATTCCTTGTCTTTTGTTATCAAACAAATTTCTTTGTACAGTTCTTTTAATATCTAAATCTACAAGTAGTGACTCTAAAGAAATTGTCCTCCTGGTACGAATAAATCTTTGCTTACAAAAGAACACAAAACCTTAAAACCACAAGTTAGTATAAATAATTAACTACAAATAAAAATAAACCTTGTAAAACTTTTCATTCTATAAAGTTATACTGTTGTGAACTTTATTTGTGCTTTCTCTGAAGGTGAGTTCTCAATCAGAGGAAGATTAAGAATATATAACCTACAAAGGTTTGTTAACTCATGTAACTTGAAGATATTTGTTAACTCGTGTAATTTGGAGATGTTTGTTAACTTGATGTAACTTAGAGAAATTTGTTAACTTGTTATAATCAAGTGATTTAATTAGTGAAACCTTCTAAATATTTAAGAGAAAATTAAACATAGTTCAAGATTTAAAATAAACCAATATAAAATCTATTTTAGAATTTTACTTTATGTTTATTACACGACTCTAATTTAAATGATATATTAAATGATCTCCTAAACAATTTTTTTAGTTATTATAAAAATAATCTAAAGTTTCATTCAAGTGTCGCAAAATAAGCTATCTCTATAAAATTTATGTTTGAAATTCTTAAATCTAAGTGTTTTAATAAAAAAATCATTATTAAGATTACTTAGATACATACTCGTTATACTTCGTGACTAACAATTAAATTATCAATTCTAATATTATTATTGATTCTTTCACAAAATTATTCTGAAAAGATTTTACAATTTAATATTAAGAAACTGTTATTTTCAATCTTAAATCTTAAAATAGTAAATTTATAAATATTTTTATATATTTTTTATTTATTATAAAATTTAGACTTAGACGTGGGTGATTGATGTGGAGCTTACGGTTCTGCGTTATTGTAGGTGTTGGTGCTGTCGGAGAGTGGTTCACGATGCAGGGATGGTTCGTGTTTGCTATGCATGCTGAGAAGTTCGCCAGAAAAAAAAATGAGTAGCGTCGCCGGGGTAAGAGCGCTGAACAAAAATAAAATAAAAACAAATATCCTTTTCAGAAATCACTGAAGTGCAGATGCACTACATGCTGACACATGGAGTTGGGAAGTCTTTATTGCAGTGAAAATAAATGAAAGAAAAGTAAACTCTATACAATTCAACGGCCATCAATCTTCCACGTGATAGACTCCTACACTAGCCACAATCTTATTATCTATTGTGTGAAGTGGACTTTCAGTAAAAACAAATTTCAAATTTCGACAGATGTAGAACTGAAAGAGAAAGAACCATAATATTTTTATTTCAGAAGTAATTTTATTTTTCTAGAAAAAAAGTGTTATCGTCATTATTATATATTACTATCATATGCGAGGGAGACCCTTAACAAGTTCTATTTTTCTATTTTTCTTTTCTTTTCTATTATCATATTTTTTTATTTCTTTTCCTTTTTTTTTTTCCATTTTTGTGTATTTTTAATTTTAATTTTTAAAATAGTAGAAAAAAATTTATTTATTAAAATTGACAAATTCTGTCAGTTAAATAGACATAATTTCAAACTAGTCAAAATAAAAATGACATGTTAACGATTTCGACATTAACTAAAATAATTTTTATCTCTACAATCATTTTTTAATTATTTGATATTATGATGGTTAGATTTAATAATTAATAAAAAAATAATAATCATTATATAATAATAATTAACAAATAATTTTTTAATTATTTAGCACTATGTTTATTAATTTAATAATTAAAAAAAATTAATAATACTAATTAACAAATTTATTTTAAATTAAAACAAAATAACATAATGATAATAATAATAAAAATAATTCATATGAATTTAATAATAATTATTATTATTTAATTAAAATAAAATAAAATAATAATAATAATAATAATTAATAATAAATGAATTCAATAATAATAATAATAATTATTTTTTAAATTAAATTTGTATGAAATTATTATTCTTCTTATTATTATTTAAATTAAATTCATATGAATTTAATTAAAATTATTCTTATTATTATTATCATTATACTATTTTATTTTAATTTAAAATAATTTTTTATTTCTTAATATTCATGTTATACTTTTGTTAATTATTATTATATAATAATAAAAATTATTATTATTATTATTATTTATTTTGTTAGTTATTAAACTTATGGATCAGAGTATCAAATAATTAAGAAATGATTAAAGAGAAAGAAACAATTTTAATTAATGTTATTAATTAAAATCTTGAACATGTAGTTTTTATTTTGATCAATTTAAAATTATGTCTATTTAACTGACAAAATTTACCTATTTTGATAAATAAATTTTTTTCAACCTATCATAGAATTAAAATTAAAAATACAAAAAAAAAATAGAAAAAAAAACTTTCTTCTGTCTATGAAATGGCAACAATACTCATTACATACATATATTCTAATTTAATTTATTGTCAAGTGAGAGATTTATAATTAATTTTGATGTCGACAATTTTATTTTTGTTAAATATAATTGAAATTTAATTCACCGTGTAGTAATGGTTACTAAAAAAAGGAAAAACAAGACTAAATTTACTTGTTCTACTTTAACTGTACTTGTTTGATCAGTTTTCTCAGACATATTTATTTTATTGATCACATCATTCTCACCGGTCAACGTAATGTACACCAACCCATCATGAAGTTAATTTTTTCCTGTATATAAGATTGAAGGAGGGAAGCCAAAGCACACTGCAGAGCTTTCCGTGTACCTTACCCTTCACACACATCATTCTGATTGTTGTTGTGTGTTGAGGTTTGTTATTTGAAAACATAAAATTTCTGATATTCCACAATTCACTCCAAAAATGGCCTCTCCTCAAACTCAAAAGCCTCACATTGTTTGTGTACCATACCCTGCGCAGGGCCATATAAACCCCATGATGCAACTCGCCAAGATCCTTCGTTGCATGGGTTTCTATATAACCTTTGTGAACAGTGAGTACAACCACAGGCGTTTTATCAAGTCCCATGGGCCAGAATTTGTTAAGGGTCTCCCAGATTTCGTGTATGAGACAATACCAGATGGGTTGCCACCTTCTGATAAGGATGCAACTCAGGACATTCCAGCGCTGTGTGATTCAACTAGAAAAACTTGTTATGGCCCTTTCAAAGACTTGGTCTTGAAGCTGAAGGCTTCGGAGAACGTGCCTCCAATTACTTGCATCATTGCTGATGGGATTATGGGCGTTATTGGAAAGGTTGCAAAGGATATGGGCATACCAGAAATTCAACTTTGGACAGCCTCAGTTTGTGCTTATGTGGGATATTTGCAATTTGATGAACTCGTCGAACAAGGCATGGTTCCATTCAAAGGTACAATTTTATCTTTATGTCTCCGTTAATTTCTATTGCTGCCTATGTTAAAAGTTAGTTTTCAATGTCGTTTGATAAATAATAACAAAAGAAACACTTCCTCACTAACAATAACTTGAGTTTGGTTAATAAATTCAATGATTATTAGAATAAAAGTATAATTGGGGGAGGGAAGGATACTACATATGTGGGGAATAATGACCCGATATGATCGTTCAGAGCTCAATTTTTTTTTTCTTTCAAATTGGTAGTTTTTTTTTTTCATATTTGGAAAGTGTTTTTCTTTAAAGAAAAAGAAAATATTATTATTAAATTGTAGTCGGTTATTAGTACCAACTTAACTCAACCTGAAGAAAGATGAGAGTCATTTCTAGATTTTGATGTGGTCACTTTCGACTGAGACAGTGTCAGACTGTTGGATTAATTGGAGGATTCTTATTTTGTCTTTTGTTTTGAGAGACATTTTTAATTTAGCTTTTTTGTTTTTCTTAAAATTATAAAACATATCATTGAGTATGGGTAAACTAACTTATATTTTTTAATTTCTGTTTAATTATTGAGAGAATAAATCACAATATATAAAATCATACGACTTCAACAGCATGATGGATTCTGACAAAAGTTGTAATAAAAAAAATTAGTAGTTTTTAGTATGTGTTGAAACAGATAAAACTATGGTTAGATGTTAAGAAATTTCTTTCTGACTGATTGCACCATCAAAGTTTTTACAAATAACACCATTTCAATTATGATGAAAGTTACACTTTAAATAGAAGTAACTTTATGTTTATTAATCTATATGATCAATAACATTTTTATAGATTTAAAATATAAAAATAAAAACTATTAATCAAATAAAAATACTTTAAGAACAACTGTAAAAATATGGACTACCATATTAATCCAACATTTTCCTGCCAAAAGAAGTCACTCAATCCAATCACTTATTTTTTGTTATCCTGTCGCGTGAATCTATTTGACTAGAATATATATTTAGCATATTTTGTCGGTAGAGTGAATATAAGGAATTAAAAAAATATATAATTGAAAATTTTTGTTGATTTAGTTTCACAAAAACCTGACTAAATAGATTTAAAAGTTAAAACATTTATTAAGATATTGAGTCTATGCCATAATAAATGAATTTCTTTATTTATTTTGTGTGTGAATGATAATAAATAAATATAGTTGTGTGTGACCTGTCAATGGTTGTGCTGCTTTCTTTTTACTATTTTTTCTATTTTCTTTATTCAGTAAATATTAAATACATTTTATATTTTAATTATTGAATATATTTAATTTTCATTCAATATTTTTCTTATAAAGTATGATAATATTTATTAAAAAATGTTAAGATTACAATTAGATTCTGAAGGTATGAAATGTTGTCAATTTATTTTTTTTAAAATAAATATAATTTCTAAATTTATAGAAAATAATTTAACGATAACATGATTTTAAGTACTAAGGAACTCAACAGTTTAAATATTAATTTAACCATTTATTCAAAAGAATATCATAATAATTTGTAAAAGTTGTAAAAAAATCTCAATATTTGTTTTATTTTTTAAATTTTTCTACAAATTTTTAACCAGTATTAGTCCATAAATGTTTGGTTGTTACCTCCAGTTCAATGTGATTAAATGTTATCATAGTTTTACGGTTCTAAGAAATTATAATTTTGACATCGAACATGTTGAAAACTTGTTTATGAATTTAAAAGTAATAAAATAAAAAATAGAATTTACTCCTCTAAGAATAAATTGGAACAATATTTCTGGACATTCTCTAATTACAATTGTACTTCTTTTGTATTTTTCATCATTATAATAACTCTATCAGAAAAATATATATAAAAATGTATATGTACTGTTCTTAAGATGTGTAATATAAAAGTATCTAACAATAGAATGTTTTAAACAACAATTATATCTATATACAAACTTGGAAAAACTGAATCATCTTATAATCAGAGAAAATATCTACCAAAAATGAACCATCAAAACAAATCAAGAACTAAAGGTATTCATAGATTCCCTACTGTGAATGCTCTTCTATGCTCTTCTAGGGTACTAAGAAGTGAGATATGAGTGGGCCCCACAAGAAGTTTGAAGCATATATGTGTGGCTTGCAATGCTCTTGCTGTTGCGACATAATCATTCTTGTCTTTTGATTATTAATCAATGAGTTAGACAGTTTTGGTAAAAGAAAATGAGGAATAATTGTATTTTATCAAGCTAAATAAAATAAGAAAAACGTGAAATAAAAATAAAATAAAATAAAATAAAATAAAAGATAATAATTATTTGTTTTTAAATTAGAAATGTACACATAATTAAGTCTATTTATTGTGGCTAGAAACTAATTCTTACTCTAGTAATTAATGTACACACAAAATATGTCATATAAATAATTAAGCCTATTTATTGTGGCTAGAAACTCACTGTAACTCTATTAATTACGTCTATTTATTGTGGCTAGAAAATACCTCTAATTCTATTAATTAATTGGATATGGACAGTGAAGTTCATGTGGAGAAGATAAATTCTCATTCTAAATAGACATGAAAACAGACTGTAGAGTGAAATACAAGTCAACTGATGATTTAATGTCTTGTATTAATTTAATGGGTATTTTGAAAGATTTAAAAGGAAACAAAAAATTTAAAAGAATAATTTTAAATAAGAAATAAACTAAATATTTATTTTTAGAGTTTATATTTTATAAGTAAAATTAAATTTATATATTCACTTGATGTATAAATTATAATACATTATAATTTTGATAAAACAATATTTTTTTTTTAAATTTCTGTAAATTATAATTATTACTTTTAAATTGAGTCTATCATAAGCTTACAACCAATCTGAAATCTTGTTGGATGACGGACCAAATGGATGAAATAAAAATGAATTCACTTTTCTTTACATCACAAATTTTCAATTTAATCTAACCTATTTAACTTATTATTTGGAAATTGATAAACCCTTCTTGGTTTTCATTCATGATTAAATTGTTAAGCAATTCCTTTTAGCATTGTTCTCGAAGCAATCATATTTATTTGTCTAAATCATTGTTAATGTTAAATTCATGTTATATAACTCACTTTTGTAAAATTTTCAGATCAAAAGGAGATTGATGACGCTTTGGATATCAATTTAGATTGGATCAAAGGAATGAGTAATACGAGATTGAGAGACCTTCCATCCTTTATCAGAGTGACTTCTTTGGATGATATTTTGTTCGAGTTTTTGAATTCTGAGGCACGCAATTGTTTGAAGTCTTCTGCAGTGATCATTAACACATTCGAAGACTTGGATGAAGAAGGGCTTGAGGTTCTTAGGTCCTACAACCCAAACATATATACCGTTGGTCCACTTGACTTGCTTGGTAGGCATTTTCCTGAGAAAGAAAAGGGTTTCATGTCAGTTGGGTCAAGTTTATGGAAAAATGATGCAAACTGCTTAACATGGTTAAACAAATGGGAGCCTAACTCAGTGATATATGTTAATTTTGGAAGTATAGCAGTAATGACAGCTCATCACTTAAAAGAATTTGCATGGGGACTAGCAAATAGCAAGTTACCTTTTTTGTGGATAAAAAGGGCAGATATAGTAACAGATGATTCTGAAGGTTTGCCACAAGAGTTCTTTGATGAGATCAAGGATAGGGGATACATAACAAGTTGGTGCAGGCAGGAGCAAGTGCTTTCTCATCCATCTGTTGGGGTTTTTCTAACCCATTGTGGTTGGAATTCTACACTTGAAGGCTTATATTCTGGTGTGCCTATGGTTTGTTGGCCTTTCTTTTCTGATCAGCACACAAACTGCAGGTATGTGTGTGCAAATTGGGGAGTAGGAATGGAAATTAATCAAGATGTGAAGAGAGATGAGATATATGAGCTTGTAACAGAAATGATCAAGGGAGAAAAAGGAAAGGAAATAAGACAAAAGTCCTTGGAATGGAAGAAGAAAGCAATCAAAGCTACTGATGTTGGAGGGACATCTTTCAACAACATCCACAAGTTAATTAAGGATGTTTCTTCTCGTAATTAAGGATGTTTCTTCTCGCAATGTTATTTGAGTCTTGTTTTTATGATCTAGTCTACTAAGTTTGGGTTCGCAGTACCTACTTCTGAATAAGTGAACAATTTAAATTTTATTTGATTGAAAAGTATGTTGTAATGTTAATTTATTACTTAATGTGCTAATTTTAATTGTCATTTCTATTAATCATAACGCAAGTTTATTATAACTAATTTTCTATGTTCTTCACGTTGTCGATCTGTTATATAATATCTCAAATATATGATCGAATGTTATGTAGTATTTTTTTAGTATTTTTACCTTAAAATTTAGTTGGAAATTAGCTTATACATTTACGTTATTGTCTTTACTAACATTTTTAATTGTTTTAAATGGTAGATGTCACTTAAAAAGTATATATATATATATATATATATATATATATATATATATATATATATATATATATATATTATGATTACTTACTTTTTTTTATTAACAAAGAATGGTTGTTTATAATTTTTATGTAGATGCGTTTGATGCAACTACGTGATAAATTATAACCTAAGTTATAACGAAAAATCTAAAAGGTTACAAGATAGATGGTTACGTAAAATTAATTAATAAAATAGCTACTAAATATAGATCGATTCAAAAGAAAATATTTAATAAATTGAGATAGAAAAAGTTTCAAGAGAGAATTTAAAAATAAAAACTAGTAGATTATAAACTAGTTTATTTTATAACATACTTGAAAATAAGTTAAGAGCTATTATGCTTTTAACTATATTGTAAAAAAAAAGAATTTTAATAATAATAATAATAATAATAGATAAAATGATCATGTAATGATGGCTGATGATCGGTTATTAACAAATTGTTATTAAAAGGTCAAGGTTTACATTGGTTGCAAATATTGTCATTTTTTTTACATACAATGACAATTATTATTATTATTATTATTATTATATTATTATTATTATTATTATTATTATTTTGAATTAATGGATTATTTTTAACAATAATTACTAACACAGTCATTATTAAAAGATAAAAGAGTTGTTTGATATAAGATTTATTTTTAATAAAGAGGGTATTCTTAGTTTTAAGGAATTCAAGAGTAGATGAATTGAACTATTTTAAATTTTAACAAAACTTTAAATGGTATATCTAATAAATTAGCCAATTACAATATTTGATTGTTTTCAAATTTATACACAAAACCAAGATAAAAAAAATACGTCAAGAATTGAATGATAAAGAAAGAAGGACGATGTATATAATAATTTATATTAATTATGTAACATTCTATAATTTTCATATAATAATAATTATATCATATAGAAATTCTATAATATGCTTAAATATAAATATTTGTATATTTTTTTAAAGTATTTCAAAATATACTTCTCTACATAAGATTTAATAAAAATATAATTAAAGTTCTCCATCAACTCATTAAGGAGTCACACCAACTCTCAAGTTCTCTGCTTATGTGTAATACATAATCATCACAAATTTAAAAACAAAACAAACATCACACAAAAAGAAGGGTAAGCTAGTGAGTTTTTTAAAAATGTATTTTCATAAATTAAATTTCACTCTCAACCAAACAACAAATCAAGCTTTCATATCATCTCATACATCACATTATCATTAAACATCACACTCATGTGATGCCCATATGATCTGGTCTAACCGGTTCTTTTTCACACTGTAGAGTAGTCATATAAACATTTCAATCCATATGATTTGGTCAAACCAGTTTTTTTTCACACTGTAGCACAGTCATATAAACTTAATTTATATGATCTGGTCTAACCGGTTCTTTTTCACACCGTAACACAGTCATATGAACCCTTTAACCCACATGATCTGGTCTAACCAGTTCTTTTTCACACAGTAGTGCAGTCACATGAATCCTTTAACCCACATGATTTGGTTTAATCGGTTCTTTTTGCACACTTTAGCATAGTCATATGAATCTTTTAACCCATATGATCTGGTCTAACCAGTTCTTTTTCACACAATAGCGCAGTCATATGAATTTCCTTCGACTCTCACCACCTAGTCATCTTCATCTATGATTCCAATGACTAGTAGAGTAGGGATACATCCTTATTGATTAAATCCACAAAAAATGTACATCTTAACGATATTAACACGGGTATCTTCTTTCCTGAAGATACTATGTCTCGATCACACACCACATCATTCACAAACATTGAAAATACATCATATTGTACATAAACATTCATTCAATTTAATTCAAATTCATTCAATTCATACTTAATAAAACAAGTAATTTCAATATAAAAAAAATACAGTAAAAAAAAATACAACTAGCTAATATCCTCATTTTATTTCAAACTAACATAAAAAAAACACGCAATTAATTTCCCTTTCCCAAATTCACAAGACAAGTAATTACAATATCTATAAAATCATACAACTAGCTTCCCTTACCAATTCATACTTAATAAAACAAATAAATACAATATATGTTAAAATATTCAAACTAGCTTCCCTTAACCGAATTCACAAAACAAGTAAATACAATATCTACTAAAAATATTCAAACTAGATTTCCTTACCTTTATAGAGTAGAGATACTTAAAGGAGTTCTGAAAACCTAAAATCACGGGCAACCTAACTCTGTTCAAGAATTTGATTGGACACACTTGCTCTACTCAACGCCAGGAATCTAGGTGACTTCCGATCATTAGTTTGATAAGGAAGGAAGGCGAAATTTTAGAGAGAAGACAAGAAAAAGGGAAAGAAGAACATTTGAGTGTGAGAGAGAGAGAGTTGGTAGTTTTTATAAAAATAAAATAGAATATCTATTTAGAGAGAGGGTTGGTGGCTTTTATAAGAATGAAACTAAATATCTTCTTAAAGAGGGAGTTGGTGGTTGTTATTACAAAAATAAAAATTGAATAACTAATTTTATTTATTTAAACTTTTCTGTTGAAAAATATTCAGGTGTTATCTTATTTATCTCTAAACTAAATTATAGGTTAGTTTTTATTCTGGAGGTATTTCTAGGGTATTACAAGTTTACTCTATCCAGGAGTTACATCCAATTGCTTAACTACACAATCCAAGTTCACATTAAAATATCATAGTTTTTATAAGCACACAACCAAACAATTGTAGAAACCAGATCTTGAACCCTACAATATTGGTTTACACACCTAGTATCACCTTGTTACTATATTATGTCCGAAAACCATGGTATTGATCATAGATTTGCATTAAGAAAGCTTGAAGATTAATTTTTAGCTTAGTTTATGCTCTCTATCAATATTAGAACGGACTTTAGAATATTAGTTTTGATCTCATGTTAAATGGCTTAGAAAAAAAAGAGTTATATAGATTTTAATCTGTTTGTTTTAGTGAATTAAAATTGTGCTTTAATATATTAATTTCACTTTCTAATGAAATTAATTGATTAACTCATAGTTTTAACTAATTAAAACAGAAAGATCAAAATTTATCATAGTTTGCAATGATTCTAATTGATTAAAATGATTATCCAATCAATTAAAGTGTTTTCTACTGTCATTCTAGACCAGGTAAGAATATTTTAACATAGTAAAAGCACCTTTTAATCCATTAAAAAATAAACTATCACCAAGAGAAGCTATAAGTCATTTAGAAAAGCTTTCTAGTTGTAATTTTAGGATCAAATTATGAAAGAGAAACTTACAACAAATCATAATTGACACAACACAACATAAAACACTTCGAGGTCTTTATGTTCAATGCCATGCTTCAAATTCTTCATGAGAGACGTTGAATTTATCAAATGCATAAACCTTAGCTCCAACAAACTCTCCCTATTTGATGAAGTTAACAATATAATATAATGAAGATGACCATCTGATACAATTCAAGAACAAGTGCATTGATGTGTTTTGATTTGAGATAGATCCTTCACAAGCAAATGAGCCTGCACTAGAAGTAGTATATAACAATATGAAAACACCAATATAGTATTTTTGTCCCCCTTTCACTTATCAAATTTGGTTGATAGATGAAATGAACAAGTGAAACATATATAACAATCACATAAAATAGTGTTCCATTGCAAAATAACAAGATAAAAGAAACAACAAAAGTAAGAAATAAACAAACAAAAAGCTTAAGGAAGTAAGTAGAGACTAATTGATTCAAGAATATATGCCTAATTTCCCTATCAAACTCAGTCAACAAGTTGGTCCTGAATCCCTTCAATTTGCTTGTCCAAATGTTAAAACCTTGACGTACAAATTTATGATGGGATCTTTAATCAGTAATCATTATATCCATATAAGCTAGCAATAACTACTCAAATTGGGAAAGAGAAGGACCACGATCCACTAGGGGAACATATGAAATAATATTTGTGACCATAGGGTCATCCTCTTTGGTGTTGCTTGGTTTAAATTTAGCTATAGTGGAGCCAGTACAAACAACATCTTTTTCATTATCCGTTGTAGTTCAGTGATCATCAACCTTCATAAATCCCATTTTGTGTGTAGCATTGGTGATTTCATTTGTGCCTCTGATCACTTTTGAAAGTTCTCAATCTACACTTACTATAAAGTGATGCAAAATCTTGGATACAAGGACAATATAAGGAAAGTGATAATTAAACAGAGGTTTTAGACTTTAACATGTGATCTTTAATCACATTGATCTAATTAGCCTTAATTCTTATTCTGAATGTCATACATCATAATAAGATTCTCTTGATTACTCCCCCTAGGTATTATCTACCATGATATGATGAAAGTAAGTAGTCGTTCTTCAAGTTTTAATCAACCAATGTTGAATCCCTTAATAGTTGTAGTATGTTTCATTAAGCAGCTTCTGAAGTATTGGAATTTATTAAAGTTCTCAACACCATTTCTATTGCCTTTTCTGACTTGAGTTCCTTCATACTTCAAGCTATAGTTGTTTCCAAACATGTGGAGTAATTTTCAATGTTTACTTATTTCACTTGAGATTTAAAAACAACACCTTCAAATGTTATATTGGTATAAAATACATTGGCTAAATTTGGATAAACTTTACTAGTCATTTTGATATGACTCCTTGAAGGAGTGTAGGATCTAGACCAGCCCAAAAAAAGAGATGAAGGTGATAACTCTTCAAGAAAGAATTCAAAGTGGCAAAAAGGAAGGCACGATGACAGTCATGTTTACAGTAATGAACAATTCGATATATGAACAAGTAAGAAAACATGGAACTAAAGGAATTGAAATGTGAAAATGGAATGAGGAAGAAGACGATTGAACATGACACCTTCAATATTAGAAATATTCAAGGATGAGTGAAGGAGGATTTGTCACTTGAGAAGACTTCTCAACATAAGAATCAAAGGACAAAGTATAAACACAACTGAATAACTCATAATTTCTCAAAGAAATTCTATTCATTCAATTTGATTTTGTAAAAAAGTGAGGACTTTGATTTATAGTGTTTATGTACCAATGATCAAAAGTTTAACAAAATATGAACAAAGTTAACTATGTTTAAGTGTAAATAATCTCCTATAAGTCCATGAGGTGGTTTGAAAGTGCATGAATGTGCGAGGGGACATTTTTAAGATTCATGAAGGTGTATGGATAGTTTTGAATGTAATGATGGAAGTTGCATTTAGTTATGAATGTAATGTTTATTCTAAAATGACTAGGATGCATGTACTTGAAAGAATGCACTAGGTAGTTACTAAAATGCAAAGAATATAATGATTATGATGCATGTACTAAGTAGTTACTAAAATACAGGGAATACGACTATTACAATGCATGTACTAGGTAGTTGCAAATAATATAATGATTTTAATGCATATACTATGAATGTGTCTTGAAATTTGAAGAGTCAAAGATGACTTAAGTAGCCCATGTGAGATTCATGTGCCAACTTAAGCCTTCCAAAAGCACTTCTAATTTAAGACCAATTTCTTAAGTTCCTGCTTTCAAGTTTGTACTTTTCTCAAGTTCTTTCTAATTTCTATAATTTAAAACTATTTATTTTCTAAATTTTTTCGTTCAAAGCTCTAAGGCTCTTTCTCTCTTTATTTCTTCATCTAAATCCTTATTTGTCATGCTTCTTTTATTTATTTTTCGTATCTTCTCTTCTTTTTCTTCAACAAGTTCTTCCTCATTATCATATGTATCACATTTCAAGGAAGGTTTGAAGATGTTGATGTGTAGTAGCTTTCTCATACCTCTTAACTCCTCTTTCAACCAAGAAAGCTTGAGAACCTTAGAAACATTTACTTGTTTCTTACTTATTTCCTAAAGAAACACAATAATCCTTTCTTAATCACAAAAAAATCATGTTTAAGGAGAGGGACCACGATGTGGAATTCGTCTTCCACTTGAGCCAATTGACTTGGTCCTTTTTCTGGGTGGTTTGGTGGAGGAAGACATGGTGTTGAGACAATTTGACAAAAAAGGAAGACTATTTGCAAAGATCAAAGAAATGTCAGTAATGTGATGCAACACATTTACTCTTAGTAAAGTTAGAGAAAAACTAAGGTTTGTTTATGAAGATATCAAATTTAATTCAATTAAATGAAATTATGAAACAATAGGTGAAAGGATAAGAGATTTGTAACAGAAAGACAATTTGGGACAAATAAATGTGTAGTTACAAAGATGCAAAGATTCATTTGTTTTATTGGCAATAAGAGTTTTAATCAAATAAAAATTGATCCGATCAAAGATCTCAGCTTTACTGATATCCAATCATATAAAAACATGAGTTAAAACAATTATTATGTGTATCAAAATCAATTATCACGAGCATTTAAAATGCAGTTTAAACAAAATATGAGCATATGCATACATTTTAATAGATTAAATTTGTTTTTGAATCAATTAAAATAGTAAGGTGTATTTTAAAAAACTATGATAAGTAATTCTAATTGATTAATTTGTCAAGTGAATTGATTAAAATAGAGATGAAATACAAACAATGTTTTGAATTAAGGATTTAGTTGATCATTGTAACAAGTTAATCTATTAAAACAAAAGAAAATAAGAATCAATGCTGTCACACAATTAAACAATTGTCATAATGATTTTGAACATCACTAAAACATTAAATATTGAGATATTCATCCTCGAGATGTGAATCAACCTATCAATATGGGAGAAATTAAGGGAGAAGAATTACACGATATTGAAGTAATCAATAATATCAAGTTCAATTCTACCTCTTGCTAATGGTTTGGTGAATAGGCCAGGTAATTGATTAACATTATCAATTAATTTCATTTAACAATCACCTTTTAAAATATGGTCTCAAATAAAATGATGTCTTATTACAATATGCTTAGTCCACGAGTGTTGGATGAGAGTTTTAATTAGATTTATAGCACTAGGGTTATCTCACATTAGAATTACCTTATCCAGTTGAAGTTCAAAATCTAGTAGTTGATGTTTTATCCTGCCTAACAACTCCCAACAACTACATATTTAGTTTTAACTATTAAGAGAGCAACACATGTTTGTTTCTTATTGTGTCAAGCACCAAGTTGCTTCCAAGTTTGTGATAGGTACCAGTTATACTTTTTTTTGTCACGCCTACAACCTGTAAAGTCAAAATATGGAAACCAACTAAAGTTATAGGAGCATAACCTACATACCACAAGCCCGCATCAATAGTTCCTTTCAGATATTTCGAAATTCTTTGAGCAACTTTATAATGTGATTCCTTAGGGTTGGACTAATATCTTGCACACATACATACACCAAACATAATGTCAGGTATGCTTGTTGTCAAGTAAAGTATTGATCCAATTAGTCCTCTGAATTTAATTATGTCAACAATTGACTCTTTTTTATTAGAATCTGATTAAACATTTATAGATATAGTTTTAACAACTTCTCTATAGTTTTCCATTTCAAATTTTCTTAGAATATGTTGATAGAGGAATTTGTAATGTTGTTGTTAATGGTCCATTTGTTCCCATGATAATCACTAACAACATGTAGGAAGAAAAAGATTTTTCTCTCTGGACTGTAGATGAAACAAGAAGAGGACAATATGATGTGAAGGCCAAAACCATCATAGCGTCAACCTTGACTTTAGATGAGTTTTACAAGATTTCCATCTACAAAACTGTAAAGGAAATGTGGTAGGTTCTAGATGTGACTCATGAGGGCACTGAAGAAAGGGTAAGAAATAATACTTTGATCCAAGGGTATGAAATGTTAAGAATAATGCCTAAAGAAAGCATCTATGATGTGTAGAAATGATCTACTCATATAATACCATCTTCTAGCATTAGCTAAGAATTTTCATACTAAAGAATTAAATATTAAAATCTTAAAAAGTTTGAACAAGTGTTGATAACCAAAAGTCACATCTATCTTCGAGTCAAAGCTCTTACACAGTGCATATGAAAATACCTTTTAGAAAGCTAAGAGAGCATAAGTTGAAGTTAGGAAGACTTAAAGATGAAGAAGATGAATGCAACAATGAAGAAGAGGAAAAAAATGTGTCTAATGGTTGATCATTATTCTGATGCAAAAAGTGTAAATGACTCTAATTCATAGAATTTTAATAAAGCCCAACTTCTTGATACATCTAATGAAATGCATGAAGAAGTAAAATGACTGCAAACAACAGATTAAATAGTAAGGTAAGAATAGATGGTTGGAAAACAAGATGAAACAATTGGAAATGGAAAATCTCAATTTCAAAATAAACACGAAAGGTCTTGAAATGATTTACAAATCCTATTGCAATTATGATGCTAAGTTGAAAGGTAAACATATTGTTAATCTTGCATACTTTTGGAAGGAAAAGTTAAATATCTTGAAGTAGTTATGACAAGATTAACAATCAGAAAGTATAATCTTAATATCCTTTACAATTCTCAAGGAATTGTAAATAATTATATTAATTATTTTATCCTTATCTTAAAAATAAGAGTTAGAAAATCTTCCGCTTTAATTTATGTGAATAAATTATGATTTCAAAAATATTTTGTATTTTATACATAGTCACATGATCTTCATAACTGACTAATAATGACCTATCCAATGGTTCTTTAGGATATCCTTCATCCTATACGACGTTAACATCTTCACCGACATTGCTTGCAATGTCGTCTTCTTCAACAATGTTTGAAAGATCACCTCGCTCTCTACGACTTACAAATGCAATTAAGTGTGTTAAAATAAGTGTTTGGCCTAAGTTCAAGAGGGGGGGGGGGGGGGAATTGAACCCTTTTAAAATCTTTTCGCAAATTTGCTTTTCA
>Ga0209489_104863_pt1 | contig 24173 bp, 15 predicted proteins | sample SiratrowhiteBW_FD_187527 | JGI IMG/M metagenome (GOLD analysis project Ga0209489, IMG submission 187527) | Root nodule microbial communities of legume samples collected from California, USA - Siratro white BW (SPAdes) (version 2) | ecosystem: Host-associated > Plants > Roots > Nodule | place...
TTTCCTTAATGGGTATATTGATGAAGAAGTCTATGTTTGTCAACCTCCTGGATTCGAAGATCATAAGCATCCAGATTATGTCTTCAAACTGAAGAAAGCTCTATACGGTTTGAAGCAAGCCCCAAGAAAGTGGTATGAGAGGTTGAGCAACTTCTTGCTATCTCATGGATATGAGAGAGGCAAAACAGATAAGACATTGTTTGTTAAGAAAGCACTCAATGATATTATTTTGGTTCCAGTATATGTTGATGATATTATATTAGGATCCACTAATCAAAATCTGTGTGAGCAGTTTGTTGCAGCTATGCAGGGAGAATTTGAGATGTCCATGATGGGTGAACTTAACTACTTTCTTGGACTGCACATCAAGCAACTAAATCATGGGACATTCCTTAGTCAAACCAAGTATTGCAAAGAGTTACTAAAGAAGTTTGACATGGAAAACTGCAAAGAGATTTCAACACCTATGGCCACTAATTGTTACTTGGATTTGGATGAAAAAGGAACTAGTGTGGACCAAACCAAGTACAGGGGATTAATCGGGTCACTGCTGTATCTTACTGCCAGCAGGCCAGACATAATGTTTAGTGTTTGTCTCTATGCCAGATTTCAATCCAATCCAAAGGAATCACATTTCACAGCAGCAAAGAGAATTCTGAAATACCTACAGGGAACTACAACTATTGGACTATGGTATCCAAGTGAGGTATCTCTGGATTTAGTAGGCTATTCTGATTCTGATTTTGCAGGTTGCAAAATTGACAGGAAAAGCACTAGTGAAACATGTCATCTGTTAGGATCAAGCTTGATATCCTGGAATAGTAAGAAACAAGCATGTGTTGCACTGTCCACTGCTGAAGCTGAATACATTGCGGCTGGTAGCTGCTGTGCACAAAGCCTATGGATTAAACAGCAGTTAAGTGATTTCGGGCTTAACTTGTCTAAAATTCCATTACTATGTGACAACACTAGTGCTATTAATCTTACAAAGAATCCAGTTCAACATTCAAGGACTAAGCATATTGAAATTCGCCATCATTTCATTAGAGACCATGTCAATAATGGTGATTGTGAAATTCAGTTTGTTAGTACTGAAAATCAGCTTACTGATCTTTTTACAAAGCCACTTAATAAAGAAAGATTTAACTTCCTTCAAAATGAACTTGGAATTATTGATTTCAAATTTGTGAAATAAATCAGTTAATGCTGAATGAATTGGATGATTTTATTACTTGACTATTTTACAAATCTCAGTGTTAAATTTCATTCCTGAACAGTTCACTGGATCAGTTTTTAATTTTACAGATTACATAACCAGTTTCGATTTCTCTTACTGAATTAATTTTTGATTTCATTTACTGTTTTAAGCTTTCATTTACTGCATCAGGTTCACATTGTTACTCACTATTTTAGATCAGTTTTTAAAATCTGATAAATAGAAATGTTAAAACTGACTGGATATTGGTATCTGATTAAATGTTAATTCTGGATGCATATGGAATTGGGTTGGAGTTACAATGCAACCAAAGTGGTACTGTGTAACCGAAAGCATTCGAGTAGAACCATGCACAGTGGAACCCAGCGAGTTGAAGAGCTGAATAAGACAAAACAAGTTGACACTCATGTTTAGCATGTGAAAAGAGAGACAGCCCGAGATGCCACATGGCACTGCATCAGTGGAGAGTCAACTAGTCAAAAAGCTGGTCTTGAAGATTTTCTGCAGCTAAGTATAACCTGCTCTGAATTGATTGCCTGTAGAATCTCAACAAACTGCAAAAGTTGTTTTGGGTTTTTGAATTGTCAATCAATATGCTGTTTTCCATAGAATTGTATTGCATTAAGTAGAGGGTTGAGCATGCATTCACTCTCACACTACATCACTGCCTTATTCGTTCTGAGTGAGAAACTTAGTTCTCTTGCTTGTCCACCGAAAATGGCTTCTTCCTCCAACCCACGAAAAAGAACCAAAAGGGCCATGGTGAAACACTCTGGATCAGACAGTGACAACAACGAACCAGATTATCTGGACAGGTGGTTTGTTGGAAACCAGGAGAGTACAGCAGAGTACTACAAAATGTACAGCAGAAAGATCATTGTTACTCCAAAAGTGCTAAGTCTTGAGTGGCTAAAGGAGGAGAAACTTGATGAAGTTCGTGACATGCTCAAGTTTCAAAAGCTGGACAGATTCTTGAAGCTGACTGGGAACACTTACCCAGATTTGGTTAAGGTGTTCTTGACCAACATGTGGCATGATGAGGAGAATTTGTACTCACAGGTGAAGGGCATTGACATAGCAATCAATGAGGAAGTTTGGCTAAGTGTCACTGGACTGAGGAATGATGAAGCTACTGTTAGCAGAGGAAACACATCAGAACTGGGGAACTTTAACAAAGTTCAGTTCTACAAATCATGCTTGAGGAATCAAGAATCTGCCTCAAAGACGTTCAACGTAGGAGGACTTGCTGCTATACCCAGATTACTGGCGTATATTGTGATCTGGGTGCTGACCCCCCGGGGCTTGAATCATGCAACATTGACTGAGGAGGATCTTATACTCATGTATTCCCTCATGAATAAGATCAAAGTTAACTAGGTCAATATGATTCGTGAACATTTGTTCAAAGTTGGGAAGAAACTGGAATATCGCATTCCATATGTGATACTGTTGTCGCAATTTATTGAATACTTTGATATAGATGTGGAAACTGAAGTTGTTGAAGAAATCAAGGCGCTGAACCAGATTACTACTGCAAATCTCACCAAGATCGGACTGAAGAAGATGAAGAATAAGAAATGGATTTGCAAAGCTGATGAAGAAGAAGAAGAAGAAGAAGACAAATCAAGTGATGAGGGTGATGAGGATGACGAAGATGAGGATCAAGCTGAACCATAACCAGAAACACCTGCTGCTCCTAGTCAAGACTCCTTCTCCAGACTTGAACAACTCATGATGACACAGTTCAATCAATTGGAAAACCAGAACCGTAGTCATCATCAGTACTGTAAAACGCACTTCCAGTTTATTGAAACTCAATTTGAAGACATCCAGTCCAAGATAGGGACTTTGTTCTTTCCACCAGACGAATAGGGCATTTGCATATCTAGTGGTGGTTTCCCGTCCATTTGATGAATCCAATGGGGGAGAATTAGGTGTGTTTGTTTAAGGAGTGTTGTGATTGTTTTCTAGAAGTCTAGGTTTATGTTCAGTCTACTGCTTGCTTACTTCTGTGATATTTTCTGCTGCTGATATTTCATGTTTTATGTTACTGTTACTACTTTGATTTGCTGGTTTATCCAGTCCAGTCCAAATGTCAGTCTGTTATGCATGTATCAGTTTGGTCCACGATATGTACTTATGAATGGTTATCATGTACTCGTGCTTAATATCAATGAAAGTTGTTATCCTTTGAGTTACTGTTTTTCTTCACTATGTTCTGTGAAGTATTTTTAACAGGATATCGAATTATGGGGGAGCTTTGTGAAAGCCAGTAGACTGACTGAAAGAAGAACAAGCATGCATTTCGACTCAACACACAATTGTTTGTCTTCATCAAATTGCGGGAGATTGTTAGCACCAGTGGGCTGCTATGATGATTTGATGAAGTCAACCAAGTGAAGTTCAAGACCCTAAAAGCATATGTGGAATGCATGAAGACTTCATGAAGATTGAAGACTTGGTCTATAACTTAGGAGTGTGTGTTGTGGGGTAAGGTTGAGGTCTAATTAGTGAAGCATGCAATCTTAATCAAGGATAAGCTCCAAATATATTTTTTGAATTAACAAAAGTTTTGAAAAATCATTAAAATCAAAACTTGTTTTAAATAACTGTTTTAACTAACTGGAGAAAAACAGTCGACTATTTGACGATTCAATTGACTGAATTTTTAAATGACAGTTATGTTTAAATAGCTGGCGCAAAATTTTTGGAAGTTAACGAAAATCATTTTACACACTTTCTGAGCATGAAAATTTGAGATTCCAAAGAGAGAAAAGAGAGCAAATACGCCCGCGAGTCTTATGATCAAAGATCAATCAAAGTTTTCATCAAGAACGGTTTTCTTGAACTCCTGCTGGAGCTATCATCTGACTGAGACTGTTCTTCGCTGATTTGATCATCAAGACTAAGCCTTCTATACCTTTACTTGTTTCTTTTGTATTCGTTTGTATAGAAGTGCTTGTATTACAGTAACCTTGTTCGCACATCATCTGTTTTGACATTTATTCTGAGTTCTTGAATTGCCTGGGTTGGTAATTATGTTCTGTACAGTGGGCTCTGTACAGGGTGCGACTTGCTGTGGGTTTCAGCAATTCGTGAAACACACAGTAGGTTTCTGTGTGGTTTCCTGTTCTACTGTGGGATCAACAGTGGTCTACTGCGAGTTGCAGTGAGACATTTCTGGGTTATACAGTGGGCTCTGTATAACGTTACTTGCTGTGGGTTTCAGCAAGGGAGTTCTTGAAGCACACAGTGGATTATGTGGTGTTTCTTGGTCTGCTGTTAGGGTCAGCAGGGGTTGGCTGCAGAGTGCAGTGTCGTCTTGCTGTAGGCAACTTTAGTGAAATCCTTACTGTGTGTGAGGGACTGGACGTAGCCCTGCTGTTGGGTGAACCTGTATAAAACTCTGTTGTGTCCTTATTCTCTCTTGCTCTCTCTTTTTATTGTTCTTGCTGATAGTCTTGAAGTTTTCAGAATTAAGTGAATCTTGCTAATTGAATAACTTCATCATTTTCTGAAAGCATTTTCAAAAACAACCTAAAAATCAATTATTCCATTTTTAACACAGTCTAATTCAAACTGCTCTGAATCTGCTAACAACCAGTATATTAGTGTTCTGCAAATCAGCAGTTTCGCAATTTGCTGGGTTAACTGTTTATCAGTTTATTTTACCAGAAAACCAAATCTTTCACTGTATAAAACTGTTTTTAGAATCTATAATTGAACTATATTTGATTTAAGACTTAAACATCTTTTAATAGGTGTTTCTTTAATAAAAAGAATTTTATTTCTTGATTAGCTCATTATAATTCGAACTGTTGATTGAATCAGAGTTGATCAATTCATTCTGGGTGGTTAACTTCTATTCTGTTTCTATGCAGTTAACTAAATTGCTTCCGCACTTACATTTAAATTCTGATAAAATTGTTTGACTTACTGCATTGTACTGTGACTAGATTATATTCTATTTACTGGTTCATTCTATTGTCTTGCTCAGTAAAGTCAATAAAGATCCAGTTTATTAAACAACTTTGAATTTCTTAAAAGGGTCAACTAGTTTTTGAAAAAGATTTTGAAATCCAATTCAGCCCCCCTCTTGTATTTCAGCCAAAACAGTTTCTTTCACAAGGCAAATCTCTTCCTTATAGTCCAGAGATTCCTCTTCACTGGGAAGAGTACCTTTCATCTTGGCTGACAAACTCATTTTCAATCACATACACAACCCTTTTGTTGGGATACTCAGCTGCATAGTGTCCCTTACCTGGACATTTAAAATAGTCGACATCTCTAGTTCTAGCCTCTTTGGAAGGTTCTCTATATTTAGGTTTTTCTACCTTGTTTTTTCTTTGTCTTTCTTTTTCATTGTCCTTCTCCCTGGACCCTTCATACTTAAATTTAGAGGGTATCCCTCCCTCTTATAGTCGTTCTTAGGGTAAGAGGTGGTGTGGTAGTCTCTCCTAGAGGTAGACTTCTTTTTGAGTTGTTTTTCTACCCTCATGCACAATTGAACCAATTCATTTAGGTCATTGTGAGGACAACAATTTGACCATATCCCTAATTTTGTAATTTAGGTCATTTTGGGACCTATCTGTGGTGATCCTTCGTTCTTCTCTAATTCCAACCCTCAACATGAGTAACTCCATATATTGTCTATATGCCTCAACATGAGTCAATGAAATTTATGCATCAATTCCATGTCATAATAGGAGAGCACATGTATTTTCCTAAGGGTAGCCCAAAATTCATTCCAATATCTCATCTGAGGATTATTATGAATTCATAAGTTCCTAACCAAGGAAGTCCACTAGACATTATGTCTCCATGAAAGTTTAGATACCATAGAAGAATATTTAGATTGGAAGATGAAGGTTTAACAAATATTTGAATGCTTAGGGTAGCTATGGTTACCTTTTTCTCTTGATCTATTTGGTGACATTCAAGGATTTTTTCAACCTTCATCTTCCAATCTAAATATTCTTCTATGTTATATTTTCCATAAAAGGGAGGAATGTCTATTCTAGGTTTCCAGGGATAATAGTTTTCTCCATGCTATAGTGATTTCTAGGAGGTGGTGTTGATAGTAATCACCATTGGGATGACTACTATACATCTCCACTTTACTTTGAGAGTGGGAGTCCTCATAATGTCTTCTTCTCCTAGGTCGGGACTCCTCTCCATGTTTGCTTTTAGGCTTATCTTCCTTTTGTTTCATAAATTGAGCAAACATTATCTCAACTCCTCATCTCTTTTTCTAGTTTCTTCTCTTCTTCTATTTTCTTCTAACATTCTTTATGTTGGTCCGTAACATTGCCATGCACACTGGATTGATGAGTATGATCATTCATTTTTTATAAAAAAATATTTTCACCATGTTTTCAAAATATTTTAACAAAAATGACTGATAAAGGTTTTCAACAAAAGTTTTTAAGAAGTTTCTCACAAAAAGGATAATGAAAGCATATTGGGTAAGTTTCCAAGAAAGAGAGGCGATTCACTAAGAACTCGCTTAAGTACCAAGTTTTTCCTGGACCTACACTTTCATAGATTTTCTAAGAAAACCTTCAACATCAAATTTTCTTTAGTGTGTGTGCATTCACCCTAAAGACCAAAGGAAGGCTACTAATATATTTTTGAGACATTTTTTTAGTCTTTTCACGAATGTAAAAACACTAAAAATTTAGAGCAAGCTCAATTAATGAAAACTCCAAAAATAAACTAGGCAGGTTCTTAAGGTGAAAGTCCAAGTGACATTCATAGCCTCTTGTGACACTTTCAAAAGTCTAAATGAAAGTAATTACAATGTTCTAATTTGGAATATAGAATTGTACCAAAACAATTATAGAAAATTACAAAGATAAAATTACCACAAAATTACACAAAAATTCATTATAAGAACAAGCTAAAATAATTAGGTTTTAATGTTGTAGACTTAGGAAAATTGTGTGAATTTTTTGTAAATTACTTCTTAGGAATTAATGAACAAGTAAAGAACTAAAAAAAACTATAAACATACTTGGAGGATTCAAAAATTTAAAACTATGAAAGAAGAATAAAAATCGAAATCAAAGACTTAGGCTAACACGTGTAATAGAAAACCTAGACATGACATTGATTTAAGAAAATTCCTAACCTAGACATGACACCTCAATCCTTTTAGTCATGACCCTCGTTAGTAGCCAATATCAGTTTTTCCATATGGTCCTCCATCACATTGGCAAGGTCATGAAGTTGAAGAAACTCACTCATCAATTCATAAGTCCTTATCAAAATATTAAAAGAATAGGTCTAGTTGCTTACCAAATTTCATTACCACCTATTCACAGTGTATTCCATGTGTTTCAATTAAGAAAATACATTTTTTATCATTCTTATGTAATAATGTTAGACATAGTGCAATTAAAGAATAACCTTACATTTGAAACAATGCCTATACAAATTACAGACAAGATTATCAAGCACTTAAGAGGAATATAGACTCCACTAGTGAAAGTTCTTTAAAACAAAGATGTTAGAGATGTTACCTATGAATTGGAATAACAGATTAGAGAAAGTTATCCCCACTTGTTTAGTTAATAAGAATTTCAATGAATAAATTTCTATAAGTGGAGAAGTAACATTCCCAAAAGTGTAATATAGTACCTTTTAATATATATATATATATATATATATATGTATATATATTGAGATCAAATTATTTGGATAAAATTTTATATGTTTCATGAATAATTTGGACTAGTATAACAAAAGACAAAAAGAAGGATTCGCTTGATAACATTGTATTTGATTCAACCATTAGTAATTAAAGGTTCTGCCTAACTCCTTCCATCCAACAAATTTAGATATTTAGAACCTCCATCTAATGAAGATAGAAAGTAAATAAACATGAAGTTTTTGTCTTATTCCATGAAGTACTACCAAATCCAATAAACCTTAAGACTTTGTTTGATATTGTTATAGTGAAACGCTTCGTTAGACATAATTTGGAGAGACATTATTTCATTTGTGATTATGTCCAAAAAAATGTTTATGAATTGAAGTTTGTTAAGATAGATCACCAATGGGCTAATATTCTTAAAGAAAGTTTTAGTTTCATTAAAGAAAATTTAAATATGATAGATGTTAGAGCAAAAGTCCAACACCCTGAAGTTGTGTCTAATATGATGAAAATCAGATCATACAAATGCATTTTCCGTCAGAAGATAAGCTTACCAACTTAACCAACCACGACGTTTGATAGTTGAAAATTAAAGATCAGATGATAAGTATAGTCCAAGACTAAGTTGACACATTCATTAAGAATATTGCTTAAGCTTGAGTCTATATTATAGAGAGTGTCTTCTACACGTCCTAAGAAGATCCATACCAAACAAACAATATTCAAATATATCTCAAGAGTGGTGTTAAAGCTACAACATTCACCAACTTTCATTCTATAAGCTATTTTCAATTCTGGCCCAGCTATATGTCCTATATATGTTGTGCACTTTTAACCATTGCTTGGTGTAAAGATTCTGCTACCGAGGAAAATATGTATTGTCAACTATCAAAGAGATTGTGTGAAGAATAGAAGAGAAATTAATGTTGCATGTCATCCATTTATTGATTCACAATATGAAAAATCATCAGACGGTAGTAGAAGAAGAAGGAGACAACAAAGAGAGTTCAAAGCTACTCAACAGTCAGTATAGGGAATGCAATGACTACTTTTTCCAAGCTTATGAAAAGACATGCTTTGAAGGGAAAAAATATAAGTGAGCCACAATTTGCACATTTTAAAACTTTGTTAAAAATTTTCTTTGCCCAAAGCTTTTTAAGAATAGAGCTTGTGTTCAATCCCACATACTAGTAGAGAGAGCTTGTACATGTCAAAATATGCTACCTTTCTACTAAGAAAAAACAATGATTTATTGATCTACTAAACCTTTGTGACTGTCTTGAGCCAAAACTAGCTTGTGAAATAATACTTAGTGGTTAGCCAAGAGTGACTTGAGTAAAGAACACTTAACTAGGGTTAGCCAATAGTGATTACGAGCCCAAGAAATACTCAGTGTTAGTTAGGAGTAACTTGATCAAATAGTACTCATTTGTACTTCTCAACTGTAGTCTATCTAGTGAAACTTGATTGGTTGGTCATCAACCAGATGTTGTTTGTTGTGACAAACGACCTAGTATAAAAATACTGTGTAAACCTTCTCCTTCATCTCTTGTGCATTGCATGTATATGAATAACTAACTTAAAAAAACGGGTGAATTGTTAAAATAAAAGTTGTAAAAAGTAAAAGTATTTTGTGTTCTTGAATACTAAATCTATAGGGTGAAACATCAGACGATACATGAAAAAAAAATAGAAATTTTTAAAATCTAAAACAAAAATTAACCCTCATTTCTTGTGTTGTATTGTTTTTCACAATTGGTATCCTAACTCAACTTGTAGAGGGTTGAGCGCTTGACATCTTTGGAGGAAAAAGATCATATGGCAAGCATGGAACCACAATTGATAGCTAAAGGAACCACTCTCTCTCCAAACCTCCTACATTTCTTGGAGAAGACTCTCCATACTGGTAAATCATCAAAGGGGATGTATATAAATTCACACATTACCAAATTTGCAAATCATCATCAAAGGGGTTTGTCAATGTCATACCTTTAGAGAAGGCTTGGAACGAGCAAGACTATGACAAGATACAGCTTAACAACAAAGTGGGGTACACACTTATTTGTGCACTTTTCAAAATGAATACAAGAAATTGTATAAATTTAACACTGTAAATGAGATACTGGATTTCCTGGTGGTTAACTATGAAGGAAATGAAGATATCCAACTTTGAAAAGTGACCACCCTCACCTATCAACATGAGTCTTTCACCATGAAGGATGGAAAAAAGCGTGGATGAAATGTTTTGAAGAATGTAAATTCTTTTAAATGGATTAAAAGCCCTTTCACAAAGCTTCCCCAAAGCATAGATAAATCTGAAGTTGTTTGACAACATTTCTAGGATTTGGTAACCAATACAACAATCATTATTTAGGCTAGAGATCTCAGAAAGCTCACTAGGGATGAGATTCTTAGGATTCTAAGAGTTTATAAAATTAACCTGTAGGACAAAGAACAAAAGGAAGTTGTAATAGTAGTATATAAAAGACTATAGGTCAAATCTTCCTCAAGACAGACAACAACCAAATGAAGGGAAAATAAAGGAAACATATATGGAGAGGAATCAGACTATTCAATTGATGACAAAGTCTTCCTCGCATCCAGAAGATTTAAGCAATTACTTAAATGAAGAGGGCAAGGAAATAGAAGAATTCCTCTAAAAATAAAAGAAATCTCATATAGGTAGAATGATGAGGAATCCTCACAAGGCATTGTCTGCTTTGAGTGCAATGAGCCTGGACACATGAGAAATGAGCATTCCAAGGTAAGACTACAGCATAACTCAAACAAGAAAAGTTTGATGGCTTGTAGGAAGACTCAAAATTAGGATCAAACTTTAGCGCAGATGAATATGCCAAGCTCCATCTCATGGCTAAAACGGAAGAGATATTTCCTATTTTGATATTAAGTAAAACTCTCCTTCTCGTCATCTAATGAAGATGAGAATAATGATATATTTTTTGAGGAGTTTTTCATCAATTGTAACTCTATCTCTGAGAAATATCTTGAGCTCAAACAAAGATTTAAAGCCTTAAGTTTGACTCTCCTTCTCGTCATCTAATGAAGATGAGAATAATGATATATTTTTTGAGGAGTTTTTCATCAATTGTAACTCTATCTCTGAGAAATATCTTGAGCTCAAACAAAGATTTAAAGCCTTAAGTTTGGAAAATGAAAAGCTTCAAAGGGATCAACTTATATCCAATGAAAAGATATTATCTATTGAACATGTGTAAAAAGACTGATAATGAGAGAATAGAATTGTTTCAAAGAAAAAGAAACATGTTGTAAGCATGACTTCCAAAAATTTGTTCAGAGCTCTAAAGCTCTAAATATCCTGTTTGCAACTTCAAAACATGCATCCAACAAATCTAGGCTTGGATATGATCTTATAGAGGAAAAAGAAAAGAAAATTTTGTTTATAAAATCCTCTAAAAGTAATTATAAGAAATATAGACGATAACATTTAATTTAATCAAGTTATAACCAATGAAAATATATTATCTCTTGAACATGAGCAAAAGATAGATGCTAAGAGAATACAACTGTTGCAAATAAAAAGAAACATGTTGTAAGCATGATTTCCAAAGAATTGTTGAGAGCTCTAAAGGTCTAAATATTCTCTTTGCATCTTCAAGACATACATCTGACAAATCTAGGCTTGAATATGATCTTATAGAGGCAAAGTAAAAGAAAATTATGTTTATAAAATCTTTCAAAAATAATTATAAGAAATATGGACGATGACATTTATTTTTATCATATTTTGGACTTATTTTTATAATGAAATAAACTCTTTCTAGGTTTGAAACCTGCTTAATTCTCTATTTATTTATTTTTAATAAGTGATTACTAGAGTCTAAGAATTAAATGTATTCTAAATCCCTATTATTTTGTTTAAAAAATAAAACAGGAAGCATTGGATTTAGAGGAAAAAGGATTAAAGCCCAACAAGAAAGATATAAAGAGAGAAGTCGATGCAAGCAAATCATACTAGACACCACTATAGCTAGGTCGGGCGCCAGTTGGATCGTGAGAAGTCATGGATTTGAAGTTGCGCTTGACGCCACTAAAGTTGGGTCGGGCACAAACGTCACTGACTTAACACTTTTAAGTATTTAAAGACGTCTTTGCATTAGGGTTAGGCCTCTGGAGGCAGTCCACGCTACTCCTCTAGGAGTCAGATTCTGTTTGGAAGTCAAAAAAATGTAGCCTTAAGAAAACGTCTGGGGTTTGCTGGGTTTTCTTGTCTCCCCTTTGTATATCTATCTTTTCCATTGTTCATTCCTCTCACCATGTTGGCAGTTTGATGTAATCAATTAAATTCATGTAATCAATATCGGAATTTATATACAAGTCCTTCCTTTTGATGTTAGTATTTTGTTTCTTTGCTCATTGTTTGTTGTGTTAACTCATGGCTTGATCATTATTTCATAATAGGGTATTAGGAAATATCATTTGTAATTTGAATCTGAATCAAATTACCAAATGAAAGATTGTGTTTAGGAATATAGCATGATACGTTCGTTATCTTAAGACCCTTGTGGTGATTGCAAGTTTTATTTATATAATTGGTCAAGGAATTGATGGTTAACAGATAAGCTTAGGTGCACCTAAGGAATTAGGGTTTGGGTATTATTATGGGTTGACATTGATATTTGTTTGGAAAGAAGGTAAATGATTTTATGCATGAGAGTGAGGTTTGATGAAATTTAATCCTACCAATTGCATTCCATATCCTTTTCATTATTTTTCCATGTTCCAAGTGCTCGTAAAAATACAAAGAAATATATTTTAATTATTTTGCATAATTTTATTTCTTGTTTATCAATTCAAATTTGGGATTAAATTGTATTCTAAATTTGTTGTCAATTGCAATTACTGTTGTGTATTTGGGAGAGCATGATATATTTATTACTTGCTACATGAATGACTGGTGCACTTGTCATAGGAAAAAAATGCTAACAATGGAAAGTTTGGACATACACATACATAGAAAATAATTACACACAAATGACCAAAATGGATCTGGGTATTCAAAGAGCTTATAATTCCCGATGAAAATATGTTGTATTGGAAAAGGCAAAAATAAAGCTAGTTTTTGGGTAGTGGCTGTTTAGACACATGACGGGTGCCAAGTCTACATTCTTAGATCTCTAAAAAACATGTAGGCAAAAAAGCAGTCCTCGGTAAAGTCGAAAAAGGTAAGCTAGTATGTATTAGGTTTGTAGAAATATCACCTTTAGTTTATATTCGAAATATCTTATATGTAGAAAGAATGAAATAAAATTTGTGGAGTATAAGTCAATTATATTATAATGGTTATGTAGTTTCGTTCAATGATGGGTAAACTCCATTTATAGGTAGATGAAAGAACAATCTCATAGAGATTGATCTCTTGGACTTAAGTAAACAAAAGGTCACCTTGATATCCAAGGAAGATGATAGATGGCTTTGGCATAAAATTTAAGGCATTTAAATCTCAAATATATTTCAAAATTTTTGAAGAAAAATCTTATTCGAAGTCTACCCAACCTTTTTTGGAAAACTTATCTCTGTGAAGCTTGCCAAAAGGAAAAGCAATTCAAGATCTCTTGAACTGCTTCGCATAGATTTATTTAGTCCAACGTGAACTTTAAACTTAGATGGCAAGTGATATGAGCTAGTCATTGTCGATCACTATTCTAGACATATATGAATTTTCTTATTAACTCACAAGAGTGATTCATTCCATGTATTTGAAGAAATCAGTAAAAGAGTATAGACTGAATAAAACTATTATATCTCTAATATCACTCTGAAAATAAATTTTAAAAAATAGAGAATTTTAATATTTTTATGAATCAAACAATATACATCACAACTATCTATTAAAACCATGATATACACAAAAAATTTACTAACATGACAATATTGGATAGGATGCCTTTTATGAAAATAAATGATAAAAAAAGTAATTTTTTAAAATTTTTACAACAGTTTGAATGAGCAAAAAGATAGAGAAAGTTGTATTACACTCGTACTATTTCTTATTTTAAAATAGACATACACTAAAATTCACATCTTATACTTTTTAAATATATGTTAACTTTATTATATTTTTAATAAATAACACTCTTTAATAGTAATATTTATGTTTCTTCCATTTTTAATAAAACAGTATTACTTTATTTAAAAAATATTATATTGACTAAAACTTAAATAAAAAATAAAAAATTATAAAAATTAAAATTTTAAAATATAAATAACACACTTTATTAAAATATGATGAATAGCTGTTTATTTAAAATTATAAAATTATAGATATATTAAAAAAAGTAAAAATGGATTTTAAAACTAAAGAAAATATGAGATACATTTAAAGGAGGTAAGGGAAATTTATCAAGAATATACATACATACATATATATATATATATATATATACATAAAGAAAAATTGAAAGAATGAAAAAAAGAGAAAAGGAAAGAAAGAGAGAAGGAAAGAAAGAGATAAAGATAAAGAAAGAGGGAGAGAAAAAAAAAGAGAGAAATAGAGAATGAGAGAAAGAAAGAAAGAATGGAAAAGAGAGAAAAAGAATGAATGAAAGAAAGAAAGAGAGAGAAAAAGAGAGAGAAATAAAGAAAGAGAGAGAGAGAAAAAGAATGAATGAAAGAAAGAAAGAGAGAGAGAAGAGAAGGAAGAAAGAAAGAGAAGAACAGCAGAATATAGTACAGAAAATAACAAAGCACATAAAACACCCTTTTGTACGTGGCGTTGTTAAACCAGAGGTTCAAGGGGGTCTAAACGAACTTTCGTTTAAACAGGGAATAACGAGCAGAGGAAACCTATTCGAATTTATTAATCCCATAAAAAACAAAGAAATAAAAAATATACAAGAATCAGAAATTCTTTTGAGGTAAGTCTTCCCTATGTAGAAGAATTCGAAAAGAGAAATATTCCCACTAAAGCAAAACCTGTTCAAATGAATAAAGAAATATTAGAACACTGTAAGAAAGAAATTCATGGGTTTTTAGAAAAAAATTTTATCCGACCCAGCAAATCACCTTGGAGTTGTTCAGCCTTTTATGTTAACAATGCCAATGAAAAGGAAATGAGTGAAGAGTTAAAAGAACAAATAGCTAAAATATTATTAGAAACTTCTGATGAAGAAGAAAATATTGAAGAAATCGAAGAAGAAACTAATACTTCAGACGATGAAGAAATTAACGAAATAGAATGTGACGAAGAAAATTGTGACGAAAACTGTATTTGTCGTTACACAATAAATGTAATATCAAAAGAACTAAAAAGGACGTTAGAAATGATAGATAGTATAGAAAATCCAGAAGAAAAATTTAAATGGTTAACCCTAGTTAAAAATGATCTCTTAAAAGAAGAAATGAGAAACGAAGTTTCCCCCTGAAAGATTTGAGGGATATGACTTCAATAAAATCTTAAAAAATGCAAAAGAAAAAGAAAGAAAGGTAACAATTAATGATCTAAGTAAAGAAATAAAACAGTTGAAATCCGAAATAAAAATATTAAAATTAGAATTCGAAGACTTTAAACGAAATATCCCTTCTAGTTCAGGAGAAAACGAAAGGGAAGACCAATTAAACGAAGAATTTATAGCCCAAGTAAAAACTAAACAACAGAAATGGAGGGTAAAAATTGCTTTAAAAATAGGAAAATCTTTTCATAAGGATTTTTCAGCATTAATAGATTCGGGAGCAGATTTAAATTGCATCCGTGAAGGGTTAATTCCGACCACATACTATGAAAAAACCACCCAAAAATTATTTACAGCTAACAATTCAGGATTAAAAATTAAGTATAAATTACCCGAAGCACAAATTTGTAATAAAGGAAGATGTTTTAATAATAGTTTCATATTAACAAAAGATATTACAGAAGAAATAATCTTAGGAACCCCTTTTTTAACTCAAATTTATCCCTTTACCATTAATAAACAGGGAATAATGAGCAGAGGAAACCTATTCGAATTTATTAATCCCATAAAAAACAAAGAAATAAAAAATATACAAGAATCAGATGAAGAATTCATAAGTTTAATAAACAACAAAAATACTCAAATAAGATTATTACAAAAAGAAATACAATACAAAAAAATTGAACAAAAGATTGAGACATATAAAAAGGAAATTCTTAAAATAGAAAGAGAATTCTTAAAATATAAGGGATATGACTTCAATATATATGATTTGTGTTGCATTTCAATTGTAAAAGTGGTCTCTTGCTTTTCATTTAATGGGCGATTCTGGGATGATGATTGTAAAGTTTTTACATGTGAAAGTAAACAGATATGGGCATTGAAGGTTGTATTTCCATTCAAGACGCATAAATGGTCAGGTTCGTGCCCTAAAACCAAAGGACTGTGTGGGAATCACGCTTCTTCTGAATATCACTTTTTTTCAAATTTCTAATTGATAGTTGCGTAAGTACCTTTTTTTATTATCCTATTTTATTATATTATATTAATTTTAATTTATATCTTTATTTAAATAAAGATGTTTGTATTTTTATTTAATCAAATGATATAGATTGAACTTTTGCATGAAAGAAGAATAATAAAAACCTAATTTCTAATTGATAGTTGCGGAACCCAGACTTAAGTACTTTTTTTTATTATCCTATTTTATTATATTATTAATTTTAATTTATATATTTATTTAAATAAAGATATATGTATTTTTATTTAATTAAATGATATAGATTGTACTTTGCATGAAAGAAGAATAATAAAAACATAATTATATTATAGAACAATACTATGTAAAATTATTTTAAATAAATAGGTAATTTGTTTCATTACCTTTTATCGTTGTAACAAAATAATAATCTTGATGTTTAAAATATATATATATATATATATATATATATATATATATATATATATATATATATATTACTGTGAGCATTAGAAGTTGCGTGAAGGATAAACATTCTTTTGCATTTTCATAAATAGGATTTTTTCCTCACACGGCACTCTTTTCCTTCGTTTAATTTTCGAGATAACATAGCATGAAATATAATAACTATTTAAATAATTATGTGAATGATGATAAATAATTTTTCAAATGATGAAAAAATTATTAAAACTAAAATATTCATAATTAATTGAAAATAATTATTAAAAAATATTTTTTTGTTATGAATTTGTTGATAAAGTTAAAAATGATTAATTATGAATAAAACAAACAAATTAAAATTGTAAAATTTAGAGAATTGAAAATTAGCGTGGAATACATACTTAACATAGAATCTATTTTATATAATTTTAATTTTTTATAATAATATTTAAGAAAAAATTCAAAACAAATAATTGGTTTAGAGAATAAATATTGACATACTTCGTTTCAGTATAATAAGAAAAACAATTATAATTTTAATACAACAACTTTAATTCTTTTAATTTTGTTTGAATTTTGTTAATGATTAATATAATTGAGTACTTGTTTAATGTTTAGTAATTATCATATATGCTTATTAAAGGAAAAATTAACAACTTTAATGGAATTGCGAAAGATTTTAAATTTACAAAGTAAAAAAAGCAAAAGATAAAAGGTTTTTTTTTAAAGTTAATCGCGTATTAAAGTTATTTTTTTCTCTAATGAACACATGTGACCATTACTAAAGATTAAACATATGTTTAATTACCTCAATCATTAATAAAGTTTAAATAAAATTAAGAGGAACTAAAGGTTTTGCTTCAAGAGTGTGATTATTTTCTTTTGTTATGCTAAGAACGAATATGTTAATATTTGTTATTCTGAAGCGGCTATTTACCTAAAGATTAAAAAATGTGTAAACTTATATTTAATAAAACAGAATTTTATTATCTTGTTAATAGTAATTGAAATTTCATTTATGTGAGATGTCAAGGTGTAAGGAAAGAAAGTCCACTAAATTGGAAAAACATAAATATACTTGAAATAAATGGTATATACATTTAATTGAGCATGGATCTTGTTATGTCGTGATGATTGATACACGTATTGTCTTATAAGTCACAAATAATTTCTTTAAGGGTTATGCCGCATAAAGCTTTGGTTTGGACAAACAATTTAATATTGTTCCATGATTCTTCACAATGCACAATTAGGTGAAGAAGTTGAGTCATTTTTCAATGATTGATCATTTGTGCAATATAAGTGTTAATTATGATTTGTACTGAGTTCTGGAATATCTTTTTATTAACAACTTGAACTAGATGTTAGTAATTGATCTTCGTAACTTTTTTACAGTCTTTGAATCTTAGTATTGTTATGTTTTGGAATAGTTGATGAAAAGACTAGTTGTGTTAGATTGTCATTCTTTTAGAGTTGCAATATGTGTAGGTTATATTATAACAATTTTGACTTTCCAATATGGTGACTCATTGGATAATTCATCTGAAGTAAAATATTATTTCGATTGAAGTGATGAGGTTGAGATTTGTGGAAGAAAAAAGTTATTTAGAGACCAATATTTAACTACCAAATGAAATGATTGCTAAATGTGACCAAAATAGTCACCAAATTAAATTTTGATAGCTAAATAACTATAAAATAGAAGTAATGATTGAATTTAGTGATCAATTAAGTCAAATAATTGGTATTTAACATTAGATACCAAAGTTTTGGTGACCTATGTCATTAGATTCTAAATTGGTATCTAATTAAGTTAGAGACTAATTTAGAATCTAATGGTATAGGTCACTAAAACCTTTGTAGCTAATGTTAGATACCAATTATTTGACTTAATTGGTCACTAAATTCAATCATTACTTCTATTTTATAGTTATCTAGCAACCAAAATTTAATTTGGTGACTATTTTGGTCACAATTAGTAACTATTTCATTTGGTAGCTAAAAATTGGTCTCTAAACAACCTTTTTCTTGTAGTGGAGGTTGTAGTAGATGGGTGTTTCTTCAGTTGATATTCTAAACTTTGTTTACAATTCAATGATTGTGTCAAAAGAAAATTGAAAAATTACAAGATATCAATGGACATCTGTTAATATCTTAGTACGATATTACATAATTAGACCTTGATTTATGAGTTGAGCTAGTTGATAGTACAAGTTTTTCAATATTGTGTTATAAGGAAGGCCCAAAGTAGTGCACACTTTTTCCTTTAAGTGACTGAAGGTGTAGTCATATGAGATTATAAATAATTTAGGAGATACACATTGAAAGTGGACACCTTTCTCATATTTTGTTATTTGGTCATTTGCAAACATAATAATGAGATAAGGATTGAAATAGTTATCAGTCTCCCTGATGCAAAATTGGTCAATTTTAGGATGAATATTAATGTTTTGGACAGAAAGGAAATCTTTTACGTTTAGTTCAGATGATATGTTTTGACTCAATAGTTTTAATTTTGGTATATAATTCAATTTATAGTTAAAGAACTATAATGGTGCAATAGATAGACATGTTGAGTTTGTGTGTCAGCTGATGATAAGACATTTATTATTGTTGCAGTTTGCTCTATTTACTGTTATCATTTTACCTCTAGTTGTTGCATCTAAAAGCATTTTTGTTTCTGGCCTTAATCCATTGCAAAAAATGTTGAACTAATCCACACCTTCAAGATTAGGACATTTTCTAAGCAACAACTGAAATCTTTTCCTTGCCTCGCAGAATGGTTAATCTTATTCTTGCCTAAAAGTTGAAATATCATATTTAGCACTAATATACCTGGTTGGTGGAAAGAGTCATGTCAGGAATTTACTTTAAACAGTAGTCCAACTAGTGAGACTTTGATTAGGTTGATACTTTATTCAATCCTTAGCTTCATCAATTAGATAAAATGGAAACAAATTCACGTATGTAGCTTCCTCTTGACCTACCTCGAATCCCATTGTTGCACAGAATTCATAGAATATGTCTAAATGATCATAGGATCTTCATGATTTTTTCTTAAAAAATATATGCTAAAACCGGATTGAGAAATGTTGGTTTAATCTCTACTTCCCTAAATATTAGTGGAATGACAAATCTATAAAAATATCTTGGTCCTTGATGTATGACATAGTCTCCTAATGTTCTTTTTGGAGGATGGATGATTTTGTCATCTCTTGGACCTTTGTTTATGCCTTGATCAACCATATCACTTGTTGAAAAATATTAGTCTCCTCGATCTTTTCTTTGTTGATTTTTCTTTGCCTTGCTCCTATTTCTTTATTTTTTTTTTTTTCAACCTTTTGTATGTCCTATTCAAATTTTAAGTCTTATGTAGAACCTTTTCTCTCAATAACATAAATCATAATAAGACTAAACTGAAATTCAATGTAAGGAAAGAATGGTAAGATGAGTTTAAAATAGACTTTGAGCATAGAATGTAAACTTTTCTAACATATCTTCTATCTAATGATCTACAAAAAAAATTACTCAAGTTACCAAATACTTGAACTAATCCTTCATAATGACACCAAAAACATGTTTCTTATTTCTCGACAAGTCAAACCAAGTCAACTATAGTACATCTGAAAGATTTTTGAATCCTCAAGAACTAGGAAATATATTGATAGTAATATATCCTTTTCAAATAGAGTTTCATAGATGAGACAATAATAAACTTGCAAAGAATATTAAAGATGTCCCATTTTTTTATTGAATAGAACTAAAATTCAATTGTTGTAATTATCAAGTATGATCAAGTGTTGGAATTGAGTGATGCTTGAAAACTAGTATGCACCTCATACAATCATATCACAGTTTCCCAAGTTAATTCCTTAATCATGATTATTGATAACATTTATTTTTATCATATTTTGGACCTAATTTTTATATGAAAATAAACTCTTTCTAAACTTGAACCCTACTTATTTCCTTATTTTATTTGGTTTTTCTTAATAAATTGATTACTTGTGTTTGAGAATGGTGAGTTATACTAATTTTCCTTATTTTTCCTAAAAAGATAATAGAAAGCATTGGATTTAAAGAAAAAGATTGAAGCTCGTGAAGAAGGATACTAAAGTTAAGTCGAGAGAAAATTGGATCTTAGGCCTTGTAGAAGAAAGCTACACCTGACGCCCATTGGAGTTGAGTCAATCACGCATGTCATTAAAAATCTATTTAAAGAGTGTTTGTGTTGGGGTTTAGGCACATAGAGCAAGAGTAGGAAAAGAGCCAGTCTTAGGTGGCAACTTTAGGTTTTTTTGTGTAATCTTCTTCTTTCAATGTTCATCTTGTAAGTTTAGGGTTCTCATGTCTATGAGAAACTAAACCCTTTGTTATTGGGATTAGATTTAATCTACCAAACTCTCATGTAATCAATATTGTGTTTATATATACGTCTTTTCCTTTCAATATTATACACTTTGATTCTAAAAGTATTGAGAAATATTGTTAGTAGTTAGGATCTGAATTAGAATATCTAATGAAGGTCTGCATCTAGAGCATGATTCATTTGTTATCTTTAAACTCTTGTAACTAAAACAAGTATTTTCTATATAATTAATCAAGAGATTGATAGTTAATAAAGAAGCTTAGGCTCATTCACCTAAGACATTAAGGTTTGGGTATTATTGTGGGTTGACATATATATTAGTTAGCAAAAGAATGTAATTATTTTTATGCATGAGAGGGAGGTATGGTGAAGTCTAACCCTAACACTATTCATATAATCAATCCTTAACCTTATTCTGCTATTTAAGATTTGACATAAAATTATAAAAATATTTAATTTGTTTTACATAATTTATTTTCTCACACAGCCCATCTAAATTATGGAATTATTCTTTGGTTTAATTTTACTATAATTGTAATTATTGTTGTGCATTGCATAAGTCTCTTGGGAGAGAAGGATATATTTATCACTAGATACATGAGCGATTGATGTACTTGTCATTAAACACAAAAAGTGTTAACAGATATTTAAAAATCCAATAACAATTAATCAATCCCTAGATTAAATTTAAAATTGAGAATAGTAACAACGAAAAACACAACTTTGTTCTCAACAATTGTAATCCTTGTGTTTAATTAAGAAAAATAAAGTATTTTTCAATAACATTTAGTTTCTAAAATAAATCACAAAGATTTCTACTATCTAGCGTTGAGCATAAAACTAAATCATAGTGTAAAATTGAACATAAATGCATATATGAATCAAGAAGTACAAAGAAGTTACAATGTCATTCAATTCCAATACAATGATGCTTAACTTTTCATGATGAGTAGGATATTTAACTAAGTACAATGGGATAACACAATAACATAACAATGTTTAATATTTTTCTCTTTGTTAGCCCCTATGTGAGTCAATCATCTTTCTAAGGCTAAGCAACTTTGTTTTCATTGGATACCTACACCCAACCCAAATGTTCCGCTCAACAAATTGAGTTTTTTTAGCTGAAGGTTTTCTTGTCACTTAGCTTCTTTTCATCTTGCTCAACAGATTGTCGTTCCTCACTTGAAGGTTTCTTCGTGTGTTAAACACATCTCTAGTTCGCTTAATTGCATCAATTGTCAAATTACACCTTCCTCTATCCGCTTAGCACCATTTGTGTCTACTCAACTCTGGGAGTAAGTTTTTAATTGTTTTTCCTCCCTTAATCTGCTCAACTCTAACTTCCTTTGTTCAACAGAAATTTTCTATACTGACTCAATCTACTTAGAGGCTTAACTATTCTTAAGTTCTTTGCTGCAAAGTCACAATTATTTAAATTTGTTGATATGTTGACCCCCCTGCAGAAGCAAAGTCACATTTGTTTTGGCACTTGATCCCCTGCGGAAGCAAGGTCTCGGCCTTTCTTTATTTTTCGACTCCCTGCAGAAGCAAAGTCACAGTTATTTAAATTTGTTGATATGTTGACCTCCTGCAGAAGCAAGGTCGCATTTGTTTTTGGCACTTGATCCCCTGCAGAAGCAAGGTCTTGGCCATTCTTTATTTTTCGACTCCCTGCAGAAGCAAAGTCACAACCACTCTTCGGGATCCTCTACAGAAGCAAGTTCTCCGCATTTCGTTTTGGTACGTGACGTGACCCGAACAAAATAAGTGTCTCTGTCTTTACTTAAATTTTACTTTTATAATACGAATTTTTCTCAAACTTTCATATTATCATGTAAAACTTAAGTAAAGAGGGACAATTGTCAATACCCGATTTTGTCCGGGTAATCTTTTAAATTAAAGCATAATGATAAAAATGAATAAAGAAAAATGAATAATAATATAAAAATATATATTTATTAGTTTAAGTTTTCTTGAAATAATAATAATAATAATAATAATAAAAAATAAATAAATAAAATTCGATTTTTTCCATTACAAAACAAAAAAAAGACTAAAAAAGAAAAGGTGCTGATTTTAAAAAATAAAATAAAATAAAATAAATAATTAATAATTAAAAAACGAAAATAACAAGAAAATAACAAAAATATTTAAATTAAAACAACAGAATCTGAAAATTTAAAAAAAATAATAAAATAAATAATAATAAAAATAAATATAACAATAAAAATAACTGCTTCCAAACTTGATTTGCAAGTTTTAAAAAATAAATAAATAAATAAAAATAATAATAAATAAAACAATAAAGAAAGAGTCAACTCTCTAACTTCTCACTCTCCTAACTCCACGTAATATTTTCTTTAAAAAATAAAAAAAAAAGAATTGTGAAACTGTTCAAAACAACCCACGTTCTCTACTCCATAAAAATAAAATTAATAATAAATAATAAATTGTTACCGTTAGAAAATGGCTTAAGTCTAATTCCTAGGTAGATTCATTTCGAAGATTAATTTAAAAAAAATAATAAATAAGGAGAATGGGTCAAAGAGTGGTAACTTTTCTGAACCACCTTGATTTCAAAATAATAATAATAATAATAATAATGCAAATAAAAAATGGGAGAAAAAAGCACACGAGGGGGAATCATTTTTTAGTCACAAAAAGAATACACGTGGGGAGGAACGAAGAAAAAAACAGAGAGAGAAAGTAGAGAAGAAGAGAAGATTGATTCTCCTGTCTTACTATCCACAAACTGAGAAGCAAGGAACGTTTGAAAAGGAGACAATCATTTTTGAAGAACGCTCACAGGTATGATTTGTAAGCTTTAGATTTTCATATGGATTTTGAAGTTTGAAATTTGTAAATCATGTGTTCTTATCTTCTTATAATGTTTTTTTTAGTTCTCCATCATCTCATTTTCATATAAAGATAAAAAAAATAAGAAAATGGAGGACCTTTAGCTCTTTATGGCATTTTGTTTTTTTTCTTATTTCTTAAATAATAAAAAATTCATCATATTTCATCTTCCATACATTAGTCTCTGTATTTTGTGCTCCCAAAACCACTCCAAAACAGTCCCA
>Ga0209489_104866_pt1 | contig 24168 bp, 13 predicted proteins | sample SiratrowhiteBW_FD_187527 | JGI IMG/M metagenome (GOLD analysis project Ga0209489, IMG submission 187527) | Root nodule microbial communities of legume samples collected from California, USA - Siratro white BW (SPAdes) (version 2) | ecosystem: Host-associated > Plants > Roots > Nodule | place...
AGAGCTGAAGAACAATTTATTGAGCATTGGGCAATTGCAAGAAAAAGGGCTTACCATTATGTTTCAAAACGGAATGTGTAAGGTGTTTCATCCTGAAAGAGGCTTAATCATGGAGACAAAGATGTCTTTGAATCGAATGTCCATATTGCATGCCATATCTCAGCCTATAGTGTCTACTTGTTTTAATACACTCACAGAAGATACGGGGCAACTTTGGCACTGTAGATATGGACATTTGAGCTTTAAGGGCTTAAATACTCTTCAGCAGAAGAAGATGGTAAATGGTTTAGCACAATTCAAGTCTCCCTTGAGACTCTGTAAAGATTGTCTAGTGGGTAAGCAACAAAGGCACTCGTTTCCAAGGAAAAGCACCTGGCGAGCCTCACAAATTCTCCAGTTGGTGCATGCTGACATTTGTAGACCGATCAAACCCATCTCTAACAGCAAGAAACGGTATTTAATTACTTTCACTGATGACTTTAGCAGAAAAACATGAGTTTATTTTTTAATAGAGAAATCAGAAGCCTTTGTTGCGTTTAAAAATTTTAAGACTCATGTTGAGAAGGAAACAAACTTGTTTATTAGAGCCTTACGTACTGATCGAGGAAGAGAGTTTACATCACAAGAGTTCACCAATTTTTGTGATTTAAATGGCATACAAAGGCAATTGACAGCTGCATACACGCCACAGCAAAACGGAGTTGCGGAACGAAAGAATAGAACCATTATGAATATGGTTCGTAGTATGCTTTCTGAAAAGAAACTTCCAAAGAGTTTCTGGCCTGAAGCAGTCAACTGGACAGTGCATGTATTGAATCGAAGTCCAACACTGGCAGTCAAAAATAAGACTCCCGAAGAAGCTTGGAGTGGAGTCAAGCCTTCAGTTGAATATTTTAGAGTGTTCGGATGTATCTCTCATGTTCATGTGCCTGACAGTAAAAGAACCAAGCTGGATGATAAGACCTTAAGTTGTGTTTTGTTGGGAGTTAGTGAAGAGTCAAAGGCATATAGACTCTATGATCCAACTTCACAAAGGATCATAATAAGTAGAGATATTGTATTCGAAGAAGACAAGAGCTGGAATTGGGATAAGACCTATGAAGAATCCATTATGTGCGATTTGGAATGGGGTGATCATGAGCCGGAAGCAGTTGTGTCTGATGAAAATGAAGAGGGAAACGAATCTGATCTTGAAGCTGGCATAGAAGCAAAAGAGGAGAATCTTTCCTCTGATTCTTTAGCTGAAGCAAGTTCTCCTAGCTCAGACGAAGGGAGGAGTAGGCATCCACCAACTTGGATGAGAGACTATGTAACAGGAGAAGGTCTTTCTGAAGAAGATAATGAAGCTCATTTGGCCATATTTGCAGCCACTGATCCTATTCACTTTGAAGATGCTTTGAAGAGTGAGAAATGGAGGCATGTCATGGATCTGGAAATGGAAGCAATAAACAAAAATGACACATGGGAATTGGTGGAGTTACTTGAGGGAGGAAAAAAGGTTGGAGTAAAATGGATTTATAAGACTAAATTCAATGAAAATGGAGAAGTCGAAAAGTACAAGGCTAGGCTTGTAGCAAAGGGGTATACTCAACAGTGTGGGGTGGACTATACTGAAGTATTTGCACCTGTGGCACGCATGGAGACAATTCGTTTGGTGGTAGCACTTGCAGCTAAAAGAAAATGGTCAATCTACCAGCTAGACGTGAAATCTGCATTTTTACATGGTGAGTTGAATGAAGAGGTCTTTGTGGAGCAACCTTGTGGTTATGTGCAGAAGGGACATGAAAAGAAGGTTTACAGGTTAAAAAAAGCACTTTATGGGCTTAAGCAAGCCCCACGTGCTTGGTACAGCCGCATAGAAGCATATTTTTAGAAGGCAGGTTTTGAGAAGTGTGATTATGAACACACTTTGTTCTTCAAGACAAGAAAAGAAGGAAAAATATTAATTGTAAGTCTTTACGTTGATGATCTCATTTTTACTGGAAATGATGAATTGATGTTTACAGAATTTAAAAATTCCATGAAGCATGAGTTTGACATGATAGATCTTGGTAAGATGAGGTATTTCCTAGGTCTTGAAGTCTTGCAAAGATCTGATGGCATTTTTATCAGTCAGAAGAAGTATGCATTGGAGATGCTGAAACGGTTTGGAATGGACAAAAGTAATTTTGTTCGTAATCCTATTGTTCCTGGCTGTAAACTCATGAAAGATGAAGGTGGAATAAAGGTGGACAAGACTAACTATAAACAAATTGTGGGTAGTCTCATGTACCTCACGGCTACTCGACCAGACATGATGTTTGTGGTAAGTCTTATTAGTAGGTATATGGAGAATCCTACTGAGCTTCATTTACAAGCTGCAAAAAGGGTACTAAGATATTTGAAGGGAACAAGTGGGTTTGGAATTTTCTATAGGAAAGGAGGAGATGATGAATTTGCTGCTTATACTGACAGTGATTATGCTGGAGATTTGGATGAGAGAAAAAGTACTTCAGGTTATGTTTTTTTATTAGGTTCAGGAGCAGTATCATGGTCATCAAAAAAGCAACCAATAGTGAGTTTGTCTTCCACAGAAGCAGAATTTATCGCTGCAACTTCATGTGCATGTCAGGCGGTATGGTTAAAAAGGGTGTTTGAAAAGCTGGGTCAAAATCAAGATAAGCCAACTATTATTCGTTGTGATAGTAGTTCTGCAATCAAACTCTCAAAGAACTCAGTAATGCATGGTCGTAGTAAGCACATAGACGTGCGTTTCCATTTTCTTCGAGAACTCACAAAGGCTGGTACAGTGGAATTGGTGCATTGTAGCACAGAGGAACAGTTGGCTGATGTGATGACTAAATTACTAAAGTTGGATGTTTTCTTGAAATTGAGAGGGCTATTAGGAGTTTGTTCTAAGTTGGATATAAACTGAATGCTTGTAGTATTCAGTTTAAGGAAGGAATTGTTAAGATTTGTTAAGTTATTTTACTGGTTGGTTACTTAGTTATATTTTAAGGATTGTTCTGTTTTAGTCAGACCACGTTATTAGGAATTGTTAGACGTGGGTTTTTTAGTTTTTTTTATGATTTTTAGCTTGTTAGGTTAGGCTATATAATAGCCAAGTTTATTATTCAATAAAACAGATTCTCTTCCAATTCTTTTATCTTTTCATAAAGCTTTTCTGTTTTTAACATTATATACTATTTATTGTCTGTCCTATAAAAATTCTGGATTTGCCACTCTTTTGTAACTTGAGGTTGAGACGTAGCGCTGTCATGTTGATAAAGTACGATTTCTGATAATTAGATTAATTAATATCTTTAATCGAATAAATTTGAATAATTATTTTAAATTTTTTAACTAATTAATTAATATTTTTAACTAAGTAAATTAAAATAATCATTATTTTAATCTGTTAAATTATTTTATTATAATTAATAATTAAAACTTGGTTTATAAATATTAATGTTTTTATTACAATCTTATTGTGTATATGCATTTTTTAAATAATATAATACAAATGTAGTTAATTTTTTAAACTGAATTTTTATTTTTATTTTTAATTTTAGAAAAATAAACTAGTAATTCATCCTGCTTCATTTCTTATTTGTCAATTTGATAGCAGGTTGAATCAGTTTTTTGTCAAAATTCATTTCGTCACCCCTAACTAAAAACATGGTATTCAATGTTAAAATCAAACACTTTTGCTTAGCAAACAATAGTAGCATGCACATGAACCTTCCTACAAGTTTAATTCATATGATTAGATCACAGCATTTAAAGTGTACAACACTATCGCAACTTTAACAAAACCAATGCCAAATAAATAAATAATTTACAAAAATAGTTTTCAGAAAATGAAACAGTTAATAAGAAAATATTTTCATTGCTTGACTGATGAAGCAGATGATTTCCATCGTCACCGTAGGAGAAATTAAGGTATAGATATGATTTTTGTCAAAAATAATGTCGAGGGTTCACAAACAGAAACAGAAGTGTTGACAGAATACACTACTATCAATTATTCGAACAAGGAATGGAAGCAAAGTCTACTTTTGTTACTGGTTTAAGGAAAAATAAAAAAATTACCGACAAAAATAAATTTTGCGTACTCTTTTGTCACAAACACTGATAATCATTTGTCAGTGTTTCACAAAACGATTGTAGACATATATTTATAAGTCTATTTAGATGAGTTATAAGAAAAATAAAATAACATCTTTTTAAAAATTAAAATTAATTTCTAATAGAGTAAAAATAAAAAAATTAGATAAATTATATAAGAGAAGTTCTATAAATTATCATATATATAAATTAGTTTTATTTCATTAAGAAATTAATTTACTTTTTTCTTATTCTTTTAGAAATATCCATATAAAAGTTCGTGGAATTAAACTGGTAACGAGCTATTAGTTAGATAGATTATGACAGCAGTGATGATAAGGCTAACTTTTTAATAGGATTTTTTTATATTTGGACATTTTTTTAATATAATTTTATTTTAAATAAATTAATATTTTCTTTTCTTAAATTTATATTAAGGTTGTTGAGGGAGTGACTATACGTAGAATAAGCATTGAACAGTGGTACAGACGTGGAAAATGTTTGCGACGGGTTTGTTTTTGCAGCTTTTCGCTTGTGTTGATTCGATTCCTATTATCCACCAGCCAGAACTAAACTAATTAAAAAAAACCTAAAAACTTATCTAAATAACCGATAACTAAAAACATTGAAAAGTTTATATTATTTTGAATTTTTTTTCTGAGAATCAATTTGATTTACGGTTTAAATTTCAAAGCCGATCCAAATTAAACGGAAACTATAATATATTTTTAATATATTATTTTTATTAGTACAATAATAATAATAAATTATACATTTTAATTTTTTTAAATTTATTTAATCTACTCTACATATTTAATTTTGTGAGGTTTTTATTATTCTCCACTATGGAAGTTGTTTAAGACACTCGAATCAAGCGATTATATTGTTAAATTTAACGACAACGACCCAGTTTAAAATCATAAAAGTTTTGGAAATTCAATAAAATAATTTTTTAATAAATACTTTATTAAAAATACTTAAATTTATAATAATTTAAAATGAATTAAGTTGCTTTTTTATTAAAAATAATTCATTTCAAACATCCCATGATTTTCATATAATAAAAATAATATCAAACGTAAATTTTATAATAGACATAAATATAAATATCATTAATTCATTATAATATTTTAAAATATATTTCTTTATATAAAATTTAATAGAAATATATTAATATAATCACAAAATAAAAAAAGATAAGCCTTTTCTATCAGTTCATTAAGGGGTCACACCTGCTAAATCCTCTACTTACGTGTAATACACTATCATCGCATATTTAAAAATAAAATAAACATCATACAAAAAAAGATTAATCTAGAGAGTTTTAAAATATATAACCATAAATATTTTTACAGTAACTCATATTATATGTATACTATTGAACAAGATTCAAAGGTATTTATCTGTCACATGACTCCCAACAGTGAAATCTACACAACCCTCATATGATAGGATTAATCAATGTGGTGTACTCCAATTAGTTTTTTCGCACACTGTAATGCAATCACTACCTGAATATCTTCATCTATATGATTATGATATACCTATAGAGTTAGGATACATCTTTATTGATCAAATCCACAAACAATGCACGTCGTAAACAATCTCAACATATGTATCCCCTTTCCTGAATATACTATGTCGTGATCACACATCACATCAATTAACAATATTTCATACAATCATACAATAATTACTATCAGTTCTCAATTCACAACACTTCAAAATCATCAAACACATATATGAAATTTTGTTTATATACTTGATTCTACTTCCGTATAACATGTACATTGAATAAGATTTAGATGTTTGCACCTGTCACATGACTCCCAGTTGTGAAATCCACACAACCCTCAACCCAAAATGAATCACATCATACTTGTATGATAGGGTTAATCTATATGATCTGGTCCAATTGGTTCTTTTTCACACTGTAACTCAGTCATATAAATTTGTTAATCCATATGATCTGGTCAAATTAGTTTTTTTTCACACAATAGCGCAGTCATATGAACTTTTTTTGGCTCTCACTACCTGGATATCTTCATCTATATGATTACAATATATTAGTAGAGTCAGAATACATCCTTATTGATTAAATTCACAAACAATGCAATTTTAACTAATCAATCTCAATACAAGTATCTCTTTTCCTGAAGATATTATGTTATGATCACACATCACATCAATCAACAATATTTTCATACAATAATTATTTTCAAAATCAATTCTCAATTCAAAACATTTCGAAATCATCAAAAACATATATGAAATTTTACTATCAATTCTTTCAAGAAAGTTTGGAATTGGTGACCACATCAACCTACATCTAAATCTTCTAACTTAAGGTTTTATTGAAAAATAAAATTAGCTTTCCTTTTTGAATTCACAAAGAGCTCTAATATAAGGATATCAGATATAGCCTAACTTGCATCACAAAATCCTAATCAACAATCAGAACATCACTAAAATCCTGAATTAACAAAGACTAATCCTGATGATAAAAACACTACTGTAATTATAATCTAGATTCAGGTGACTATAAAAACTTGAAAGCTTACTCAAACAAACAAAAAGACAAAAAATGAACTTACTCAATATAAGATTATGATAAAAGAGTCTTACTTTAATTACCACAAGTCTTATAATAGATTCTAATCATCAATCTAATGAAAAATAAGATAAAAAAATGTAGAAAAAAAGTAAATAAATTAAAAGAAAATAATTTTAGAAAGATAATAGTTTCTATAAAGCTTAAACCTCAACAATAATTTCCTATTATATAAACTTTTTCTCTTTTAAAAAAATATATTTAAGTATTATTTTATTTATACCTAAATAAAAAGTTTAGATTGTAACATGTTTCTGTTTTAAAATTATTTTCTAGAATATTACGCTTATTCTTTAAATTAGAGGATAATACACTTTTAAATTATTGTGAAAAAGAAAAGAGGTTTACATTTCTATTAAAAAATAAAAAATAGTGACTATGTTGCATCGCATTTATGATTGATATAAATGTAAACGCACGGAGGATATGATAGATTGCAATGACGTATAAGATTTTATGAGTCTTGCTAAGTTATTATTTAATATATTATATATTTTGTGGGTGAAAAAAGTCTTGTTGAAACCATGGATTAATATTAATGTGAATAACGCGGCCTCAGAGACCACACATTGTTTGACGGTCTCGGTCGCTGTTTCTGGGAAGCAGCAAACATGGGAACACACTCCAAAACATTCAATTCTCCATCTCCTCTTCTCTCTCTCTCTATATATATATCTCACCCTGCTCTCTCCAAGCAGAGGAAATCATTAGGTGAAAACAAAGCAAAATTATACAAAAAAAGAAAAAGAAAAAAGAAAAGGATCAAAACCATTCTTTATTCCTCTTGCTTCCGTCCGTTAGAACCTCAAACTTTCGAACCATGGAGAACACTGGTGAGGAGTACCGGCATTTCTGGGACACGTTCTTCCAAAACGAAGAGCTTGATAGGTAATCACAATTCACAACCATACATCAGTTAATTAATCAACCGTTCATAATCATGTATTTGCACGTGTTTCCTTCACTCTGACTTCAGTGGATTAAGTGGTATATATAAGCATATGCGTAATTAATGAAAAAAATTTGGTGATGGGACATGCAGCTGGGCAATGGATGAGGCGGCGTTGTCCGGGTACTATGATTCAAGCTCTCCGGACGGTGGTGCTTCATCGTTGGCATCAAAGAACATTGTTTCGGAGAGGAATAGGAGGAAGAAGCTCAACGAAAGGCTCTTTGCGCTTAGAGCAGTGGTCCCCAACATCAGTAAGGTATATGGTAATAGTGTGGACAAACCCCACCTTAAAGAAAACCAGATATTATTGTTGTTCATTTCGCTTTCGGATAAAAGTATATCTAGCTAGCTAGTACCTATTGGAGATAGGTACCACACACGTATTGTTTGCATTAATTTAGTTGTTGATGGTGAATTTGTACAGATGGATAAGGCTTCTATCATTAAGGATGCTATTGAATACATCCAGCATTTGCATGAGCAAGAGAAAAGAATCAAAGCTGAGATTTTGGATCTCGAATCTGGGAAGCTCAAAAACCCAACCTATGAATTTGATCACGACCTGCCTATTCTCCTCAGGTCCAAGAAGAACAGAACAGACCAGCTTTTTGATTCTGCCGCTTCAAGAAATTCCCCAATTGAATTAATTGAGGTATAACTCTAACTCGTCAATCACTCTTTTCAGCATTTTAGATATCAATTGATGTTCTTGTAAACTTTTTTATCCCTTGAATGTCGTTGTGATATAATATAGTATTGACTGGTGGATGGCAGCTGAGGGTTGCGTACATGGGAGAGAAGACGTTTGTGGTGAGCTTGACATGTAGTAAAAGGACAGACACAATGGTAAAACTGTGTGAGGTGTTCGAATCTTTAAAGCTCAAGGTCGTTACGGCCAATATCACTTCTTTTTCAGGAACACTTCTGAAGACAGTCTTCATTGAGGTTAGTCTTTCTAATTTCTAATATTCACTTCATTCATGATGTTGGTTTCTTCAAGTACAAATATTGAATTAAGTTAGTATTTAACCAGAAAAATTTAGGTAAAATGAATTCTATACTCATGAGTTAATCTATATAAAAAATTTGACCTAATTTCTCATTCAAAACTTTAAGGAATTAGATACTTTTTTTTATATATATTTTGTTTATCTCATGTGTGTCCACCCAAGATGACACGACACTCGTAAGTCCTCATTTTAATTCTTTACATATATATTAATTGTGTTTAATGTCTCAATGGAATTGGTTAATGAAATACCCCACATGCATACAGTAACCATTTAGTATATTGGAAAACCCCGCATTTATGGATATGTTAGGGTCATTGATGATAATTATAAGGACCAGCGTTTGACAGTGGATGATGCAAAAGCAAGGAAGGAGCCGATGAATAAATAAATATTGTGTTTTAAACATCTCCCTCGCTATTCACAATCTGTTGTGCCAACTTATGTTTGGAAAATATGTGTTTAACGTGTTATTGTCCCAATTTGAGGTGTTTCGGATAAAAAGAAAAATAAGATATATTTTGTAGTTGTCAACTTGTAAAAAAAAGAAACAGATAAATAACAAAATAAGATAAAAGAACAATAGGAAAAATTATACTAACATTGACGTAGTAATAACACCATTATGATTGTCTTCTCAAAGTCAAGGATAAGCTGGATATTTGATTATCTCAGCAAAGGCCACTGAAAAATTGATGAATAATAGAATTATATTTATTGTTATATGGAGAAGGAAGTAGTGCAAGAAATTTACTTTTTTTAATATTATATATATATATATATATATATATATATATGTGTATATCTTATTATTATTATTATATATATATATATATATATAATGAAAAAATCTTAAAAATAAATTACTAATACATTTAAAACTATTACACACATTAGTACTTTATTATACATGTTTTTTTTATACCAATTTGTAATTTATATTATTTCTCCAATATTTGTTTATTCAAACCATAAATTACACACCAAATATATAAATAATAATATATATGTTGACTTAAATAAAATGTAAAATTAAAAATAAATTTTAATTCATTAAAATAAGATCATATAATAAAAAAAAATCCACAAACAAATCATATTATGTTTTTGTTTGGGTAGTTGTACTTACTGCTTATGCTATATGGCGGTTGGTGATAACGGAAATAAGTCTGGCTCTTGGAATTTGGTGGATTATCTAGGAATGACATTTATAGGGTTTTCCTTTGTTGGAGAGGGTGTTTTTTCTTAACAGTGTTTGATGTCTACATTTCTTTGTCATCCTTTACTTTTGATGACATTAAAAGAAAAAAAAAAAAAAAAAAAAAAAGACACTGTATTGTGCATGCTTTTGAAAATCAACTTTCTTTTTCTGTTTTAGGGCTCTGACCTAACTGAATAAAATTTAAATCGTATACCTTTCAACAAAATGCTTATAACTCATATACTAATTACACTTGGTCTAGAAATAAAGACTCCATTTCATGACATGCGGGAGGTAAGTAGTATAAAAAGAATCAAAGTGGCCCCATTATTCTGAAAATTTGGAACAACATCGCATTCCAGAATGATTAGTGGGATTGATTATTATGGAATTTGCTGTCTGTTTTGTTGCATTGTATCTAGACTGGACTAGCCATTCTTTGCATCTTACGCCAAATGCAAATAATCTATTTCTCATATTCAACAAGTTCCCACGAGCCAAATTCAGTCTCTTGGAAATTTTTAGGTATATGGCAAAAACAGAAACTATACTGTTTTGTTTCCTGTTTCTATAGTAGTACGAGTTGAAGGAGACCAATTGCAACTTCAGAATAATATTTGGTTGGTATATGAAATGCCCATAATAAGAAACCAAGAACTGAAAACGTGCTTTGCATTCTGAATAGAACATTACCTTCTTCCTTGCAAGTCATCACGTAGTAAAATTTTCAGCACGTTTATTTCAAACTTTATTACATAATACTATTGATTTAATTTTAGGAAACAATCGTATCCTATAGTTTTATCTGTTATATTTTTTCTGGCTTTCACAAAATTAATGTTTCTACCCTCGCATTAGTTATTAGGGTCTCCAATCTGCATAATGTTCTTGTCATTTTCGGATGCTAAAACATTTGATGATCTACTTTTTCTTCTTCGCTTTTCTCATATGTTCAACAAAAAATCATTGCGATGACATATTGTGATAGGGGGTTCGCACTGATCATCATGTCGTTTATGAAATTTTCCCGCTGGAAATGGATCCTCTGCACTTAACTTTAACGTTTTAATTTGACTGAAGATCGAGTGAGATGCCCTAAATATTAATTTTAGGGTTGGCTGTTGGTGGAACTCATACAAGTTCTACCTTATGAGAAAAAAATTCAAAAAAATGAAATCTTTCATAAATTAAAATTAACTTATATGTCATGTAACAAATAAAACTTATATAAAATATTTTCTAAATTAATTTAACTCAAAAAATAATTTTTATTTTACTTCTCTCTTAAAGAAAAAATTCGTATAGACAAATATTTTAAAAAATACAAATTTTGAACGGAATCTTGACATATGTGTATGAGTGTTCTTATTTGAACTTGAAAAGTTAAAAGTCAACACGGAAATCCAAATGTAATTATGAGAATGTTTGTTTATCTTTATAACTTCACGAATTTGACGTTAATAAATTAAGCTTAATACATAATTGATTGGTTTCTTATATTTTAATTATTATAGCTATCTTTAAAATATGCATCACCCCGTATAATCACATACTAATTAAAAGTCAAATTAAGAATTTAGTGAATATTTTTCCCTGTTTATATTTTCAGTGTAGATAAAAAGAATATCTGTAAGTTAACTTGTGTTGACTCAAGTTATGTTAACTTTTTTTTAATTGGGTTTGAAAATACTTTAAAAGTTAAAGAGCATAAAAACCAAAACAGAAGATAGCTTTAAAAGTAAAGTAGATCCTTTTTTAAAAGAAATTACATACCGCAGTCTGATTTTTTTTATTCTAAACTAGTTAATGTAAGATAATGAGATGAAGATTTAAATAAAAAAAAGTAATAATTCACAAATAAATTTATTTTAATAATTTCATTTTAAACTTTATCATAAAAGTATGAAAAACTAGTCAATCATAAGTTAAATTAGGTTTTTAATTAAATAAATTATGATAACGACACAAAGAGGTTGGTGATCATTGCGACAGTAGTCACGTCAACTTATCTTTCCACCTAAGCAAAAGAATATTGGTTTTGAATGCAGGCATTGGAAATCAATAATGTTTGTTCAATTCAATAATTGAAGTCCTAATCAGATTGATTAGGAAACGAATTGGTCGGATCCAATGGAAAAGTCTGTAATCAATTGAAAAATGACAACGTTCTTAAACCTTTATCTTTTTCCATATGATTAAAGTTTATGAACTAGATCAAGGAAGATTCATGTTTGATGTGTGTAAATTAAAATAACATTTTCATACTAATCATAGCGTTTTGTATTGCTTTTTGAATCATTTCATATGTTTGCAGGCAGATGAAGAAGAGAAAGATGTTTTGCAGATAAAAATTCAGACAGCAATTTCTGCTCTGAATGGTCCTCATAGCCCAATGAGTATTTGATTCTGATGAAGAAACGAGATGGATCAAAGCTGAAAATGTTATGTGGGGTGTGTTTTCTTTAGTGAATGAGTGTTAACTCACTTTTGCAAGTGTTCTTCTTTTTCATTTTCTCTATGTCGATAGCCTCTCACGTTGTAAGCTTTTACGTACGTTGCCTTCAATGGAATCCAATTTTCATATTTTCCATGGTAAAAATAGCTTCAAAGCAAACTAATATCACAAAAAAATGCCAACAGTAGTATAATATTTATACTAACCTTTAATGCACAAACCTATGATGTTTAATTTAAATTTTGGGGAACAATTGTTAGCACTAATTAACGTTTAAGTTTAATTATTAGTATGTGAAATTTTTATTGTGTATTTGTGTTTTTAACTATTACTACCTCCATCTTTTAATTAAGAGATGTCTAGTGAATTATGGGAATCTACCAAACTAGGAAATTAACAAAATGAACAAGTTTGACACCATACTAATAATAAAATAAAGGCTGGCCACACATGAAAAGGAAAATAAATATGGTTTCTCATATTAGTCTTAATACAAAGTACAAAGATATAAGACATGTAACAAATATATAAATATGATAATAATATAAAGACTAAACTATCATTGATTAATATATATAGAGAGAGAGAAGAGAGTATTATCTAACATAAACATTAACATAAAATATTGAGAATTTGCCAAAAAAATAAAATATTTAATAAAGTGAATTTTTGTAAATAAGTCAACAATCCACGTAACTAAAGACAATATAATAATTTCATGTTGAATATGGTGAAACAAATAAAAAATATAATTATTTGAAAAAATTGAACTAAATTATTATATTTGTTTAGTTTTTTGGAAATGAGCTAAAATATGATTATTTAAACTAAATTGGATTATAACTTATGAGATTAGAAAATATACTATAAAATATATTTATTGATAACAATTTAGATAATTCAAACAATTTAAAAGAAAATAGTAATTCAATTTAGTTTAATTTAATATATTAAAACTATCATAGAATTAATTTTAGGGTAACTTAAGTTCAATCAATGCATTGTGTCCAGTTGTAACAAGCATCTTGCGCACCCCATGGCGTAAAACCTTTTTGATGCCACGTCCCTTTTGATAAACGGCTAAAATTAATTTTTGTAACTTTGATTATTTAGAGTTTGGCAATGAAAAAAAAAAAAAGAAACACAATTTAAGAGTTCTGAGAACTTATGACCCATATTTATTTATTTTACTCACAATTAATTCAATTGGGCAGACTTTTCCAACTTTTCCTTTTTGTTCCTTCTTTAAACATGGACCTATAAAAGAAATTATAACATATCTGAGTCATTGACCCAATGCAATTGCTTGCTACACCCCGACATTTGCTTTCTGCACTCCAAGAATTTATACTTTCAGAAATATTCTTTTGTGTTTTGGAAAATATTTTTGAAAAACAAATTTCTTAGTTTATAAAATGTTTTTTTAATAAGAAAGTTCTCTTTCAGATAATATTTTTCGTAAACTAGTTTTCCTTTCACAGAAAACATTTTCAGTAACCATTTGTCCTCACACCCCTTTTCTGAAAAACGATTTTCCTATACACAAATTTTTTTTATAAAAAACACACCTTCATAAGACATTTTATCCATCCCACAACATATTTCAGATTTTATTTTCTAGAATCCATATTTAAGTATCGAAATATGCAAAAACCTTATACCAACTTTGTAAGCCTACACCAAGTGAATATGCAAAATCAAAAGTCACTTATCTTCCCATTCAAGATGATGCTATCGAAGAAGTTTTTCTTGCATCATATATTATCACGCTCACCGAATAACGTCCACACTACTTAACAACAACTCAATGGAACACTCTCCCTTTATATATTATGCCAAGGACGTTTTTGGTATTGTGAATTTTTAATAAGCAAATGTGGGGTGCAGAAGCAATTGCCTTGACCCAACCGTTCCTGTTTCGGCTTTCTGGGCTCAGCCCATTCTACTATTTTTACTTTGAAAGAATAGTTTTTTGTATGAAGATTTTTCTGAAGTTAATGAAAAAAATTGTCGCACCACGTAAAATTTCTCAAATAATCGATTTTTAAAGATAAAAAGTACATTAAGAAACCACTCTAATATATGGTCTGACATACAAACTTACATAACAATTAATAATTTTTTCTGTCAAAATTTTTTCTAGAATTAATTGCTTTGGTTTTTACGGTAATTTTTACCATTTTTTCATTTTTGCTGAATATTTTAAATTTATAATCTGAAAATAAAATTTAAAAAATTAAAGTAAAGCTGGAGAGATTTATGTAGTATTACACTGAAATATAGAGGTTTGGTGGGGTAGGGTTTGAGGAAAATCGGTAAAAGGGTGCTTTTGTGCTCCCCATTTCGCAATTGTAATAATCCACGGCGTTGTCGTTGTAGTTGTCTTTGTCATGGATTCCCTACTCGCAAACTACGCCTCTTCAGAAGAAGATGAAGAAGAACGGCAACAACCAACCCCACCCAAAACGACGACGTCGTTTTCCTCTCTTCCTCAACCTAAATCATCGCTCTTTCAATCTCTTCCCCAGCCCAAATCATCATCTTCTCTCTTTCAATCTCTTCCCCAGCCCAAATCATCGCCTTCTTCTTTATTTCAATCTCTTCCTCCTCCCAAACAACCTTCCCCCGCCACTTCCACCGAAAACGCCGACCCTAAACCTAAACCCCAAATCCCACAACCACAACCCAAACGCGTAGTGCAATTCAGGCCCCCAATCATCCCTCTCCCAAACCCTACCCAACTTCTCGACGACGACGACGAAGAAGAAGAAGAACGGGATAGGAGAAAGAAAAAGTTAGCGTCCTCCACGCAAACCTCCTCGGTGAAATCCTTCCTCGCCAGTATTCCGGCGCCAAGGAACGCTGCCACTCTCGGTGTTCAGGCGAGTTCCGGTTCTGGTCGGAGATCCATCATCGAAACCGAATCACCGGCACTGGAAACGGCGTCGAATTCTGGCGGTTCGAGCAGTGTTGCCGGGGATCAGACTGTAGGGGATTACGAAAATTATGAGAATTACCAACATGCCACTGACCAGTATGCTGGTTATTATGGCAATTATGGTTCGGGGCCCGAGCCTGAGGCTGGGGCTGCTGCTTATGGAACAGAACAGTACGGGAATGATGGTGAGGCCTATGGAGATTATGGACAGTATGGGAATAATTGGGGTGACGTTTCAGCAGCTCCGGTGCCAGAAGCTTCTGGGATTAGTGAAAGTGTGGTGAGGATTCCTGGGAAGAGAGGGAGGCATGAGGTTCCCACGGAAGTTATAGAGGTGAAGCAAGATGAGTTGATAAAGAATCGGCCCAGAGAGGATCAGGTGAAGCTAACTGGGATTGCGTTTGGACCAACTTATCAGGTATTCTCATTTCTGAACTTCTGTTTTTATATGTTGGGCAGTTGGCTTAGTTGGCGGTAAGGCGGTAAGACTAGGTATTCAGTTTTATTGGCTAGTTATTCAGTGCCCTTTTAGTATAGTGCATGTGTGACTGTTGGCTGGGGAGTTGAAAGTTGTTGAAAGAAAATATGTTTCGAGTGGTTTGTTGTGAGATAATTTAGCCTGCTTGACGTGAAAATATATCTAGATAGTAGGAGATTCTTTGGACAGGTCTTTTGCTTAACAGGTGGGGATTGTTTTGGAGAAAATTTGATAAATGTTTTGTATTGAGAGAGTCCTGATCTTCCTTGTTGCAGACTAACCTCCATTTACCTCATAAATCCAGGATAGATCTGATTTATCTGTCTAAAATAATTTGAGTAAAAATAGACTGCAAAGAATTAATAAAATACAAATATAACACTGTTGCTCCAATACCCATCTAGAATAGCCCAAACAGCGAAAGTAATCATTGATTATGATATGTTTGTCTGTACGATATCAAGATTTGAGCATTGTAAAGAAAGGACTAGATATTATTTGCTGAATCACGTGTAGTGTAAAGTACTGTTGCTTATATGGGTTCTTGAGGCGGTGATCGGGGTAGTAGAAGGCTACAAAATTAGTGTCCTACATTTTTGTGAGCAGCTGAGCAAATTCATGACTAATTGGGTTCAAAATAAACAGAAAAGAAATATAGACCTTAGAAATTTTGGTATGTGGAATGATAATTTTATTGCATCTGGCTGGAAGAAACACAATACTCAGACATCTAAGAAGTTGTTTATAATATGTCAAGAGAGATATTGTTCTAAAGCATTGGGAAATTGGAAATATTAGATTGCCAGTTTTGTTAAAAGTCCTCAGTTAAATTGAAAGATGAATGTACCTCTTGGATTTTGTTATTTGAAATTTAGTGATAAGGTTATTGGGTACAGTTCTTAGAATATGGTTGTTGACCTATTCCTTTAGCTTAAGGGACATGGAATGACAGTTCTCTAGTAATTGCATGCAAGAGGCCCACCCCTGCCTTATAAAATATCCTATGATTAACAACCTGTTAATTCCTTGCTCTAGTTCCCAAACAAATATTGGGTAGAAGGGGGTTTTCATAGATAACTTATTAACCTTGGGAGATTAATCATTGAGAGAGATTGATGACCAGTTAATCCCTTCTAGTGCAGGTCCCAAGTGAATATAGGGTATGGAAAGATTTTCATAGATAGCCATAACAGAGTTCTTATTGATGGATACCTCATGGTCGTTATTCGCCCAAGAATTTTATGGGAACAGATATGAAGTGCATAAATAACTTTATTATATTGATTAAAATATGAACATTATTCTTAAATGTCCCTGCTCAAGGTTTACTAGCAAGTGCATACATTAATGATCATATCTCATCGGTCATGAATATGGCCGATTCTTTAACATTAATTCACATTAGAAGAATATTCACTCACCTTGAGAACACTGCATGCAGTTCCCAAGTGACAATGGTGTGAGGTTCTTTGTTCTGAAATCACTACTCATTGCAGTTGCTTACTTGAGGGACTATATGTTTTTATATTGTCAAACATCTTTTGTGCTAGGTGGTTTTAAAGTTAATCATTCAACCTATTACCAATAACCTGGAAGGAGGGTGACTTAGATGAGATTTATTCCTTCTACATAATTAAAATGATGTTTCCAAGCCCCTTGATCGAGTGAGATTGTATAATGCTTGTCTATGTTGAAGTGAGTCAACGAGACATTATCCTCATTTGTTTTAGTTAGCATGCTCATATATCAAGAAGCTAAAACTTGAACTATACATGGGTGATATGATCTGGGGCTTGTATTCTATAGAGTAAAGAGCTTAGTTAGACATGCTGATCATTGTTAAATAATGTCAAACCATTAAAGTTCACTTCACTTAATAGTGATGTGTCGATAGATGCCACTCTTTTGTGAAGTTAAAATGGAACTTTTGTATCAGCCATCAGCAATTTGTAAAGGTAGGCCAACTATAGTGGCCCCATAGGCCATGGCAGCACCTGTATTTGGTGGATTTTTTTACGTATCCCTCATTGATAATCGTGCTCATCTTACTAGGAACTTGCACGGTAAAACACTTAGACTGGGTTGGTATTGTAATTTAAATGTATAAGATGAATTTAGTTTGTAGTTCAATTATAATTAAGTCTACTAATGAAGGTATGTTGGTGTGTACAAACTCTTCATAAGCTTGACCTAGGTCATATTTTGATATATATTAGCTGCTCTCCTCACTGGTCACTGAGCCATATTGCTTATATATTTATGAAATTTATCTCATCTTCCTTTTATGGAGACAAAAGAAAGCTGGAGAAAAGCTGACCATGAATTTCTCTCCTCATTCCATATAAAAGGGTCATTTAAATATAGAAGTGTATAATTGTTGTTTGCTGAAATCATGGGAATTTGACTGTTTACGCTCACATCTGTACAATTATCATTATATTAGCTTCAGAATGAGTTTTTTAATTTTGAATGCTTGTATAACAAGAGATATCTTTCACACAGGGTGTGCTTTTGTGTCTTTTTCTTATATTTAGTTAAAGGAATTATGGCATATCTTGCATTGTTTTTATTCTGAATTATTGTAGCTTCATCTTCTGCCGAAACTAACTAAACTATAAATTATCCCATAAAAATTAAAATATTAATTACATTTTAACTTGAGCCATATGGAGTATGACCCATACAAGGGAATGAAACAAATGAAATAAAAGTCTGACCCATACTTTAAACCCAAAACTTCCGAAGTCCAAAACATCACGAATCCAATGATACCGTACGTCAATATGTTCAGATCTACCATGAAAAGTAGGATTCTTTTCAAGATGAGTAGCACTTTAACTATCACAAAATAAAACATATCTTTACTGTTGAAAACCAAATTCTTGCACAAATTTCTTCTTATGCTCACTCTCCATAGTCTCTTCATAGCATTCAGATTTTCCCCTGTCAATGAAAAACACATATTCATTAGATAAGTAGAGGGCAAACACTGTCTAGAAGACCTCCTAATAGGAAAATGAGGTTCACCACCAACATCATCAATATCATCAACAGAATCATTTCTAACGTGATCCTAGACATCATAATCATGACTGTCAAAATCTGCTACATTAGACGTGTATCGATTTGAGTAGCTGGATTAAAATCAACCACATCGTCAGTGCTCGGGGACTCTGATTTTTGTGTCTTCTCAATATCTTCAATGGTTTGATCCTCCACAAAAATAACATCACGACTTCTGACAAACTTCTTTTCAACAGGATCATAAATCCTATAGCCAAACTCATCATGGTCCTAACCAAAGACATCTAATTTGGACCTCTCATCTTTCGGCACATACACAAATGCCTTGCAGCCAAAGACACGAAAGTGATTATAGGAGACATCTTTCTCATACCACACACTGTCAGGAACATCAGCCTGCAAAACAACAACTGGAGATAAATTTATAACATGTGCAGTAGCATATAAGGCCTCACCCCAAAATGATCCAGGCAATTTTGCTTCAGAAAACAAACATTTGACTTTCTCCATCAATGTCCTCCATCAATGTCCTATTCATACTTTCTATCAAGCCATTGAGTTGAGGAGTCTTGGGAGTTTTCTGGTGTCGAATATCTTGCCGCCTACAGTATTCATCAAAAAAGTCCACAATATTCACCACCATCATCAGTAAGAACACATTTCAGGTTCTTTCCAATTTCTTTTTCAACTGAAGCTTGAAATTGTTTAAATACGCCAACCACCTAGTCCTTTGTCTTCAAAACATAACCTAAAGTTTTCTTGAATGATCATTAATGAAAGTAACAAAGTAAAGTCCACCATCAAAAGTCTTGGTCTTTATTGAACCACAAAGATCTAAATGCACCAACTTAAGTATCTCTAATTTTCTAGAAGGAAGATGGCTTTTGAAGGAGACTCTGTGTTGTTTCCTAGCTAAGCAATGAACACATTTTTCTAATTTGGCTTCTTCCAAGCCTGGGAGTAAATTCTTCTCGGCTAAACAATTCATCCCCTTCTCACTAATGTGGCTAAGGTTCTTATGTCATAAATCAGATGAGTTATCCCAATCAGCAATATTTATAACATTAAATAAAATAGAAGCTTTAGTCAATACAGACCAGAAAATTTCATATCACGGGCCACAACCAAAGAACCCTATGTAAGCTTTCATTGTGCACCACCAAAGGTATTAAAATAGCCATTATCATCTAGAACACTAGCAGAGATCAAATGCGAACGGATGTTTGGTTTGTGTCTGACATTTTTCAAAATGAGTTTTGTCTATTTGCTAGTTTTCAAACAAACAATACCAATGTCAATTGCCTTTGAAGTATCATTGTTATCCATCTTCAACACACCAAAATCACTTGGAGTATAAGATGAGAAAAAATCCTTTCTGAAAAGTAACATGAAAACTGATACCACTATTAACAACCCAGCTAGAATCATCACAGGCAACATTAATCATATTTTCATCATAAATAATCACAAGATCATTTGGAGTAGTTGTAACAACACGATTACCATTCTCATCATTCTTCTTCTCTTGGTTGTCTTCGTTGTCATTTTTTTGCTTATAACAAAATTTCTGAAAATGACCTTTATTACCATAATAGTTGCACTCGAAGGGTTTCTGCTTAGTCTTTGATTTGCTTCGGTGCTTGTTTTTACTTCTATGACCTCTATCTTGATTTTTGTCTCTACTTCTCTTCCTGTAACCAAAAAATCTCTGCTTGTGAAGAGAGAGCTTGCTGAGTTTGATGCCGGACTTCATTCAAAATAGCAATTTTTACTAAATTTATGATCATAACGCCACTAGGAGCATAATTAGTTAAAGTAACACGGAGATTCTCCAATGAATCAGAAAGAGTATTAAGCAACCATTGACAAATATAGTCATAAACCATCTCATGCTCAAAAGTCCAGTCTTTATTAGACTTGTTTTCAAGTTTCTAAGTAATAAAAACAAGTAAATGTAATATTTTAACCCATAAGAAATCCTTCATTTTTTCTCTCCACTTATGATAATTAATCCCGTTCAAACTAATTATTTTATCGTAATTAGGCTCTATCGTTTAATCAAGTAAATTTTCTAGAAAATAAATAAAATAGCTATGATGTTACTTGATGGGAAAATCTGAGGGAAGAATACCGGAGAGCTCAAACAAATGAGACAAGAGCCAGACCCATACAAGGCTTCAATCCAAAACCTTTAAAACCTTTAAGACATTGAGTTTATGAATATTTTTTCTTATATTTTATTTAACTTTCTCATTCTCAATGTAAGACTTAGATTCACACTTGGATAATTAATTGATGTACCTTGAGCAGCTTGTGTTTTTTCCCTCTTTTAGTATTGATAAAAAAATGAAAAAGAAAAAAACCTACATATTTTCTTTGTCTTATTTTTACTTATCATTATATTTTAAATGTTAAGAAGTGCTCTTCTTGTTATCATTTAGTTTTCTTTACGTCAGATTTGTGAAAGAAAGGAAAGAATTTTTTTCCCATCTGCACCATTTTTACTAGTGTTACTGAGCTAGCAGTAATGCTAACAAAAAAAAGATAAATGTTTATTTTTGCATTGCTAGAATTTAGGAGTTTATCCATGTGTCAGTACAGATTCAAATCGTTCAAGAAATAGGAAATCTTGGTCACTGGCAGTTATTATCCGGTTGTACAACTGGTATAATTTTTCTTCTACTCCCTAGAAGGGATGTTTCTATCAGTTACCTTGTGCTTACTAAATGTATTCTTGTAGCCTGCTTCGACAAAAGGGAAGCCTTCAAAGCTGCACAAGAGGAAGCATCAAATTGGTTCATTGTACTTCGATATGAAACAAAATGAAATGAAACTCGCTGAGCGGCGTGCAAAGGGCATGCTTACCAAAGCTGAAACGCAAGCAAAATATGGATGGTGATTTGGGACGATGATACTGGAAACACTTCCGTTACAACGTAAATGACAGTGAAATTTTTCATTTTAATTGCGGTCCATGTGTACATTTGCTCCGTTTTTCAGTAAAATTGTGTATTTCTATCCTTGTAGACCGTAGATTTTATACGGCACACTTTCTTATGACAAAAAAATAACTTTTCTTTCTTTTACTTGCTTTAGTAACCAGGCTTTAAAATGTTATTTGTCATTTGTTCTTTATCGTTGGTTAGCTTAAAACAAATCATATGCGTTTACTTAAATTACAAGTTGATTGTGAGATCAATTGTCATGAAAAGAGCAACGTTATACTATTTGATCTATAATTTTTTTTTTCAACTTCTATATAAAAGGAAATCTTTCTCTAATTAACTTTCAAGGAAGTATATATATTTTTTGAAACTTCTGCCCACTGAAAAAGATTTTCTTAAATTGTAATTTTTTTGTCTCTTAATACAAATGTCCAACTAGACAAAATGCAATCTTAAAACTAAAGTGTCTTGGGTATAATGACTTCAAATAAATGTTCAATTTATTTGATCATCCATATTTGTGTTACATAATGCGTTAAGCACTACTATTATGATGTTTTTAGAGAAGTGTACGACGGGATGTGATTGATAACATTTTCAATTATCTTAAGAATTTTGTTCGTAATAGAGGTTTACAACAATGTAATTTTTCATGTGTAAGATTTTTGAAAAATTTGTTATCAGGTTTGAAAAAATAGGTAGATTTTATTTATTTTGAAAAAATTTATCATCAACATTACTTTATTTTTATTTATACAATAATATTCCTAGTTATAATATTTCTAAAACACCACTTAAGTATCAACATGCAATTAACATTGAGCATTCTAGATATAGTGTGTTTTTTCATTGAAGGTGAAATGTCTAACTCCTTTGCAAAACAAGATTTTTTGGGTACATTTGTAATCTTTGCTTGACAGAGATAATAAATCTAATTTGGGATAAGAAATTTGCACACAATATTAAAGAACCATAAAATAGACACATAATCTATTTTAGAGAGAGATACTAGTAATGTACTTTTAATTTTCTAAAGTGAAACTCTATGCCTATCCCATTAAATTATGAGTCCACTCTCTATTAGTGAGACTAATATGTTATTTTACTTGTATAATAAAACAGTGCTTATAAGAAAATGTCAAAGAGTGTGTTAACTGCATTTTTTTTTTTTTCTTCTTGGCATGCTTAGAGTTCCTAAAGATTTCCAACGAAGTAAATTAAATGCCGCAAAGCTACACTTATGATGTTGGCAACAGTGGCATCCCTTTCCCTTACAAACCAAAATCACCCTTATATGATTTATGAAAATCATTAAGATTCAAATCCAACATCAACTATAAATAAATTGAAGGCATAAATCTTTAAAGCATCGAGACGGGACCAAAGGAAGACCTTTGTTCCCATTTTGACAAACTAATGTATTCATCCATGCGAACATGCATACAGATTTACAACAATCCAAAGGAAGATGAATGACCTATTTTTTCCATTGAAACTACACAAATCTAAGTTCTATTAAAAGGTTGAGCCATTGAACCCAAAGAATGACCGCTGCACCAGAAAACAAATATAATGAGAATAGAAAGTAATGAACACAAAAATTGAGACTATGCATGACATTCATGGCATGGACAGGAGCTATTTGAAGAAGTATTATTGACCCACCCACCTAGATAATGTTCATAAATGGGCTTCAGCAAATTCAAAACTACGAAAAAATAAACTATATATAGATCACTTCTTGAGATAAAAAAATACAAGGAACAGAGGAACATAATAGGACATGATAAAATGAGCGAAGATATTTTCTTTTGTAGTAACAAGCATACTTCTTATGACTGATAAAAAGATATTTAATCTATTACTACAGACAAAATATGGCTAAACAACATCCAAATTCAATTTATACTTAATAACTTGTATCATTAGTAACCATTCCCTGAAAAACAGCACTAATTCAATTCCATTTTTTGCTTCTTCCAAAAAACATTCTAAAAATCATAATAGAATTGCATGGATACAAAATAAACCTCTATGTTCAAACAACCAAAAAAGCTTCAATATACTGTGGCAGAGAATTAGACAAGATACATGAACAAAATCACTACACCCCACAAACAAATATTTCAAAAATCCAGACAATACCAAAAGGCGGTAACCAATATCAATTAGCAATATACTCTGAATCACACAAGTCAACATAAACAAAGCAGCCATTTACCTGAACATCATAAAACTTGATATAAAATCGGGAACTGTCAACGTAAAGCTTAGTTTGAAGAATCTCTGCAATGGTAGAACTCAATTTTCCATTTACACTCGGACCAAGGCCCCCAATTGATATCAATTCTCCGTAAGCAGCAGGCTCTTCAGTTCCAGCAAATTCAATAGGCACGCCCCCATTCAACAAAATCATCACATACTGGAATGCAATCCCCCATAAAAAAAAAAAAAAAAAAAAAAAAAAA
>Ga0209489_104867_pt1 | contig 24160 bp, 15 predicted proteins | sample SiratrowhiteBW_FD_187527 | JGI IMG/M metagenome (GOLD analysis project Ga0209489, IMG submission 187527) | Root nodule microbial communities of legume samples collected from California, USA - Siratro white BW (SPAdes) (version 2) | ecosystem: Host-associated > Plants > Roots > Nodule | place...
ATATTATATTATATTATTTGTAAAGTAATTAATAATATATAAATGTAATTAATAATATATAAATATAATTATAATTTAATAAAAATAAAAAAATATTTTAAATGAAAATAAATTATATGATAATCTTTTGTTATTATAAAATAATAATAATTTTTAAATTTAATATTAAAATTAATAAATTAATTAGTCTTAATCAATAAATTATTATATTTTACAATAAATTAATATTTTTATAAATTTTTAAAATATTATTAATTATATTAAATAAATTAGGTATATTTTATTTTTAATTATAAGAATAAATTTATAATTTTATATATTAAAATATTTATTATATTTATTATATTTTTTAAAAAATTTTACAAATTTTCTTCTTAAATTTATTATTTTTTCTTAATTTAAACAACTCAACTTTTCACATTTTTTCATCTTACGTCAATTCAAATCTTCAAATTTATTAACTAATTTAAACAAATCATTAAAATTTGAATTCAAAAAGTAACAATAAATATATAATCATACAATCAGTTAGCAACACAAAACTATTCACCTGTTATATTCTTGTTATATTCTGACAGTGTTTCAATCAAGCATTATAAGGCAAGTATTTTCTTTCATGTTACTATATTATAATTTATAGTTAATTTTTTTTATAAATATTTATAATTCAAACTATAATGATTATATGTTTACATTTTTCGAATTCAGCATTAAAATTATAATCCTATAAATTATAACTATTTTATTTTTATTTTAATATAAAAAACTGGCAGACCAACATTCTATTATTTGTGATTTAATGAAATGAATGGACTGAAAATACAACTTCCATTCCACCAAATTGAAAAAGACAATTTTTCGATTATGGCAATTTGTTTTATATTTAATTAGTTACTTTGATGTATCTTCGTCAGGAGGCATGTTCATAATTACTTTGCGATGTTGTGACATTTTTTTGGATAAAACAAATATAATTATTAATAATAAATTTTTTTATACAAGTTACAACTTTTTTTTTGGAAAAAACAAACATAATTATTTTTAGTAATTTTTTTTCAGACAAGTTGCAACATCTCTCTAAAAAAACAAAAAATAATTATTTTTAATAAACTTTTTTCAGACACTTTAGAAAGAATAAACATAATTATTTATAGAAAAATTTTTCACAAAGATTGCACATCTCCTTAAAAAAACAAACATAATAATTACTTATAGTAAACTTTGGAAAAAACAAAAATTACTTATAGTAAACTTTTTTTTACGTAAGTTCCAGAGTCTCTTTGAAAAAAACAAATATAATTACTTAAACTTTTTCACATAAGTTGCAACCTCTTGAGAAAAACAAACGTAATTACGTATAGAGTAAACTTTTTTCACACAAGTTACAGCGTCTTAAACTTTTTCCAAGCTGCAGCGTCTCTATGGAAAAAACAAACATAACTACTAGTAATAAACTTGATAAACTTGTTCACAGATGTTACAGCAACACACAGCTTCGATCAGTCCTCACCTAAGCACCAAGTTGTGTATTATGTTCATTCAAATAAAACTACTTTCATTTTTGTACAAGTGGATTGGAGACAAAATTAAAACAAAAACTAATGAAATATCAACAAGTATTACATCTTAAAACGACTGGTTAACCAATCAAAACGTGTAACCTATCCCACAAAACTTCTGTAGCCTAAACCCTAAAACCAGAATGATTGGTTAACCAATCAAAACATGTATAGCCTATCCTACAAATTCAAAATTTTCTTGTAGACAGCCTTTGTTAACCAATCAAAACTTGTGTAGCCTATCCTATAACATTTCTTCCTTCAAGGAACTCAAAACTTCCTTGTAGACTATCTTCTTGACTGTGTCCTTACGAGCACGACCGAGATATTCATACTGGTGAATGATTCCATCAGCTTCTACCTCCATTCTATAATTAGTCACACCATCTTTGCGTGTCACAATCTCGTGTATAATATTATAACTTCTTTCGTGACATAGTTCATGCAACTCTCTAACGGGATGGAGCTTGAATGTTTCTGGTGTGACAAGGGGTTCCAAAAGTGGCCTTATGCTTTGCCACACAGCCTCCTTATTGTATCCTGAATCAAGAAGAATCGCTCCAGCCAGAGATTCTATAATGTCTCCAAGCACCTATCAAAAAATAAGAGACTACATTCTATGAGTTTTGTAATGGTTAACACATTGTAGATCATTAAATAAGTCACCAATAGAACTCTGCTGCAAAACTCAAAGATAATGCCAAAGACTAATGATCCGAGCCAAGGCAATAAAGCAAGATAATCTTCGCGAGATAATTTACATTGGGGAAAGCATAAGATTTTGGTCAAATTTACCAATAATGTTTAATTCTTTAGTATAGTAACTTACTGTCCTTCAACATCCCATTGGTTTTGAAAACAAGGACACAACTAGATAGCATTAACTCAATACTTGATAATAATCTTATGAACCTATGAAGTAAATCTTAACAACTAACCTTAGGAAGTGATGTCTCTGACTCGTATCCAAAAGTTGACCATGATGAAGACAAATGATCAAAACTGTCTAGTGATATAGCAATATGTTTATGCAGTTCTTGTGAGGCATGGAGTACATGTTTGTGCAAACCATGCTTAATGGCAGACCATGCATAACAATTGTTATTCACAGAAGCTGACCTCATGTCAGTTAACTGCCCAGGTGACATGCCAGGATATTTCTTGTACAAGTGCCAAGTAATCAGATAATCCAGCACTGAATCTCCAAGAAACTCTAGTCTCTGCTTGCCAAGGAGTACATTATTTACAAATAGAGATAAATGAATCAAAAGTAACAAATACGAATTAAAAATGATTGATCATGAAGAATGTGTTCTATTACTATTTATCAGATCCCACCAAAAGATAGGCTAGTCATATGGAGTTGTGAAAGTTCATTCATGCACAATAAATTTGTGCTAATACAACGTCTTACCTGATAACATCTAGGAACTTCAGGAATCATGCAAGAACCATGGGTCAGAGCTTCCACTAAAAGAGTACGGTCATGGAATGAATAATTCAGTTGTGATTCTAAAAGGCTGACATGAATCAGTTTCTCAGGTTGAATGTCAAAGTGCCTTTCATAGGGTATTTTATCAAAATTCACTTTAATACCAACCCAATCCATAAACAACAGTGCAGCCTTTTCACCACGAGTACTGAGGAAGGCACCAATTAGTGCCTCAACTACATCAGCAATAAGCTTTTGTTTTAGTTTTCTTGTTCCAGAAATATATAACTTTTTCCCCTTGCTAATCGACTCTTCTATTTTAAAACTTCCAGACTTATCACCAGGGATGGGCCAGGCATGAGGATCAAATGGCTCATTTCGTATGAAACCCTGCAAATCAAAATAACTCAGAATTCTGATGTTTCAAGATGATAATGCAATCTAAATGATAATAATGAAGGATTCTAAAACCAAGACAATTCATCTGAGAATGCATAAAAAATAACTATGTAATACCCTCAACTCTTCATGGCATAAGCATTACAAATTAGAGAGCACATTACGCATGGTAAATATAAATTGATTGTAGTATAATAAATACAACAAAACTGTGAGCATGAAGCAACCAAAAAAATACTGAGAAGCACTAACAAAACTCATGAGTCAACATTACCAGAAAGATGAAAAGTAAAGCTTCACAAAGGGGACATCATAACGGACGCAGAGCATTATAAATGAAACAATAATATCACAAAAATAAAGAGGGAGAGAATACCGGAAGGCCAGAACTGCACCCGAACTTGCACAGTGCCGCATTAGAAATTATCTTTTCTCTCTTCACACTAAGGAGACCTTCATGATCACTTTGATAGGTTTTAAAAAGCTGTTGACTGGCAGCATATTTTAAAAAAGAATCTCCTAGAATCTCCAGAGACTCGTAATCGAAGGACTCCTTGCAACGTTTAGAAGTTATTGCCTCCAACACCTACAGTGCCAATTCAGACATCTTTTGTTGTAAGTATCTTAAAATATTTAGATGAAATAAAAATAATAATGAAACATGAACCCACACTTTGAAGGAAAACTAATACAAATCAACCAAAAGATGCTAACGTAAACCATTTCACACTGACAAGTTTCTTCTCAGTATTGCAGTAAGATATTTTGTTTTCACTGCATTCTTTTTTGTCTATTAAAGACAATTAATCGAGATATAAAACTGCCTTTCCCGGAAAAAATACGTGGAAACATAAACTTTTCTAGATTGTAACACTGAGCAATTGTACACACCTTCATTATTTGAATTTCATTCTGCGGGCAATGATCCAAATGCATCCTTTTTAAGTTGAAAGCTCCAAGAAATGATTCAATCCGATGCATGATTGACGGAATAAATGAGAAGGAATAAATGATACTATCTTCTATCGGAGACATGATTATAGAACACAGTTCAGGAGGCAATTCAACAAAGGCCTTGCTTGCTTCTGAAATGAAAAACATGAAGTAAGGAATTAGATAGGATCGCATATTGTTAGTGCTTAAAGACTAACACTAAACATCACCACAACTTTTTTGCACATGAATAAATATTTAGACCTCATGACATTGGTAACTAAGTTCTTATTAATAGCTGTTACTGCTGTAGCAAATCCAAATTTTATTCATATTAAGATTATAACATTGGATTTCAGAAACAAGCAACCCAATACAGAGATAACAACTAAGAAGCCTAAAGTTTTGTGCCACACCCAAACAAGTAGAGGCCATTTTCATAGTTTCAATCCAAAAAAAGAAAATGTTCAGAAGAAATTAGCATACAAACAAGCCTGATTTCCTTTCAATTAAAATCAGAGGGCATGTAATGGCAGGCATACATTAACAAAACTCCACTACAATACAATTGGTATTGATTACAAAGGTAACCCTATACACCTGTAACAAAACTGTTATATTTATTTCACAAAGGAGAGAGATCTTCCATGCATTATGGGCATCAAAGATTGAATATCATTGGTTCAATCTCGCTAAGGAGAGATCAAGGAACAGAACAAAATTAAAAAATTGAAAAATCAAGGTCAAACCTCCTTTGCTTTGTTTGAATCCATCACAATAATTTTTAGCTTGAAAATTGTGTCTTGCTTTAAGCAGCTGCTGATGTTCAAATTGCAATGATATACCATGACTGCAAATTGGAAACAAAAAATAATAATGCACTTTAGTAGATAAAATAACCTGGGAATAAACATAAGTAAACAAATTACTTACTGTTGTTCATAATAATTTTTGTACGTAGTAACTCCACCAGTCCTTAGTTCCATAGGTGAGTTTCCATCTAATTCTATTACACCAGTAGTGATGTAGAAATTATTCTTACCACTAGCATGGGAAGTGCAAACCAATGCATCCTGTAGTTTACAAGTGCACACTAGACCACTTCTTGTCATTATGTTGGGTTGATGGTTGCACTTAAAACTAGATGCATTTACAGAATTGATAGCTAACCAATTAACAATTGATTTCTCCCCTTTCCCAATAGCTGGAAGCAAAAGATAGTCAATACCAATATCATCCGAATAGCTTTTTTCTAAACCAATTGGCAACTTGTTTATATCACGATGTATGAGAATTCTAAGCAACGTGGCCTGGAATTTTTTACACAAAATAACCTGGAAAACAAAAACAAACAACCAATAAATGCACAAACATTTTGTTAACCCATTTACAAATAAGTTGGATACAATGAAAGGATAACTTCACAGCATACCTGATCCTGCGAAAGAATAATGGTTCCTTTGTAACTTAACTTTACAGACACACTACCTCTGTCAAAACCCATATCAAATTGCGAGCATACAATTTCTGGATCAAGCTCAATTCTCATAGCAAGAAAAATATCTTGCACGTAGATATCATAGCTAAAATTTTGACTGAGTTCCATCAAATAAAAATGGTATGTCGTGTGACTATTATTTGACACACTATTTACCAATCCAAATGGGACATAAGTTGGTTGGTCATCATCATCATAAGGCTCATTCCCTGAAAGAATTTGATTGATGTGGAAATCATTCAAAGATTTAAGTGGAAGTCAATCAAAGAATTCTGTGGAGAAACAGTTTATGTTCAAGAAACAGTATCTAGAAAGAAAAACACTAATAGTAAGAGAAATTAATAAAAGGCATGTAAGTTACCAAATCCCTCGACCTCTGCTTCTTCAATGACAATATCAGGAACAAGATTATCTGTCAGAGCTCCTATCTTATGAAGTTGTTTGCAAGCTTCAAGGCATGCGATATTCTTTAAGAGTTTTTTGTCACCAACTACATGAATAGGCTGCAGAGGACAGCTCTTGGGAAGATACAATGTTCCCGTCTCTTTGTCCCACCTTGGAGTTGGTTTGAAGTATCTGAGAGAGTAATCTAGATGGTATAAATGATAAAGAACAAGATAAAAGAAAAACAAAACAACCAGAATGATACATAAAAAAGTATCTTAGGTTCATTAAAATGAAAGAAGAAAATTAAAGTGAAGTAATGAGCTAACTAACCCATCTGCAGGGAGGCGTGAGCAGTAAAAGTATATCAAACCGATGCTAGAACTAAGATTTGCAATGGCTCCAGTGCTTGCAACATGATAAGCTTCCTTATCAAAGTCATCACCTTCAAAAGGATCACATGGAAGGGAAGAATGTCGCAAGGACTCCTTCCTCATAATATCCGCACAAGCAAGGTATTTCTCAAGTTGAGAACATGTAACTGAATCCTTACTGTAATTTAGAGTAAAATAAAGGATGGTTAGGGAAAATTTACTTTATAGTTAACTAGTAATAGTAATTTGTACTTAACTAAGCACTAGAGTAATAAAGGTAATTAGGGAGTAATGTAAAATCAAATACCTATTAACCATTAATATGTAGTCTGAATTTTTCATTCTAGCACGTCCTCGGGACTGTATGAAACTGCACACTGTGGGAGATGGATCAAATCTAATAACTAAATTGCAACTTTGAACATCTAAACCCTCTTCAAGAATTGATGTTGCAACAATGATGTTGACCTGCATATTAAATTTTTTTATTGATAAGACCTTTCATTTGGTTATTATAATACAGCGGACTGTTTAAAAAAAGCAACATACCAATCCCATTCGAAATTCTTCCACAATTTCATTTTGTTTTCTCCTCGACTGAGTTTTCAATCCAAAATTTTGTCCTGCAATGAATTTAGTCTTCCAGCTATTGTACTTTGGAAGCAAGGTATTGAATAAATCTTGAAGTACAATGGCGGTAATGATCCTTTGAACAAAAATTATGCATCTCATGTCAGTCAAACCCCTACAATTTCAACAAAAGGAGCAGATCCATCAAATAGATTTAATATAAACATCACAATAACACAAAGAATGATCACTAGGACTAAACGCAATCAGTTGATCAAAACAGTATGTTGACCAACCAGCTATAGTCAGAATAAATTTTCAACACTCATCAATCTGAAACTATTTTAGGTTGAGAATCAAAGTGATCACAAACTTTACCTGATGTCACACAATGTTTTAAAACTTATCATTATTTCAAAATCAGTTGTCTGTGATAAAAATTTCTTGGTTCAATAACTTTTGTATATATACCTTCTACAGTTGTAAGTGTACTTTTTTAAAATTTGAATTTAAAATATGGATTCGAGTAGATTTAGCAACTTAAGATGAAATCTAGTTTAATTTTATTCTCCTTTTTCTAAAATATTTAGGTAGTTAAGATCAAAATCAAATTATTCAAAACTTAACTTTTCCTTAAATTTATTCTATAATCAGGGTGGTTAAAAAAATTTCTCCCAGCATTGAGAAGTGGAATTAAATGCTAAAATAAGTATGGTAAAACATACATCATCAGTAAACACAATTCTTAGTAGGGAAGAAATGATAAAACTTAGTTACAGTTAGTTTAGGTTCAGTTGCCCTATGTATACCATTGATGCATAAACCATATGTCTGTACAGATTGACTTCATTTGTAGAATACATTATGTTTTCTTAGACACTTTCTCATCTCATAAAGAAACTTAAACAGTGTAATAAGGAGAAGGAGAGTCTTGAGGCACATCCACAATAATAACACACTTTACATGATTTCAGAGCCACAATGGAAACATTCAAAAAGAAACCTATCCATGATTATAACCTGTACTCGAGTAGAGAGTCTATAAGACAGCAAACTTTGGAGGTCAACAGCCCCTTCTCCAAATCGAATTTAATGTTGTCACCAATAGACCACTTAGCATCTGAGTAAGAAAAGAACGTTGTGTGAAAATTAACTAAGGCTAGAAAAGCAAGCAAAAGATTTATATTTAAGATTTCACCATTTCTCTCAGTGGCTGAGAATCATTACCATATTGCAAGTAACTTTTCAGTGTGTCTACACACGCCAAAATAAAGTTTTTAACAACGCTATCCCCAGAGTGTCCCCATGAAAACGAGTCAAATTCACTAGAGGATAAACACTCTGCAGCCTGCCACAAAAATAAAAAATAAAAGGAAAACAATAATTAGCATTCATGAAACATCAAAGAGACACGGGAGACAGAAAGGTTCTGCAGGAGAAAGGCATGAACCTTCAAGGCCAGCCAAACACCAAGCTCATCCAGACTAAATAGCAAAGCATAAAACATCTTTGTTATTCTTTTTTGCGCAGACTCGGCAGTTGATTTAGTGAAATCTGAACTTCTTAGAGTGAGTTCGTGCTGAGAAACAGAATATAAGTTGTTAATGACCTCTGACGTAAAAAATAAATAACTTATAAAGTAGCACTAAACATAAATTAAATTAAATACATGATGATGATATGATTGGCAATTGAGAATTGATTCAAATACAACTTCTCGCTCAGTAAAACAAAAGACTTTGGGTAAGAGGTGGATCAAATCTAATAACTAAATTGCAACTTTGAACATCTAAACCCTCTTCAAGAATTGATGTTGCAACAATGTGGGATTTTTATTTTCATAAATGTTTCAAAGTATATTTAAAAAAGACTGATATATCTTTAAATGTACACACCTGCTCTTTTAACACCTTGAGCTTAGACGCTATTTCTTCAAATAATACAACTTGAATTCCATTGTCATTGTAAAACTTCAATTTTGGTGTTGATGTTGGTATGAACTCAGTGATAACATCTTCACTTACACTTGTGTATACCTTCATTTCAAAATATTTGTCAAGTAAATAATACGTAGGACAAGAAGATATAGGACAAGACCCATAACACAATATCATGGGCAGAAAGAACAAAGCAAGAGAAACCATACAAAAGAGGGAGAGAAAAAACTACCTTCGAATGCATTAGAGTCATTAGTTTCTGAATATTCTCTGACAAGGATGATTCAGATTTTCCAACTGGGTTAAAAAAAGAAAAAAGGGAATTCCATTGTAGGAAAAAAAAACCTAGAAATTCAAGGAGTCATAAACTTTTCTAGGCTAGTATTATATACCTTTCGACTTAATTGGAGATGCAGTCATACCAAAAATTCGAGGAAGGTCAGAACTACCAGATTGTAGTTGAGGATGATAAAACTCCTGCACGAAATCAATCTTAGAAAAGTAACAAATTGATTCCAAAGCACAAACTAAAACCACAACATGCTGATGCATACAAGATGGTATTTGACTAATTGTCTCAAACAAAATTAATTACAAATCTTAAATAACTGAAAAAGCATGATACTACTGATCAAAAGTCACCAGTTCTAATTATAATCTCATGTTGTACAGTACAATGGTCAATGGAACAATAAAATTTCAGAAGTCATGCATGAGATCACGCCACCTTATTACACCCATGGAATTTTTTTTTTTTCTTCAAGCAAGTCCTTTTTACATATTATCTTTGGACAGTGAAGTAGTTTGCGGTCCAAATCATTTACTCACAGTATAAAATATAATGCGGCTTATATGCATGGATAGAAGAAGGAAAATATTTTAATGTCACCAATCAACCACAGCTCACACGTCACACCTCACCCAATCTTTACACTAGCCTGGTGGTAGAGGGTTTACCCCTTTGGCCCTTTTCCACAGATCCTTGTCACTCATTGTATTACCCAATAAAATAAAATCTTTAAGATCTATATAATGGTTGAACGTATAATACAACATATTAATGAAGAAGTCACTACTCAAATATATTATTATAATAAAAATTAGTAAGAAATTCAAGACAGCGTAGTTGAGAGAAAAGCTTGGAGAAGATATAATACTTACAGTCATGATGCAAGCATAAGGGTGTTTACCCGTAGCATGATGGCATTCATCCATTATTAAAACCTTAATCATATTTAGTTTGACGAAGCTGTGCCTCAAACAATTGAGCAATATTGCAGGAGTCATGATAAGTACCTACACATACAAAATCATTACTGGTAGTATCTTCCAATTATCCATGCAGAAAAAATAACTCAATTGTCTTTTTCTCCATATTAAAAGTAACAAATAACAAATGTGGGTCATATTCAAGCAATTGAAAAATAGAAAAAAAGATAGCAAATCCTTGAGTTCTGAGATATATCAATGATACAATAAGACAAATTCATCCATGTATGGTAAGTTTCAAAGTCATTTAATTGTTTCGAATCATAAGATTGAAATCATTAATCATAAGATTCTATTATAATATAACTACGGAAATAAGTATTTAGCCGCAACCTTTCAAACGGAAAAATAAGAATATATCACACATGACACAAACAGATGGGTTAAGATTAAGCAAAGCAGATCAGTACAAATGACAAGGAATCTTATGAATGAGAAAACCTCACCTCCTGTTTCTCCATTTCTTGTTTCCATACCGCTGCATCCCAGTAGTCAACACCCATATCTCCCCAATACACTCCCACTTTCAAATCGGTATGCATTTTCACAACTTTAGCTTGCTAAATTACAATTGAGCAGAAACAAATTAAAAGTAATGAAGAAAAAAACACAGTGAAAGTACAGATCCATTACATAGCTTCTCAACCAGCACTATGCAATCCAATAATGAATCTCAACTTAAAGGAATCATAAGATAGAGAGTGGCATACTTGAGAGACCAACACAACTTGGGGAACCAAGAACACTGCGATGAAAGGAGAAGGCTTTCGTAGGTGATGCGCATAGCTGCGAAGAAGCATGATAGCTATCAAAGTTTTGCCAGAACCAGTCTCCAAGTACACAATGGTATTCTCACGGATAGCTTTATCCAATGCTTCAAGCTGATAACTACAGAAAATAAAACAAAAAAATAATCTAGAATCAAATCAATGAGAAAGAGATCCTAAATCATAATCCAACAATGCATGCACTCATAAACACTAGAAGTTTTAACCATTACATGTGCACATTAAACTCACCTTCTGGCAAATGGAAGAACAACATCAGGTGTAATCTTCTGCTGCTTCGCATGAGTGTGTGTATCCATTGAGAGTGCATCTTCCATAGCTTCTTTGTCTCTTTGATCAACCTACATTCAAAAACGAAAGAAAAACACCCCCATTACAAAAACAATCCCTTTCTTGTCATGGAAGAGGAAAGCACCAAAGCAAACTCAAACCCAGAACTCGCAGACGCAAATCGAATAAAGAGTAGCTCAAAAGGTTCAAGCTTTACCATCTGATAAATGAGAATGAGTAATGTGGTGTGTGTTGTATTTAACAGATTTTCAAAACAAATAGTATATTAAGCACATGAAGCCAAAAAATAATCGAGAAAAGACGCAGTAAGTAACACGAGATAGAGAACTACCGATTCTGATTCTTCACTTTTTCGTTTCTCTCCTGCATGCACTGAGAGAGGAAGCGACAAATCCATCACAAACCACGAAAGGTGAAACGGTAAGAAAAATTTTTGGTTTACAGGAAGAAAGAAGAGTGTGTGACAAGACATGAACTGACACGGAATTTATAGAGAACAACTTTTGGACCACATAAGTTAGTTTTCATTTTAATGTCTTTAATTTTTTTTACTTTTATTTTAAAATTGTAATACCTTAATTTAGATATCTAAACTCGGAAAATTGTAATTTAAAACATTCAAAATTTAAAATAATTTGTAATTTTATAAAAATCAATAATAAAACTCGCTTTCATTATATTAGAAAGAGAATTTTAAGTTCAATATAATTTTATAAAATTAACATTTAAAATTAAAAAAATAATTTATAATTTTGAAAATAGAAAATTACAGGTTGAGTATTGAACATTTTAAATACGATAGATGACACTATATAGATTCAATAAAATCTATAAATATTTTATATTTTATTAGAACATAAATTTTAAGTTTAATCCAATTTCACAAAATTTATATTTAACATTAAAAAATTTAATTTATAACTTTCAAAATAAAAAATAACTTATATTTTTGTAAAACTTGATAATCATTAATTCTTTTGTCTATCATCTAACTAACGCATAAATCATATTCATTATGTGAATACAGAATTATTTAAAGTTATTATTAATTATTAATCGAATTCTCTTTCAAAATGATTATTATTTTCTTATTCTTTTGTTCTTTCAAATTTTAATTAGATTAATTTTTTTCTTTTTATGTTAGCAAAACTTAGTAAGTTAAATTTTTGTAAGACTTGATAATAATTAATTTTGTTTATCAGCATTCAATGAATAAACCATGTTCATTTAATGAATATTGAAAAATATTTAAAGTAGTTATTAATTATTAATTTAATTCTGTTTTAAACGTACTCATTATTTTGTTATATTATTTTTTCTTTGTAAGTTTTTATAATTTGGTTTAATTCATATGAGATCTCAAATATAATTTTGTTATCTCAAACATGATAACAGAGGAAATCATTATATGTATTAATAAAAAAAGTGAATTTTAAGTTGAATGTATTTTTATAAAATGGACACTTAAGATTAAAAAATTTAATTTGTAACTTTGAAAATAGAAAATTAACGTTTCAACATCTCAAGCATAATAATATATGAAATGTAACGGCGATGACATTATATAAATCCAACAAAACTTATCTTGATATTTTGATATTATATTAAAAAATAAATTTTAATTTTAATTCAATCTCATAAAATTAACACTTAAGATTAAAGATTTAATTTATAACTTTTAAAATAAAAAATAACTTATATTTTGTAAAATTTGATAATCATTAATTTTTTTATACTAGCATCTAATAAATAAATCATATTCATTATTCATTATTAATTATTAATTTAATTCTCTTCAAAATGTAATAAACCATATCTTGTTAGTTTTTGTTTTTCTCTCTAAAAGGGTAGTTATAGTTAAAGTTCATGTTTTTGTAATTTGGTTATGTTAGTTAAAGTGAGTTTTAGACATATTTAAAAATATTTTAACTCATACACTTTAATAAAAGAGGATTCAATAAACTTTGTTCTAATAAGTTATAATACTATTTAGAAATTGAACTTTAAGCTTAGATTGATTTATAAAAGATAAAGTTATAACGTAATGTAAAACCTTATATAATGTGGGATTCTCAATACAAATCATTCAAATAAAGTAATAATATATTATTTTGCATATATTTTTTTACTTAATGAGCATTAAATTTAAAACCTTAAAAATAAATTCAAAAAAAAATAATTGAAAACTATATCCACATAATTTTCAAGTGTTATTAAAGTTGGGTATTAAGAGTGATAGGTATCAATCTCTTCTATTAGTTGATTATTTTGACTAACAAATGTATTTTAAAGTAAGTTATTTTATAAGTTTTTTTACTTGTAACTTATTTAATTTTTTTTACTATTATCTTTTTTATTTTAATATAATTTTATTTTTTTAATTTTTTTACCTATTATTTTTACATTTGTTTGAGTTAATGTAAAATGTGATTGAAAATATATTAAATAATTATTTACTATTTTTATATTTGTTAGATTTTTTTTAGTTTTGGATAATGATATATTGATACTCTTACGTGTCAAAAATAATAATTATTTATTTATTTATATATCTATCTACATTTTATTTACTTTCTATTTTCTGCTTGTCTCATCTCTTTCTTCCTTTTTTGGGTTCTTTTCTTTCTTTCTTTCTAGTTTTTTTCTTACTCTCTCATCTCCTTTATTTTTTCCTCTCCTTTTACCCTCTCGTCTCATGTGTAGGTTTCTTTTTACAAGTACTTTGTTTTTGCATATGTCTTCTGACTTTTTTGACATTGGAGTGTTCTGGTGTTCTTTGGCAAGTTGGTTGGGGTAGTGAAATTGTTATTGGAATAAAGGTATGATATTTGTTACATGAGTTCAAATATCCTTCTCTGTAAACCTGATATCGAAATAAAGGGGAGTGCCTGGATGTGCGTATCATACCTTTTAGAGGAGTTTTATAATTTTCAGGAAGTACTTTCAATTTAACCTTATTGGATCGCAATGGAGCGACATACTTCTTTACACAACATTAGAAATGTGTGTTTTCCTAATGAGAGACAACATGAATGCACCAGGTTCACTTTTCGTATTTATTATATGAGTTAAAAAGTCCCTATGAGAAAACCTGATACCGAAATAGAGGAAACCACTGGACATGGATTTCATACCTTTTAAATTTTCTATAAGTACTTCAAGTTTGACCTTATTCGATCACAAATGGAAAAACAAACTTCTTTACACAAGATTAGAATTGTATTTTTCCATAATGAAAACCAACAAGAACGTATAAGGTTCTTAATTTCCATATTTATTATATGAGTTCAAAAGTCATTCTCAATAAACCTGATACTGAAATAGAGGAAACCACCTGCACGGGGGTGTCAACACCTAATTTCGTTCGGTGAAAAAAAAATGTTTTTATTAATTTCTCAATATTAATAAAAAAAATCTTTTGATTTAAATTTTGGATTTTGCTCTTATTCTCTATCATTAAAAAAATGAAAAAAAACATATATTTTGTTTTATTTTTCTCCTATTTTCGTTTTTAAATAAAATATAAAAATATAATTTTTTATGATTACTTTTATCTTGCTATTAGGTTTTTACCTTCTTTATTAAAATCAAAGAAAAAGAAAAAAAGATATATATATATATATATATAGTTCTTTATCATTTTCATTAAATATATATGTAGTTTTATTTTATATTTCTTTTCTTTTCTTAAAATAATAACTAATAAAAAAATAATAATAACAAGTAACAAAAAAAATGATAAATTAAAATGGGAGCGCCCAGAATCAATGAACATACAAGCTGTATCACCCTCACACCACCATAAAACTCCAAATCTTACACTCCTGCCCCCTCTGCAATGTTGCAATGCTTCCCTTCTCTATAATGCTTCCCTCATATGGCTAGCACCAGAATTACCTTATGCAAAATTGTTCTGCAATACTTCATCTTACAGCTAGCATTACCTAAATTGTTCTGTCCTTGAAAACATCTGACCAAGTCAACACCCGTGCCCCTATGCGCATGGCTCTTTTTACTTGGGGATGGACACACAACCGGGGGATTGACACTAGCAGCTGCCTAGTCAAAGGTAGCCTTAATTCTACTCTTCATAAAAGATCTCACTCAAGTCATTTTAGGGGGAGGAGGGCTTGTTGCAATTTCATTTTCACTCTGAGCTCTTCTTTAGCATCACAAAAACATAGACCATAATCCACTAATCCTTAGAGGCCACTCTCACAGACCAAAAAGTTGTTTTGGTCCCTGGCAATAGGGGCTTGATCCCCTCTCTTTAGAACTCTCGGTTCGACTACCTCATTTGGTTAGAACATTGACCGGAGATCTTGCACTAATATTGCACAAGCAGGGGCACCTCACGGTTTCATGTACATAGCAACCCACTCACCCTCACATACACTAGGGGCATCATTCTTCGCTCGTGCCACCCATCAACTTTTTGGCTCACCCAACATACTAATACAAGTGGTTCTTCTCCGCTTCTTCAAGAGAAAAATATACACAATTTCCCCACTCTATTCCCATATACTGTTGGTGATCCTCTTCATTCTTCATTTACTCTTCTACACTCACTAGAAACCCCATTATCAGCCTCAACGATGGTAGTAGCCACAAAAGAAAAATAACAACCTACATACACGAGATTCACCTTCATCATTGCTTCCATTCTTCTTCATTCTCGTAACCCTCAATCCCGTTTCCCTTCTCCTTGATAAACAACTTCTAAAAACCATTTTCACTTACCCAAACATACTAAGCTCTCCAATGCTTTCTCACACAACCACCGGGCCCGTTGCCACCCTAACCATACCACCAAAATCACATTCTCAAGGTCATTCATCTCCACCTTATGTTCGATGCCCCCTCCCTTGCCAAATATCAACCCTTGTAAGCATGCATACACCACGCTGCCCACGTCCTCTTCCCCCACTACCTCCATTCTCAAGCCTGGCCTCCAACAACCTGCAATTACACCTAGTGCACCAGCTACACCACCACCAACAACCAAAACAGCCCCACCACACCAAGCCCAAAGAAATCACCATGCAAACACCCACTAAACCCTCCACAACAAACTGACCTACACCTCTCCCGTGCCTCCATGCACCTCTTCAAAGCCACAATGGTAGGTCACCATGCAAACACCCACCGAACCAGCCCTACCTCAAGCCAAGACACCTTCACCGTGCTCCCACCCAAGGCCGCCACTTGCCACCCTATCGATGGTGCCATACTCTCTCCCGTCGCCTTAAAGCTCTCACGCCATTGCACCGCCGTGCGTGGACCACTGTCGCGACACCACCTCCTTCCAACAACCACCGCCACAACGTCACCATAGCACCATACTCCCATGCACCTCCCTATCCATGGCCAACCTCTGCTATCTCAAGAGAACCTCCACTATCCCCGTTGCGAGTTCACCAATACCAAGCTCTCCAGCTACAACTACTCCCAGCCGCGCCACTTCTGCAAGTCATGTTGCCAGTAATGGACCCGTGGTGGCACCTTTCGCAACATCTCCGTCGGCGATGGCAGCCGCGAGAATGCCAAGCGCTCCTTTTAGTGTTGATGCATAGGGCTATATTTTACATGCTGTGCGTTTTGATATTTTTTTAAAAAGTGCTTATTCAATTTCAAGTGCAGTGAGTATTTTGCTTTAATGGTATAGGTATCAACTATGGTTCATTTACGTGCATGAGGGGGTGCCATTTAATGCCAACCTCCTTCGTGTTTTACTTTTCTGATTTGTGTGCAGTGTTAATGTTAGTGCATGTGGGGGACACATTTTTTCATGTGTGTAGGGCCCACCCGCTTTATTTCTCATCCCACTTCCATCCACGTGGGGCCCACTTTGTTTCTCATTCCATCATATTTTACTTTCATTCACATGCGGCCCACTTTGTTTTTATTCCATAACATTTTACTTTCATCAACGGAGCCCACTTTGTTTTCCATTCTACATATTTTCATTCACGTGAGGCTCACCATGTGCTATGTATCCTCTTTTTCTAAATAATCTTTTTTAATCATCTTTTATTATTCATAAATACACTATTATAATACTTTATTTTCTATAATTAAAAACATAGTTTTGACAACAATTTTATATTTGATTTTTATTTAATTGTTTTCATACGATGAATAAATTTTGATTAAATATCTAAATGATCGCACGCATAATGCGGGGTTTAATTCGTAAAGGTACTATTTCGTTTAGATATTCAAATGACCGCACGCGTCAAGCATGTCTAATACGTATTTTTCTCCTAAAAATATATAAAAACATCTAATTTCCAAAAAATATAAAAATACCAACTTTTCAAAAATATGAAAAATATACAACTTTCAAAAATTAAAAAATATCAAACATCCCAAAAAATTAATTTTCTAAAAAAGAACTACTGAACCCTGATTTTCCATCCCTGATGGAAATACGTAGGAGCAAGGTCAAACTTTGTCGGCCCCAAAAATAAAGGTACTCGTTAGTTTCTTTTTGGATCGTCGTCTCAGTCACGATTCCGATTGCGACAGATGACGACTTCACTGGGGATTAATTTTGAGAGTCAAGTAATTTTAATTAAATAAGTGAAATTGAGTGTGGTTTTTCAAGTGTTTATCTTTCTCTTTCTTTTGTTATACACGATTGTTATTTTGTTGTTGCTAGAATATTGAACCCTATGGTAGACGACATGTTATATATCTGCCTGAAAACTTTTCTGGCTGTTTTGCAGGTGGGGGGTTATATGCATAATTCTCCCTTCACACCCATACAATTACATATTATGAGTGGGGCCCTATACCCAAGTTTGAGAAAACTTAGAAATAGAAAGGGGTTGTGTAGCAATACTGCCAAGATGTAATTCCTTTCTCAATTTTTGCGAGAACCCCAACTAGAGTTTGTTTGCTTTATTCACATGCTCATAAGCAAGTTGTTTACCAGTTGCTGCGAATATTGTGATGAAGTGAGTCATAGCTCTAGTGGCCTTATACCTTTAGGGATCAGGAGCCTTCCCATTTGAGTATGCATCTAGATCTTAAGTGTTACTATGCCAAACCTGATTTAGGACACAAAGGAAGATTTTTTTGCATTCCTCTTCCCCTCACCATTTTCTTGTTCATACTAATAAGTCTTTCTCATTTTCATATCACGAATAAGTACATCTTGGGGTATAAACATGCATTATTTCTCATCATGTTTAGGTTATGTCAATCATGTTGTTAGTTGCATAGCATGTCACTCGACATTGTAGATACAAACATGTATCTTCATTCATACATTTGTGGTAGCATGTATATAATTTTTTATTTTTGCGTTATCATTTTACATCATACACAACATTCATACATAAGTTGTCACATTAGCTAATCTTGCATGCATTCACTCTCATTTGACTCCATTTTGTTTAAAGTTAGAAATTACAAAGTTGTGTGTTCCTACAAATGGAAATTAATATAAGGGTTAAATTGAGAAGGAATATGTTTTAAAGTCTTTAGAGAAAAAGTTTTTAGTAAGAGCAAAAAAATTTTCTGATGTATGACTGAGATTACTTTTCTAATCCAGACCCTTGTTATTCGTCATTTATATCATATTTAATATGCACACAACTTTGTAGTTTTTGATTTAGCTTGCGTTTCATATCTTGTTCTCATCTAAATCTTTCAAATAAAATAGAATTTTAGAAAAGCAATAATAGTTAGATTTCTGCGACACCCATATAGACCCATGCCAATTGAGGGAACATGGAAGACTGGTCGGAGGCACAAAAAGCGATTAGGGTCAATGTCAATCAACTCAAGGATCAAATGGACCAAATTTTTGAGGCTCTGGTAGCCTTAAAAAGCACTAGAGAAGCCTTTGTGGCCACACATGAAGAAGTGACTTCCTTCTACCCTCTGATTACATACCCTGGTTTGTTACAAATACAAAATAATGTCACTCAAGGGGACAAGGTAGCTCCCATCGAGTTTCCCTCCATACAGTCTTCCTCAAGGCTATACTCTAACAATTGAGCAATATTTTGAACATAATCAAATGCCACTCACTGTACCTGTTAGCACCCACATCGTGTATGCAAACCAACGGGAGTCGCTTTAGATGCCATCAGACACGCGATTTTGCCCAAGCTTAAAGTGTCAGAATTTAAAAAATATAAACATACCTCTTATCCTAAGAGCAACTGAACAATATATTATAGAAGAGTGGCGACTCACGTATCTAATGAAAATTGTTGATCCACGTCTTTCAAGACAGCTTAGCCAGTAAGTCCCTGAATTGGTATATATATCTCAAGCCAGCCCTTCTATGAACACATGCTAGGTAGTGTCTCTTCCAATTTTGTAGATATTGGCATCATTGAGGAAAGAATTGAATTCGGGTTTAGAAATGGAAAGATTACACATGGCCCACTTGCGGCCAGCAACACTAAGAAGTCTGGATTCAATTTTGAAAATAAAGAAGGAGAGGTCTAGGTAACAACAACCATACCTCACTGGAGAAGCTTTGTGTCGACTCGTTATAATCAAAATTATCTATCATTGGCAACACAACCCTTGTACGTTGCTAACACCATGCCGATCTATCAGTCACGTCAACAGGGTTTTAATCAAGCACCGCTTACACCAAATGATCTCTACCAACAAGGTCAAAAGAGGGAAATGAATTTGAAATCCAATCAAGGCCAAGGCAAAATCCAACCCCAAAGAGAGATCTCAATCAGGAGCAAACTTTGTCCAATTTACTCCCATTCCTATGACTTACACGGAACTCTTGCAGAGCCTCTTGAAAACAACCTAATTGTAGTAGGTCCCCCAAACCCTCTACAACCACCAAACCCTAAAACTACGACGCCAATGCTAAATGTGATTATCATGGCAGAGCAGTTGGCCATCTCACAGAAAGGTGTACGACATTTAAGCACAAGATGCAATCCTTAATTGAGGTTGGAGGGTTGAGTTTCCGGAAAGATAAACCTAATGTCGAGAATAATCCTCTTTTAGGACAGACCCAACAAACACCAAATTGAGAAGAAAAGAAGACATGATTGTGTCGATTGACGGGAAAACTACTACAATTGAGGGCAACCTCTGGGTACTTGGCCGAGGCGATGCATGATACAGACCTGTTGAAGTTCATGCCTATTGCAGTTTTTGTTTGAATTTATGAATTGGTGTTGGTTTTGGACTTGTGCTGACAATAAAATATTCTTGAAATGCTATTACAAAGTCGTAAGCAAGATCAGATCCTGCGATCGTCCACAAGTCTGAACTTCTCGCTATCTAAGGCAAGCCTTAAAGGGTGTCACGGAGATAGATCAGATTTTAAAACAAAATAAAATAAAAAAGGTGATGACATTGCTGAGTTGATTGTTTTTTCTGATGCAATCTTTGAATTCATGACATTGTAAAACAAAATAAAAAATTAAAAACAATGGATGTTGCATTTTCACAATTTAATGAGGGGCAAAAGTTGACAATTTCCAATGAAGCATTTGCATGCATGTTGTTTGAAATCCTCTAGCCTTTTCTCATCCCCAAGGTCCCAAAACATAAGGATTTGCCTCAGTAGTTGTCATCATCACTTAAAATGACAAGACAAGAGTATCACATTGGGGCAGAAATGTAATGTTTCTCTTGGTTGGCAGAATGGTTGATCTCCAATCTCCAGGAGCAATCAAATAATGAAAGTTTGCTAGATTGAAAACCTGCGAAGGTAGTCTAGGCAAAAGAAAGGACAATAAAGAAAATAAAAAGAAAAAAAGATAAAAATGACATGTGTTGGGAGTCATTGAATCTTATTTCAGGGTTAATCTTTTGAAAATAAAGTAATCGTGATTTGAAATGATATATGGTCATGTTTCTTTATCAAAAAATCATCAAATCCTTTGCACCCTTCTTGAGCCAATAAAATACAGTTCTTTTCAAAAATTACCTAAGCGAGGATTATCACTAAAACTCCGGTCAAGGTGTACATCAAAAACTCTGAAAAATTTTAAAAAGAGAAATCAATCAAAGGATGATGTGAATTTGCACAAAAAATGTCATCACAAGTAAAAAAAATGAAAAAATTAAAGATAATGATGAAAAGAGCAAAATACTCATAAAAGAACCTTTGAGTGGATCTGATGCAATACCTAGTTGATGGTCCTTGTTTCAAAACAAAATCATCATAAAACCCATAAATAGTTTTTGAGCCTTCATATCATTTTCTTGACAACCTTTCAACCCTTGGCCATTTTACTAGCCTAATAAAGTCCATATTGATCGAAGAATGATTGCTCTAATTTTCAAAACTTAACCCTGTGACAAGAGGACATGACTGACAACTAGTTTGAAAAAGAAAGCAACAAAAAAAGAAAAATGTTTGAAATACTTTTGATCTGTTATCAACCAATAAGTCAACCAAGGGCCAGCCCAAATGAGAAGACCCTATAATGGGGCAATCCTTTCTTTTCCACCTTACAGAAAATCAAATCAACTTTCATCTGACCTTATTTGCGCTCCTTGCATATCAGAATTGGGGCAACTTCCATCGATACAAACTCTTCCAGTTTTGGGATACATTTTTTCTTTGGGATGCTGCAATCTTTTTGTCCACCATACGAAAAGTAAATAAAATCATTTGTCATCCAGACACCACCCTTCACCTTTGCACATCTAAATTGTGGTAGTTTCCATTTGCTTTTTCCTTTTAGGGATACGATTTTCTCTATACAATGTTACACTAGTCAATCCACATCCTACCCTGCAAATAAGTCATTCACAAATCATCAAGCTCTCCCACTACTCCATCGAAATTGGGGAAAATTCTGTTTCTCACCTTGCATAAATTTTTTACAGTGGCATGTGAATGATAACATATTCGAGGTTGTGCCAATTAATCCCAGTTTCCTTTCAAACCTCTTCAACCTTCCATCCCACAATTTTCATGCACCCATGGATTCGAGCGCATGCATTAAAAATGCTTTAAGGGAAAAAGTCAATAATGCTCCAGTTTTAACAATAACTTTAGGATATGCAACATCCATCATTCTCAACAACGAATTACAAATGAATTCAAGGATGACAAAGAGAATAATTCACTTCAAATGTCATCATAAAAAAAAAGATCAAGAAAGGAAAAAAAACAAAAGTGGGTCTCATGCCTTCATGCATCATCTTTAGCATAAACATTCTTTAATATTATGAATGTCAACATTACAAAAATACCAAACAGTCTCATAGACTCTGATGCATTTTGTCCCAACCGGGGCCACGATGGGGATAGTGGATAAAAATAATTTTTTTTTAAAACAGAGGAGTCACCACTATAGTTTATATGAAAAACTATGAAAAAACCGAAAAATTGATAAAGCAAGTCTCCGAAAATCAGATTTCGGATCCGGGAGTCGGTTACGTGTGGGGAAGGTATTAACACCCCCCACAACGCCCGTCTTAAGACGGTAGCTTTAATTAAACGAGTAAAATAAACGTGATTTGTAAAATGTTTATTTTTCCAAAGAAAAAAAAGACAAAAATACAAATAAACATAAAAAAAAATATTTTTTTATTTTGGGGAAGAGCCCGACAAGGTTTGACCTTGCTCCTACGTATCTCTATCAAGGGTGGAGAATCAGGGTGACATAGTTCTTTGGATAAGATTGTTTATCGGGTTGATATTTTATTTGTGACATTTTTGTAATTAATTTGTTATATTTGATATTAAAATGATTTACTTCCAAAGTTTCATATTAAATATGGCGTGACGCGGTAGCCATTTGATATTTAAGAAACATTTGGAATAATAATATTAAATATCGTATGACGCGTATGACCATTTGATATCTAGTATTATTAAAAAAAAATATTTCAAAATTTTATTTTCTAAAGCTTATATTAAATATCTTATGACGCATGCGGCTCTTTGATATTTAAAACAACTTTAGAATAATATTATTAAATATCGTATGACGCGTGTGGCCATTTGATATCTAACATCATTAGAAAATATAATATCCCAAAATTTTATTTCCAAAGTTTTATATTAAATATCGTATGACGCGTGCGACCATTTGATATTTAACAAACATTTGGAATAATATTAATATTAAATATCGTATGACGCGTGTGGCCATTTGATATTTAACATTATTAGAAAATATAATACCCCAAAATTTTATTTCCAAAGTTTCATATTAAATATCGTGTGATGCGTGTGGCCATTTGTTATTTAAAAAAAACATTTTGAATAATAATATTAAATATCGTATGACGCGTTGTGCCATTTGATATTTAACATTATTAGAAAATATAATATCCCAAAACTTTATTTCCGAAAGTTTTATATAAAATATCTTATGACGCGTGCGGCCATTTGAAATTTAAAAAACCTTAGAATAATAATATTAAATATAGTATGACACGTGCGGCCATTTGATATCTAACATTATTAGCAAATATAATATTCCAAAAATTTATTTATAAAGTTTTAGTATACCAATTTAATTTTTATTAAAATAATAAAAAATAATAATAATCATAACACAATAAAATAAAAAAATTGAAACATCTAAGATATAAACTTAAAATATGGGAGTTCACAAATAAAAAAGGTTGTAGTTTTGGGCTGATCCCAAAGGCCCAAAATTATTTTTTATTATTTTTTTTAAGTTGGTGGTGCAATGGTAATGTGGGGGGTATGAATAGTTTTTATTTTTTTTTTTAGATTGGTGATGCAATAGTAATGTGGGGGGG
>Ga0209489_104869_pt1 | contig 24153 bp, 18 predicted proteins | sample SiratrowhiteBW_FD_187527 | JGI IMG/M metagenome (GOLD analysis project Ga0209489, IMG submission 187527) | Root nodule microbial communities of legume samples collected from California, USA - Siratro white BW (SPAdes) (version 2) | ecosystem: Host-associated > Plants > Roots > Nodule | place...
ATATATTAAACGTTTTTAATAATGTTATATTGTTAAATTTATTATAACATTATATGTGTAATATAATCAAAAAATAATTTAAAAAATTGGATATGTTAAAAGTTTTAAAACCATATAAATTACTATAATATTAAGGATACATTTTGAATTATATTAAAAGTTCTAGTTGCGGTTTTTTTTTAACAGCTAGTTACGGTTGTAATAGAAATTTAATTTAAAAATGTTTTAATTTGTGTATTAGAAGTTTAATTTTAAACTTAATAACATAGATGTGGTCAAATTGATATACTTCTATCTGTTTGAATACCATTAATGATTAAGAAATCAGAGAATAATATAAGTGGTAGTTACAAATAACATTTATAATCCGAAATGTAATGATATTACTGAGTATGGAATAAAACAATAATATAAACATTATTTAAAAAATTGATTTAATTTGAGTCATCAATTTAAAAAATAGAAATACTTTTTGAATAATATATGTATTAATTTTGTTTTAGATCTTGATTTTTTTACCATTTCTTACTTTTTCAAATTCAATAAATTTCGTTTACAAAAAAATATTTTTGATGAAATATAATTTTTTATGGGAATAAATAGAGCAAGTAACTGAACATTGAAAATATAAATAGACATTTAATTTTCTTCTTATTCTTATAAGTCTAAATCTTCGACATGTTTTTTTCTTTTCTTTTTCTTTTTATACTATAATGACTTGTTTCTCGACTTTTAAATTTCATTTTTTCCATCTAGATAATAAGTAAATATGTGAAATTGATTTTTCTTTACCTTTTGCAAACATACAGTTACATGGTGTTTCACATGTCACTTCCTCTCTTGGTTTGAAGATACTAATAACAGACAAGGAAAAAACAAATATTCAAATATTCCAGGATTTGAAATAATCGGGACATACTTAACCTATTACATCTTTGACTTGATGTTATCTTAATTTTTTTAATTTTGTTTCAATTGATCTATTTTTTATCTCTTCTAATATTATCATAAATATCTATACCGTTAATCCCATATGTCTGTTATGTAGTTTATCTATTGATTCATCTTACGTAACAATCACCATCTATACTTTCAAAACCCTGCTTTTGTTTCAAATGTTCAAGTATGCAGAGTTTGCTTCTTCTTACTCACTAACTCTATTAACTGATTCAAAATTTTCTTCTTAGTTTAACACTGCTTTCATAAAATTTTGATGTGAATATATAAATGTGATCCACTTTTCTTCTCTCTCCAATCTCCAAAGTTTTACTACACTCATGTTCAACAATATGCAACTCAGAAAAATAATTATTAAAGCAGACTTTAGAAGCAAAATGAGGATAGTATAAGTTAAAAAGTATAAGTTAAAAAGCACTTGCAGTGTGGTGGTTAAGAAAATAAAACTAAGGACAAAGTAGATTGAGGTATGCAGACAAGAATTTAAAAAGCTGAGCATAATCTTCATTTCGAATAACCCTTATACCCTTTAATTATACTTAGTTCTTTCCCTACATCAGCATTGACTCCTTTTTACTATATCAATCCACATAGAGTCAGAACTGAACATACAAAAAATTCAAGAATGAAATAATAATCTTTGAATAGCAACATGATTATTTACTGAATAAAGAAACTTGGATTCCATATGGTATAAGAAACTCATGGTTGAATCAATCTTAGCAAAAGCCAATCCAAGGGATACAAGAGAAACTATATTACATTTCTAGAATTTGAAAGCCACCTCCAACTATCTGGCATAAAGTAATAAGAACTTAAGATGATGAATTCCATATAGGAAAACCATGCTCGCCTCCAATATGGATTAATGTAGAGAGTGGCAACAATTACCAGCAATACCGATGTGTATGCCACAACAAAACTTACACCAAAAGCAAGCATGTCAACTGGACTGTCACTGTCTTCATCATTTGGAGAAATGGGAGGTGATTGAGCATGAGGATGACAACTTTTTAGCAATGGAGGTCCACAAAGAAGAGAATTTCCTTCATAGCTGTTCTCATCAAAGGTAATAAATTGGCCTTTTCTTTCGGGTGTATCACCTGATAAGTTGTTATGTGCAACACTAAACACAGCAAGAGAGCTCAATTGATTTAGTTGAGGAGGAATTCGACCACTCAACATGTTGAAAGAAAGATCTAAACTCTCTATTTGAACTAAATTGGAGAATGTAGCTGGAATTTGTCCAATCAAATCATTGTGAGACAGGTTCAATGCTCGAACTTTTGTCAAGTTTCCAAGCTCAGATGGAATACTTCCGTTTAGTTTATTTTTGGACAAATCAATTCCGGACATGTAGGCAAGGATGCTCGCTGTATATGTGTAGGATCTTTTCTTCGTAGTGAAGTTTGCTTTTGTGTTTATATGTGGTATCAAAATTCCTGAACTGCTATTTTTTCCAATAAGAAAACCATTATATGCATTCCTTAATGAGTCAGGATCATCATTCTCAAAAGGCATTTTACCCAAGCATTTGGGTATTGGACCAAAAAAATTGTTAAAAGAAAGGTCTAGTATACTTAAATCTACCAATTGGCATAACTGCTCTGGTAAATGTCCTGTAAAGCGGTTACCCTTCAAAATGAGTATGCTCAACCTTGAATGAGCAAGGTCTTGTATCATATCTTGAATGCTACTGGTTATTTCATTGTAGCTAAGGTCTATCATCACCAAGTAAGCTCCTTTTCTGAACATTCTTTTTGATAAACCACTTAACCTGTTGTTGCTCAAATGGATGTAATTCACTGAAGCATTGACAAAAGATGGCACAGAACCCGTCAAATTGTTGTCTGAGATATCTAGATATGATAGAGATTCAAGTTCCACTAGCCTTGTCGGAATAGACCCTTCAAGATGATTGTTGGACAATGAAAGCGTTCTCCAGTTTGACAAATTTCCTACCACACTCGGTAGTTTCCCCACTAAATTATTATAGCTTAGATCCAAGTGTTGGAGAGATGAGTTAAAAAAGCTACTTGGTATGCTACCATAAAGGTTATTGTCATCTAAATACAGCTCCTCCAAGTATTTCAAATTTGGAAATATGAGTCCATCTAGTTCATTGTGTGAAAGTTTCAAGTATTTGAGCTGAGACCCTTCCCCGGATATGTTCTTTGGAATCTCTCCTGATAAACGATTATCTGAGAGATCCAATGTATCCAATAATCTCATTTGCCCAAACTCAGGAGAAATTGAACCTTGAATGTGATTGGTGGACAAGTTTAGAAATTGCAAATTTGGTAAAATTGAACTCATATTGTTACTGGGGATTTGGCCAGTTATGTTATTGTCAGACACATCAATTCTTCTCATGTAAATACGGGGATGCAATGGTAGGTGGATAACACCTGTGAAAGAGCAATTTCTAACGAGAAGCTCAGCCAATTTTGTGTTGTTTTCAAACAACCAGTGAGGAAACTCTCCTTCCAACCTACAGCTAGTGAAATCTAAGCTAGTCAAATTGTTTTGATGTAGAAGAAACCTGGGGAGTGGAAGAGAATCACTCTCAGTGGCTGAAGACAAACTAAGCACTTGTAATTGAAATTTAGGAATCCAAGTTTGCACACTAGGTTGTAAGTCCAATATGACTTTGTTGCCTTCACCATATATGAACTTAAGGTTTGAATGATTGGCAAATGGTGTAAAAGAAACAGGAACCTCAAATTGGTTTTCTTTAAAACCAAAATGTTCAAGTGATGCAAAGCTAGCAATGTTAGAATCAAATCTTCCAGTGAATTGATTTCTTGAAAGGTCCAACTTGCGAAGAGATGTCATGTTTGAGAAAGATGAAGGAAGCGATCCCATAAATTGGTTTTGGCCTAGATCTAACTCTTCGAGATTCTTCAGCTTAAACCAATCTGAAATATGAAATTTTGAAAAAAAAAAAGTCACCTTATTGAGGAAACGATGTAAATGATATAAATTTTTCAAAAGTTGCAGAATAAATATGTGATGATTAACGATAAAAGGAAATCAAAAAACTATAATGATAAATTAAATTACCAGCAGGAGGAAGGGTGCCATTTATTCCACATCCAAAAACAGACAAAACTTTCAAAGAAGTCAATTCCCCAATACTTCTGAAAAACTCATTGTCAAGGTCATAATTATAGTCCAGTACCAAGTGTTCAAGGTTACTTAAATCACGAAAATCTGCACAATAGAAAAAGAATTTATATGAACCTTAATATAACAACGAAAATAATTTGGTTAGAGTAAAATGAAAAGTATTTCTACCTCCTGCAGTAATTGTTCCTATAAACGTATTACTATTCATATAAAGCACCCTAATAGATGAGAAAGCTTGTAGTGATTCCCTCAGTGTGCTTCCATTTATACGATTGTAATCTAAAGCAAGGACATCCAATTTGCTAAGACTTTTTGAGCCTGAAACTAAAACATGGAAATAGCATTCAATTTGTCAAAACATGACAAAGCAAATACAATACAACAACTATACACAGTGAGAGAATAAATAGCATCATTTACAACTGCATTAAAATTGTATTCTGAAGACAACGGATTAAGACTTTTTTATATGAATTGCTTTAAATACCTTGATGAACAACAATACTGTTAATTCTGTTAAGACCTAGACCAAGAGTCTCCAAACTGGTTAAAGCCAATAATCCTGCCAGAGACAAATAGAGAATGGATTGTTACAGTCATTCATACAATAATAGTAATACTCTTTCTTCACTCATACAATAGAAGTAATACATTAAAAAAATTATCTGTTTCAGAGTCTAAGTCCAACCACCATAAAAAAATTATTACGAGAAGTCACTGCCAATGTGATCAACCTATAGAATACATCAAATTAACTATACTCACCACTTATATCCAGCGATCCACCTAATTCATTGTCTCTTAAATCAAGGGATTTGAGACGTTGAAGCCCACTGAGAGATGAAAGAATTTCTTTGGTGAAACTGTTTGAACTCAGCTTTAGGACTTGTAAATTGGTTGGCCATGCAAATCCATCATTACCTGATAAAAACAAAATTAACAGCATCTAGTTATGAGTGTATACACTAAATTTGCACCGAGTCAAATCTACTTTTATATAGTAAAGAACAAGGACAGCTAACCTAAACGCCACAAGATACTCTCATTCAAGTGGTTCCCCTCCATGTCAAGAATCTCCAGAGACCTTATCTTTGATATATCTAGCAATACATATACTGATCACACTCATATATTTTTCAACCAAAAGCAATGATGAAGATTTGAAATATAGGAAGTGTGACATACTAAGAATTGATCTTGGAGTCAATTCACTGTTTCCTAAATTTAAAGACTTGAGAGATGAGAGTCCACTAAGAGCAGATGTAATATCACTGTCATTGAAGTTGTTGTAAGACAAGTCAAAGACCTCAAGATTCTTCAACCTAGAGCATAAACCTGCAAGGTAAACTGTGTTACATCACATACGTATACTTTATCCTGAACCTATCATCAGTATCCTTAGCTTTACAAATGAAATGGGAAAATTATTCCACCTTGGATATGATTATCTGAGTCCAATCCAGTTCCAGACAAATACAGTTCCTTCAGAGATGTGAATCCCCCGAGAGATGGCAAGATGTCATTAGTCAAAAAGTTGTGACTTATGTCAAGGACCTCTAATCTAAGCAACTTCGATGACAGAGTTTCAAAAACTAAAGGTATATACACATGTGTTAGTCAAAGGTTGTAGAACAAAGCCAACCAATTTTGCAGTAAAAATTAAAAAGATGCTTATCACAACATCATCATCATAATATATATCCTCACCGTTGGATGTTGCATGGAACCTGTTGTATGACAAATATAAAGACTTGAGGGATGGAAGGCCATTCAAGCAAACTAGAATGTCGTTGACATTATCCATATCACTGTTACTCAAGTCAAGGACTTCCAGATTTTCCCACCCTGAAAAGTATTCAAATCAAATGGAAATATTATTCATACTCCACCGTTTATTGAGTAAGCAATGATCAAGAAATAGAATGTGTAGGAGAATAACCTTCACCGTCTGCACAATCAAATATCCCAGCACTACGGCTCAAGTTGAGACTCTTCAAATCCTTGAACACAACAAGATCAGCGTAATTCAAATGCCATTCTAATAGAATAAATCCACTCCACAGGCCATAAAGATTAAGTTTGGCCACTCTCCCTGTGGAGGAGTTGCACTCTACTCCTTCCCATTCACAACAATCTGTGCCTTCCCACTGCCAAGACAAAGGGAAGCCAAAACGGGAATTTAGACCCCAAAGGGCTTCTCTTTCTTCCTTCCAGCACCCTTCACACCGTATCACTTCCAGTGAAATAAAAATAAATAAAGCCACAGTTACGTTCTTCATTTTCATCTTCAGATTTTGTAGCAAAGGATTTGGCCCTTTAAATAAGAATGAAGCTACTAAAGTAAACTAATTTATGGCTAAGTCAAAGTTGGTGGCGACCACGGTTTTATACTATATGGCTGTTCCCATTATGAACACTTTCAAACAGCAGTGACAATGTTAATATAAATATACTTTCTTTGATGAATTGGAAGTTGAAAAACTAAAGAACACAAGATCTTCTGGAAATTACAGTAGTTGCTGTGATACTTCCCCGGTTTTGTATATACATAAAGAAATTGTAGTATTCAGCTTTTTTATTGGCAAAGTCTTATTTGAATAACTGAACAGAGAATAAAGGTAGGTAATAGTGAAGGATGACTTGAGGTCAACCCAAAAGCCGTGACTTCTGCAGTACTACCAAGTGCAATTCTTTCCTCGTAATTTCGTCGAACAACTTGTCTTCTGCCATGAGCCTCGATCATTTGGGATCTAATAATGATTGTGGGAATTAATACCTTTTGGAGAGCATTTTGTGTACACGAATGGAAGCTTTTTCTTTGCTAATATATTTCTTAAAACAACATTTGGATTAATCCAACAATGTGTTGGGCAACAAAATGGTAAGTGCTAACTAAAATAGGAGAAAGAAAAAAAAAAAATTGATGAAGAAAACTAATAGAGAGAAAAAAAAAAAAAAAAAAAAAAAAAAAAAAAAAAAAAAAAAAAAAAAAAAAAAAAAAAAAAAAAAAAAAAAAAAAAAAAAAAAAAAAAAAAACTTCGTTAAGCTAAAGCAATTATACCATTTCTCTCTAAAATAGAAGAATACTAAAGGGTACACCAGGTTAAGATTTTTAAATAATTTTTTTAAGGTCTACAATATTTCAGGACATTTAAGTGCTATATCTATACATATATAAGTATTCTGTATTTAATTATAATAATACGATTTTTTAAGATAATAATATTGGTAAATGATAAATTTGGTCTTTGAAAGTGTGTGGAGTTGTCACTTTAGTCCTAGAAGTAATATAATTATAGTGTTTTGAATCTTCCTTCAACAAGCCTTCTTCAATGAATTTTCGTATGTCTTCTTCCCATGAGTATTCATCAGACTTTGTCTCTTAAGATAGCAAATGATCCAATTCTTTTGTAAAATTGTGTGACTTAGTTCCTAGAAATGCATGATGTTAAATTCATCTAACAAAGTAAAATAAAAATATTAAGTTTGTCATCAATTTAGTCTATTGGACTCAATATGACGCGTCATGTGTACTGTGACGTCACAAATTAACTAATAAAGTGAAATAAAAAATTTTATTTTCTTTAAATCAATAATTATTATATATTTAACTTAAAATGTAGCCGAAGATAAAAAAATTTATAATACATTCAACAATCAAGACATAAAATTTTAATTTGATATTATACATATATATATATATATATATATATATATATATATATATATATATATAAAATTTTATTTTAGACTTCATTTTTAAGGTAACAAACATAAAGTATATATTTTTTTTTATTGAAACTTAGTTGGGTATCGAGTGACCCAGAGGCAAAGTGTCCAAAGACAAAAGGCTGAGTATGTGAAGCTAAAATTATAAGAATGAATTATCAATTTATATTTTATTTACAATAAAAAAATATAATAAAAATAATAATATCACGTTTACAAATTTTAAAATGTTATATTTTTCATTCTAAGAATGGTGTTGAAAATTTTAAGATTTGATCTAATAAGAAATGTATTTTATAGATTTAAAATTTATATACATTATTTAATTTAATTGTTCGAATGAATATTTGTCTCTGAAATTACAAGTTCTTGTTTCTTTTTTTCTTTTTTAAGTTTCTTTATTTTTTTTTATAACTACTTTTCTTTTGTTGTTTGAGAATATGATTGAGGAATGTCTAACACTATAATGATTTCAACGAGGATTAAAGATGTAAACAATAATATTAGTTTGTCTATGCTTTCTAAAATAAAATATAATTACATCAAGTCATATGTTTACAATACATTTATATTACATTAATGTAGAACTACATTAAGCTATACATATTTTTTAGGTAATTATATATTAAACTTTTAATACAAACTTTATGTATTATAAAGTGCCATAAGAAAAAGATTGCTCAAAGGATTGTTGTGAGCTGTAGAAAGCAAGAAAAAGCAATAACTACCAAACCATCCAAAACTAAGGGAATTTTAAGACTTTGGAAATGTCTGCAGTGAATGAGTGGAAAGAATTAGGGACACCCATTACTTTCTTAAATTAAAGAATCAAGATGAACAAAAGAAATAACAAAAAAGTTATATATATATATATATATATATATATATATATATATATATATATTCCAAACAATAATCGCATTTTAAAACAATAAAAGTGATAAATGATAAATATTTCAAACAATTTAGGAATATCAAATTTTATTTTTCTTTTTTCTAATAGATCAACATGAGTAAATTTGTAAATAATATAAAAATAACAATTGAAGTAAATAGTCAAGATAAATGAGCAATCATGATATCATCCTCCAATTTGACAATATACAACTTCTACCCATTTTAATTCTCAAGGATTTAATCCTCCAACTTCTTGAAATCCAAACCGAATACCCAAAACCAAATTGCTAAGATCATCTCCCAAAATCTGAACCGACTTCCTAAAATCCGAAATGAATATCCAAAATCGAATTGCTAAGATGATCTCCCAAAATCTAAACCGAATACTCAAAACCGAATTGTTAAGATCATCTTCCAAAATTCGAACCAATTCCCTGAAATCCAAACCAAATACCCAAAAAAAAATTGCTAAGATCATCTCTCAAAATTCGAATAGACTTCTTAAAATCCGAGTTAATCTAAATATTCACATTATTTAAAAAGTACACGAAAATATTTCTAATTCATATGAGTATTAAGCATGGTGGTTCACCCATCCTTATGCTTCTAACGAATCATAAATTTAAAAATATCAAAATTTTCAAAAATATCCAATTTTCCAAATACCAAAAAATTTAATATGAAAATTAAAAAATATCAAACACCATCAAATAATCTTCTATATAGAACTAAGTAAACCATGACTTTTCATTATGGATGGAAATAAGTAAGAGCAAGGTAAATTCTTACTGGACCCTAAAACAAAATAAAAAATATTTCTTTGTTTTTACTTTCATTCCTGTTTCCTTTTGAAAAAAAAAATTTCAAAAACCACATTATTTTTGTTTATTTGATTAAAGGTACCGTCTTAGGACGACGGGCGTCGTGAAGTGTTAATATCTTCTCCACATGTAACCGACTCCTTGATCCTAAATTCGATTTTACAGACCGCAACCTTATCTTCAATTTTTTTATAATAAACTAGAGTGACAATTCTTTCTCTCTTTTGTTTTTCAATTATTAATTTCTCTTTGGATTGTCGTTCTGTCCTGGTCCTATTTACCACAGATGACGTACATTACAGAGTTAGGTCAAATTAATTAAATGAGTAAAAAATGATTTTGATTTTTGAAATTTATCTTTTTCCTTATTTTTCTATCTATGTTTGTCTACTTTTTTGTTTTCTTTTACATGTGGAGGAATGGGTATGCAATTTTTTTTTTTTTTTTACATATGGAGCCAAAAGTAAATACTTCAGTTCAAAATACCCTAAACAAATATCATCATTATATTGAAACTCAATTCAAGGTGTACGTCAAAAGCTTTTAAAAGTCAACTAGAAAAATTCTATCAAAGAATGATGTGAGTTTGCAATAAGAAATATTATCACAAAGTGATGCGAAAAGAATGCAAAAATGATGAAAAAAATGAAAAGAAAGTGATGAGAGAAAGATGAAAAAAAGAAGAAAGAACTAAATGTTTATAGAAGAAAACCCTAACTATTTTTCATGACACTTGGTTTCGGCGATCCTTGTTTCAAAGAATATAAATCCACAAATATTTTTTATTCTTTATATTTTTTTTTCATAATCTTGTAACCCTTAACAATGTTACAAGCCTAATAAAATCCACATTGATTGAAGAATGATTGTTATGATTTTTATAAAACTTAATCTTACAACAAAAGAAGGTGATTGACAATACTATCATAGAAAAAAAAAAGTAAAAAAAAAATGTAATAACTACCACTATGACAACCATTTGCATCGTTCTTCTTTTATTTACCTACCACGTTTTATTTAATCATCCACTAATTTTGCTTGTTTTTTTTTATAAAAAAAGTATATAATAAAAATTAGGTTTGTATATTTGGTTTAACATCTCTATTAAATATTTTGCAATTTCTTTCTTTTATGAATACACTACCACTATATTTTGTTTTTTTTTTTCATATGCAATAATTAAAAATATTTTTTCCATTATAATTTGTAAATAATGTAAGATACTTGTATAGTCGTACGCGTTATCTAGTAATTAATTTTATTATTTAAAATATTTTCATACAATAAATAATATGTTTAGAATGATTCTTTTAGATACAAAACTTTAAAAATAATAATTATTTGAGTGTTTGTAAGATCGTTTGCAACATCTTATACTCAATATCAGTTTTAAAAATATAAAAAAAATGACCTTTTGCACAATAAATAGTTTACGCTATCTCTGTTTGTTAAGGATATTATGAATATCTTGTACTTTAAATTATAAAAACATAAAAATATCAAATATTCTAAATATTAATTTTTTTAAAAATTAAAAATTAAAAATTAAAAAATATCAAAACATTAACAAACAATTTTGTATTCATAATTACATAAATCTTGACTTTTCATTATAGATGAAAATATGTATGATTAAAATCAATCTTTGTCGGCCTAAAAATCAAAAAAATATTTTATTTATTTCTACTTGCATTTTTTCTTGATAAAAATAAACATTATAGAAAATTACACTCATTTTGTTCATTTGTAAGATACTAATATATTTTCTATACATAATTACAAATATATTTTCTACATATAATCAACTCTCAAAATCCTAATTTAATCTGATTTCACGTATTATTGTCTTATCTTTTATTTTTTTTATAGTTTTTCATAATAAAAGACTCATTATAACTTTATAGAATTTAGTTACTCCAAAATTAGTATTTAAATTTAGATAATAGTAACTAAAAATTTAAGTCTATAATGATACGGTAACTAGAAACCAAAAACTTACTTTGTAATTGTATTTTATTTATTAATCAAAAAATAGTCTCTAAAATATATTAATAGTACCTAAAAAAGAAATTTCTAATTATATCCTAACAAAGATTGAAAAATTATGTCTACATAAATAAATATTTTTTATAATTATTAATCACTTAAAACATAGCCTCTAATTATATCATAAGTTTTTACTAAAAATAGAAATTATTTTATCGATTATTTGTACTTTATAAATTAATTGCTAATTTAATTAATATAATGGTTAATTATTTTTTTAAATTAGTCAATATTTAGTGAATATCTTGTAGTGGTTTTTTTTGAAAAAAAAAGTAATGGTTTTACGCTACATTTCAGGAGAAAACACAAATATTACATTAATATAATAATTTCACTTAAATCATTGAGTCTTTCTAAGATTAATTTTGTTTGTTAGTTCTTAGAAATTTTCACCACACAATCTGTCAACAAGTTTCATATATTTTTACCATACGGAAATCTAAAACCACAAGCTGATTTCCCTTTTTTACCCTAGTTTTTCATATGTTAAAAATCAACCTTGGACATGCTTTCTCTCATAAGCGGAAAAGATTAAAGAATTAAATTTGCATTGACACAACAATCATCAACTGCTATACATAACTATTAAATAAGGTAGAGTAATAATTTCAATACACATATTTACAATTTATATGGAATATTTTAAGAGCATTTTAAAACAACAATACTCCCTTAATAAATATACCATAAAAAATACTGATACATTGATTATTTATCATTATTTTTGAAAAACAGTAAAATAAATTTACTGCAACAATAAATAGTAATGAAGGGTTCTGACAGAGCGAGCAAACCCAAAAAGAAGAATAAAAGAAAGAAGTGCTTACACAGTTTCTCATTGCAAGCATGATGATCGAAGACGACTCATCGCTCTTCCACTACTCCCTCCTCGGCCTCTTCCTCATCGCACCCCCCACTTTCCTCTCCCTCACCTTCCTCCAGGCCCCCTATGGCAAGCACCACAGGCCCGGATGGGGGCCCAACCTCCCGCCCCCCCTCGCCTGGTTCCTAATGGAAAGCCCAACGATCTGGCTCACGCTACTCCTTTTCCCCCTGGGCCTCCACTCCCACAACCCTAAAGCCCAAGCCCTCATCGCCGTCTTCCTCCTCCACTACCTCAACCGCACCATCCTCTACCCCCTCCGCCTCCTCTGCACCCCCTCCAAGAAAACCGCCTCGGGCTTCCCCCTCTCCGTCGCGCTCATGGCCTTCGTCTTCAACCTCCTCAATGCGTACCTCCAGGCCCGTTCAATCTCCCACTACCACACCCATTATACTTCCTCGGGCTTTTTCTGGTTCCGGTTTTTGATTGGGCTTTTGGTGTTTTTGTGTGGGATGGGGATTAATGTGTGGGCTGATAGGGTTTTGCTGCGGCTGAAGAGCGAGGGGAAGGGCTACTTGGTGCCCAGGGGAGGGTTGTTCGAGCTCGTTGCGTGTCCTAATTACTTTGGGGAGATTGTGGAGTGGCTGGGCTGGGCTGTTATGACTTGGTCCTGGGCTGGGCTGGGCTTTTTTCTTTATACTTTTGCGAATCTCGGGCCCAGGGCCCGTGCCAACCGGAAGTGGTATTTGGAGAAGTTTGGGGAGGATTATCCGAGGCAAAGGAAGGGTGTTATTCCCTACTTGTATTGATCATTCTTCTTTTGTTTTTGTTGCATTGTAATTGGGAATGTGGAATGGGATCAAGGGAAAAATCACCAATAATTTTTTTGTTTATGATGATCATGCATTGTAGCTCAACTTGGTTTGCCTAATGTCACTCTGAGATCAAGGTTTTTTTTTTTTTTTTTTAAATTACAATTTTGATCATTTTATTTTTCACATTTTTACTGTAATATTCTTTTTGTATATTTGTTGATACTGTCTTTAAGAGTTATTTAATATGTATAAAATTAATACTTTAATCAAAATTATAAGTTCTTAAAAGGGTGATGATTAAAATTTGAGAAAGTAGGATTAAAATGGAATATCATTAGTTAAAATGGGTTTTTTGTTAAATGTTGCTGTGCTGGATGTAGTCGAATGTTTTATTGCATTGGTTCTTTAAATACAAGAATTTGATGTAGGAATGTCGATGTTTCGTTAAGGCTCCAAAGGCAAGATTTGCAAATCTTGATGACTATAATTGGTAGCACTTTTGAGTACTGGGCCCTCAAGAACGAAATTTAGGTAAATTGACATATGTTTTAGCACGTGGTCCCATGCCGCGTTATAATGGTATAAAAAAATGTGACGAAAATTTAATTCAAATATTTAATGTGTGTTTGGATTTGAAGAGATGGATTTAAGAAATGAAAAATGATGAATTTGAAGTTTAATGGAATGAGTGATGCAGACATGAGAAGAAAAAGAAATCAACAAAAATTTATTGGATGTGATTGATTTTTTTTAAATGGATAAAAATATATAATTACAAATTTGTTTTAAAAGTTAAAATTAATTTATATAAAATATAATTAATTTATTAAATTTGATTGTTTAATTTGTTTTTAATAATAAAATTGTAAGACTATAATTTCTCTTATGTGTTTAAAATTAATTTGAATTAAAAGCTGATTAAAAAATATTGGTATTTTCAAACACATATATCTTGAAATTGGATTTCATAAAAAAGGTTGGAATAAAAATAAGTTTAAAGTATGTAAATGAAATTGTAAAATTCATACATTAATAAAAAGAATATCTTAGAGGTGAGTTTAATACTACTTATCTTTATAAAATTAGCTTGTAAGGTGAGGATTACTTCAATTTATATATATATATATATATATATATATATATATATATATATATATATATATAATGAATTGTCTTAAATTTAGGATCTCCAACACACCCCTTATGTAAACTTTGTAAGGAAAAAAAAACCAAACTCTCTCTCTCTCACCCTTCATTGTCCATATCTGTGTCTCCCTTCTCTCTCATTTTCACTTTCTACACTTTATCTATTTCAGAATCTGATAAAGCCCTGTAGTAGCTGAGGAGCCTAGGATAATCTCTAATCGATCAAAATCTCAATTCAATCAGAGTACGTCCTTATTTACTCTGAGGATCCTTTATTCTCTATTTTTCATTTTTTGTCATCAATCTTAGTGGGAACAGTTGCGAAAAGTGTTTCTCTCAACTTTATTAAGATTATACTGAAATTTGATGTTATTTGAATAACTTGTTCTAGATCCCTAGAGTTGGATTGGTGTTATTGTCTGATTGGAGGAATTGATAGAGGATCATGTATAAGGTAAAGGAAGCTAGTTTTAAGTCTTTTAATAATAATTTAGGTTAAAAGCTTTGATAGTGATGAGTTTTGGTTCCAAGTTTTAATTTTTATTATAGATTGTGTCTTATGATAAGATAAGTTGATTATGTATTTAGTATGAACTGTGATATTGATGTGGTGAATTGTAGGATTGATATGGTTGTGTATGATATAATTGAAATGATACGTTAATGTCTGAGTTATAGAGTTATAGGCAATCATTTTGGTTGAAATGAAACCAGTGTATTAGGGTTGAAAGGAAATAAAGGTGTCATGGTTATATATGCATCTATATGATTCAGTATGATTGAATTGATGTGTTATGTGTGATGATTAAGTTATAGGCTCATATGTAATCATTTTGGTTAAAATGCAACTAGTGTACTGGGGGTTGCTGTTAGGATATTATTATCAGAGAAACAAATCAGTAAAATCTCAGAGATAATCAAGGGAATATTAGAGAATATCAATAGAATATCAAAGAATATCAAATGTATTTATTTAGAATAATTTCTATATTTAGTTCCCTAGAATTTTATATTAAGTGAGCTATTATAAACAAAAAAACAGAACATTCAAGAATAACCTTATTCCATGTGATCATATTCTTTGTTCATTTTTTGTGTTCATAGTTATCATATCCTTGTTTAACCTTTCCTAACCCTTGATGCCATCGCAAAATGGTATCAAAGCGGTGTTAAATTCTGGAAATTCAGAAACCAACATCTTCGTACCATTATCCCTCACAGTCGGAAAAAAAATAAAAAATATCATTTTCAAATGATTAAATTGGCAACAACATGAATCAAAACCAAAATAACTCATCAACCATTACTGATGAGCAAATTTTGCAAATTACAAATATGCTTCGTAATGGCCTAGGGATTCAACAAACACAAGCCAATCTTGACAAGGGACAAGGATGAAGTCGCTTAGAAACTGTCAGACGAAATCCATCACAACGCACCAGGAAGATTATTAGTACTTTCACAAGACAAATGATTTGATGAAGCCATGCAAGACAAGCTCAACAAGCCAAAGTAAGCAAATGGAAATGTGTTCTAGGTTTTGTCTTAGTGTGAGTGAGTGTGATTGGCTGTGAAAGAGAACCTATGCACATCTAAGGAGAAATTCATTAGCACATGGTTTAAATGATTTAAATCAAACCATAAAAGGTTTAACCTTGGTTAAAAACAGTTTTGGAAAATAAAGTACTGAACTATTATAAGCTGATTTCAAGTTTAAGCCGAATCAATTTATTCGTGTCTGAGCATAACTGAATTAACTATTTTCTAAATCTGGTTTGAGTTCTTCTTTTATAAATACAGTGGGCTTTCAAGTGTAAGAAAGAATAAAATATAGAAAGAACAGAAATAGATACATTTTTATGAAACACAATCTTTTGAACTTCATTTTTGTGAGAACTACTGTGAGAGAATTGTTGTTTCATAATAATCATTTTTGAAAGAGGGTTTTTACTTGAAGTATCAATCTTGACTAAGGTGTGCTATTGGGTTTCTTCAAGATTATGTACAGGCCTTTCTTTCTGCACCAATCAGGGAGTTTTCTCAACCCTTCTTGATCCTGTTTGAATCAAGATTTGTGTTGTGTTCATTGTAATTCTATGAAAATCATTGAACAATTGTATTGGTTTGGGCTATAGGAGTTAGCCTAGTGTTTCTGCTGAAATTGATTGGGAGCTGCAGGGAGAAGTTGATCAATTTAGCAGGGTTCTTGATTTCTACGGGGAGTAGAAATTGGTTGATTAATTGTATGTGAACAATTAATTAAGTTAGTGAAACTTTCTTTGCGAGTGGTAAAAAGGAGACTGGACGTAGCCCTTGAGGAAGAGTGAACCAGTATAATTGATTGTGTTCTGCTGTTCTTGACCCTTCTCTTTCAATTTTGTATTGTTCTTGCACTGCTCATTGTGTTTAATTGAAAGATTGAATTAATTTATGGTAATCTTGATGAAACTGGTTTAAGTTCTCTGCTGGATATTGATTTGTGCATTGTAAATATGAATTCTATGTTGGTTCTGATAAATCTATTGTAGTTGCCAGAGAAATCTTGCTTAATAGATTGGTTCTTTTCTAATTCTGTTGTACATATAAGATTATGAATCTGTGATTTTACAAAGAATTAGAACTTTGGCTGAATTATTGTAATACTGCAAAATTTGTATTCTTGTTCTGTGTTCTTGGTATAACTGAATAATTGAATCTGCATTCTGAATAATTCTCAAATCTATATTAATTACTGGTGTTAGGAAACTTTATCAGATTTGTTAATATTGACTGAAATCAATGTAGAGTTGTGTTAGGAGTTTCAAATTTGTATTTTGTAATTATGTTCCTCTTTGTTCTCATTCAAATTTGGAATTTTGTGTGATTCAGTTCTGAGTGTAATATTGCTATTGAAACTATGTGAACTTGATCTGCTTAAAGTGTTGTTGTGAATCTGGTGTGTGATTATGAATCTGCTGTGTGTGCTTTTTGAAAATCACTATCTGCCTGTAAAACAAATTGGTTCATTCGTGATTTGAATCAGTTTATTTCTTTATTGCACCTCATATCTTTAGCACGAAGATTTATTAAAATTTTTCAAATTGCGAAAACTTTTTTCAAAGGTCTAAATTGATTGAAAATCTTTCAAAGTTCGATTCACCCCCCTCTTGAACCCAGCCTAAAACATTCTCAAAGACAAAAGCTATATCTATTGTACTCATTGCAGAATGAAGAAACACACCAAAGAGACTTGCTTCAAAATCATGGGTTATCTCGAATGGTGGGAAGATTCCAAACCAAAAAATCGCAAGGCTGCCACCGCCGCAGTCACTCATGAAGGGGGGAAAAGAGAAAAGGATACCAGCTCAAGAAAATCTGATCAGTGGATTTTTGATTGTGGGGCAACTGACACCATGACCCATGACCCTCACGATTTTGACAGTCTCTCTATACTTGTTAAAACCCATATTGAAACAACTAGTGGAGAATTAGTTGCGATCCAAGGAGGGGGCTCAATTGTTTTTTCAGAAAAATTAAAATTAAAAAATTGTCTCTATGTTCGTGCACTATCATCAAAATTACTTTCGGTAAGCCAAGTTACAAAGGAGTTGAATTGTGTGGTTCTCATGTTTTCTAATTTTTGCATTTTACAGGACATTCTTACGAAGGAGATCATTGGGCGTGGTACTGAACGTGAAGGTCTTTACTATATTGATGAGGTTGTTCAAAAGGGACATGTCATGCTTGCTCATGGAACAGTTACAAGGCAACTCTAGTCATGGCATAGACGTTTGAGACATCCTTCATTTGGGTACCTTAAGATTTTATTTCCTAGTTTATTTATAGTAACACTGAGCCCATCAAATGTGAAACTTATATACGGGCAAAAAATCATAGAGTTACTTTTCCTCTTAATAACAATAGAGTCAATTATGCTTTTTCATTAGTACACTCTGATGTGTAGGGCCCAGTTCCTAATTCCCACAATAATCATTTTCAGTATTTTGTATTATTTGTGGATGATTTCTCTCGCATGACATGGATATATTTTCTAAAATACAAATCTGAAGTACCTAATAAGTTCTATGCATTCTATCAAATGATTCACACTCAGTTTGACAAGAAAATCCAAGTACTTCGATCAGATAATGGTGGAGAATTTGTTAACAAATCAATGCAGGAATTTTTCAGAAAAAATGGCTTAATCTATCAAACTTCATGTCCAAACACACCCCAACAGAATGGTGTACCAGAACGAAAAAATCGTAAGTTACTAGAGATGACTCGAGCCATGATTTTTGATACACAGGTTCCGACACGTTTTTGGCCCGAAGCTGTCGCTACCTCAGCCTATCTTTTGAACAAGGCTACTCTCCAAGATCCTTAACCAAAAAATACCCCTACAGATCCTAGATACTCAGACTGATCTCCCTCCTGTCCAAATGTTACCACCATGAGTTTTTGGGTGCTCTGTGTTCGTTCATATTCCCAAAGAAAAAAGAACTAAATTTGATCCATGTGTTGAGAAATGTGTCTTTGTTGGATATGCTACACATCAAAAGGGGTATCGATGTTACAACCCAATCACTCACTGTGTACATGTGACTATGGATTGTGATTTTTTAGAATCATAATATTTTTTCAGTAGCCAACTTGATGTTCAGGGGGAGAAAAGTAGTGAACTACCAAGTTGGTTAAATAGCCTTAGTTGCCCAAAAACTGTTCCAAAAGAGCAAGTAGATGGAGCCAACGAGCATGTCTCTGTCAACGTAGGAGGGACTAACACAACCAATGAGGATCCTTTTGAGAATGTCCAACAAGAGGTAAGTGATCTTCACTCTACTGAGCTGTCACCTGTTATGAATGAAGTCACTAACAATGACAGGTTAACACCAGAACCAAAGCCAGAGCCTTTCACACTTTCGCCAAGAAGAAACAGAGGAGTACCACCTGACCGAGATTCTTGAGAACATATTCCCCGGAATACCAGGTATCCTATGAAGATAACTAGAGAAGGAGTGACAGACATTGCAAGAGCTTTTCTTACCTTCATTATAGCTGAAGACATTCCTAAAATAGTTTACGAAGCCGGTAAAAAGGGCAAATGGAGAGAAGCTAGGAAAACAGAGATGAAAGCTCTATGAAAGAATGAAACTTGGGAGAAGTGCATCTTACCAACAGGGAAGAAACCAATAGGGTTTCGATGGGTTTTCACCATTAAACATAAAGCAGATGGCACCATTGAGCGATATAAGGTAAGATTGGTGGCAAAAGGCTATACACAGACTTATGGCATTGACTACTGAGAGACTTTCTCACTAGTTACAAAAATTGACACCATCAAAGTATTATTTTCAATAGAAGCAAACAAAAATTGGCCACTCCATCAGTTTGATGTCAAGAATGCTTTTCTGCATGGAGATTTAAAATAAGAGGTGTACATGGAAGCTCCTTCAGGATTCTATGAAGATTTCCAAAGAAATGAAGTTTGCAAATTAAAAAAGACACTCTATGGGCTTAAGCAGTCTCCGCGTGCCTGGTTTGGAAGGTTTACAGTGGCCATTAAAAGGTACGGGTACATACAAAGCAACTCTGACCATACTTTATTGTTGAAAATAAAAGGAGATTGATCACATGCCTAATAATATATATGGATGACATGATCATAATCGGAAGTGATATAAAAGAAATAACACAACTGAAGAATAACTTGTTCAGAGAATTTGAAATGAAGGACTTAGGTAGACTAAAGTACTTCTTGGGAATAGAGGTTCTTCGCTCTAACAAAGGGATCTTTATTTCCCAAAGAAAGTACATCATGGATTTGCTTGCAAAACAGGAATGGTTGATTGTAAACCAACAGATACTCCTATGCAAGTTAACCATGGTTTAAAGTTTAAGGAAGGAGCTAATCTGGCAGATAAAGAGAGGTACTAATGGTTAGTTGGAAAATTGATTTATCTGTCACACACTCGATCAAATATAGCATATGCAGTAGGGGTAATAAGTTAGTTTATGCATCAACCTCAAGAGGATCATATGGAAGCTGCTATGAGGATTGTCTGATACTTGAAGGGGACACCAGGAAGTGGGATCATGTTCCAAAAGCATGAACACTTAAACATTGAAGCTTATACTGATGTTGATTGGGCTGGTAATCTAAATGACAGAAGATCTACGTCGAGCTATTTTACTCTTGTGGGAGGTAACTTGGTGACATGGAGGAGTAAGAAGCAGAAAGTGGTTGCTCTTTCAAGTGCAGAGGCTGAATTTCAGGGAATTGCTAAAGGTATAACTGAAGTCTTATGGTTCAAAAAGTTATAACCGAGATTGGTTTTCCACCACAACTACCAAGTCAATTAAAGTGTGATAACAAGGCAGCAATCAGAATCTCAGAGAATCTTGTACAACATGACAGAACCAAGTACGTTGAAGTGGACAGACACTTCATAAAGGAGAAGATTGAGGATAACAGTATTGAGCTTCCATTTGTAAGGTTAGAAGACCAGTTAGCAGACATTCTCACCAAAGTTGTTACACGCAAAGCATTTAACCGTGCCCTCAACAAGCTAAGCATTGGTGATCCCACTGCTCACCTTGAGAGGGAGTGTTAGAATATTATTATAAGAAAAACAAATCAGTAGAATCTCAGAGATAATCAAGGGAATATAAGAGAATATCAATAGAATATCAAATGTATTTATTTAGAATAATTTCTATATTTAGTTCCCTAGAATTTTATATTAAGTGAGCTATTGTAAACAAAAAAATAGAACATTCAAGAATAACCTTATTCTATGTTATCATATTCTTTGTTCATTTTTTGTGTTCATAGTTATCATATCCTTCTTTAACCTTTCCTAACCCTCAATGCCATCGCAAGAGTTGCAAGAAAATCAAGGTCTTTTTTTTTCATGTAGATAGGTGTACAAAAGTTTGATGTATTTGGATACTTTATATTGTACTTTGAACTTTGAATGCATGTTAATACTTGGTAGTAGGTAAAAGTTAGTTGTTTTGATCAATCATTTTCTGATGCTTTTGCTTAAGCGAGAGAATCTCGCTCAAACAAATTATGTAGAAAAATTCATTCTACAAGTCTCACCTGACCGAGATACAACTCGCATGAGCAAGCTCTTTGTAAGAAAAAGGTGCTCTTGAGTCAATTTTTGCTCAAGCGAAGAACATTTCATCCAAGCGAGGTTCATTCTCGCTTAAGCATTCTCGCTCAAGTGAGGTCCATTCTCACTCAAGCTAAAATTATTTTTGTTATGTTTTTCTTCTTTTCTTCTTCTCTTTATTCTTTTCTTTCTTCTTTATCAATTGTTTTGCAGTTTGAAATTATATTTCGTTTATTCACAATGTTCTTTATTAGAGTTGAATGAGAAATGCTATAGAATTTTTGGGTTGTTATATTTATGATATTAGAGCAGTCATCCTTAGGAGGACCTGAGAGTAATGGGTTTGTTAGGCTTCTTTTGTGCATGTTGGTTTTGAGATGATTGTTGTGAATATGAAAGTATTAAGGAAGAAAAGGATTTTGATAGAGTGGTAAGGGTGCACACTCATTACTAATCAAGATGTATTTCTATCTTAATTCTTGGTGTTTGAGTATATGTTAAAAGATAAGTTTTGGATGATGATGTGTGTTATTTGGTTATTTTTTATGTTTAGATAATTGTTTATGAATGTATTAAATGACATGGTTAGGGGTTTATAATTAGTTGTAATATCTTTTCTTATGTGCTCAAACACATAAACCAACTACCCCTCCTCAATCTGCTGATATGTACAATTTAGCCCTGGCAATAAGATGATGACAACAACCTCACAGCAGCAAAGTGCTACCATGGCACAACAACATCAGGTTGCCCTTCATCAATTAGAAAATGCTAGATTAGCAGCAAAAGCGACTCAACTTCATCATCAACATCATTCCTTAAGTTTAGAGGATTTCATGAGACATAGCCACCAAAGTTTAATGGAGGAGAAAATTTAGATAAAGCATATTAGTGGATGAGAGACATTGAAGGATTTTTAAAGCTACACAATGCTCTGAGCAGAGGAAATTATCTTATGATATGTATATACTTACTGAAGATGCTAAATTTTGGTGGATAGGCACAAGGCAAATAATGGAAGGAAGAGGAGAAGATGTCACTTGGAAGAGTTTCAAAGTAAGATTTTTGGAGGAGTACTTTCCTAACAGTATTAGATATCCAAAAGAAATTGAGTTCATGCAGCTAGAACAGGTGAACCTTTTAGTTACTGATTATGCTATCAAATTCAAACATTTGGCTAGATTCGGAACTTAAAATATGATTGAAGCTTAGAGGTGTAGAAAATTTGATTTTGGGTTGAGGCAAGAGCTTAAAAAGGTCGTGGTTCTTATGTCATTAGAGAGTTTCTAGCTCTAGTGGAGAAAACTAAGGTTGTGGAAAATTTGAAGAGTATTAGCAAAGTTGTTAAGCCACATATGGTAGGAAGACCCTCCAAAAGCAAACAAAGATATGAAGATAAGAAGAAACCTTACTCCAGGCCCCACTCATTCATTAGTGAAGGATCTAATCCTCAGTTACCACCTATTGTCAAATGTTTTAGGTGTGGTAGGCCGCATATAATTATATTTTGCCTTCATCTAACACCGAACGTGATATGTGGTAAATGTCACAAATATGGTTATGTCATGAAGGATTATCGCACTGAGGCTCCAAATGCTAGTGGAGGATAGCAGGTGGGCAACAACCAGAAACCCAAAAACAGTAGGAAGAATTTTTGTCATTGGTGGAGCTGAGGCCTCAAGTCTGATGGTTTAGTTAGAGGTATTTGTTTTATGAGTACCTAATTATTTGTTTTGTTTGATTATGGAGCAACTCGTTCCCTTATCTCTATTGATTGTGTTAAAAAACTTAAATTATCAGTTCGTGAGTTAGATGTTGAATTGGTGGTATCCACACTAACAAAAAATATTATAATACCTTCATCCGTGTGCTAAGTGTTCGGTAATTATAAATGAGTAGAAGTAATTATAAATAAGTGATAGTTATCCATTCCGCATTAAAAAAATAGAAATTTATATTGATTGTACTTTTTTTTATTCTAGTTTTTTTAGTTATTTTCATATTTTTTTAATTTTGAATGTTTGCCGAAAATTTGAGGTAATTTAAAATCTTATAAACATGTAAAAAATTTTAAAATCTTATAATTTTGTATGATATAAAAAGTTAAAAGACAAATTAAAATGTATAAAAAAACTAAAAACTTTTTATTATAAAGTCTATTTTAAAAAAATTATAACTCATTACAATTTTTACACTATTTCTTAAAATTCACAAAACTTATTTCATATCAAAATATCTTTTAAAATATCATTCCAATACCTCTAAACTCTATTCATGAAGACTTAAGAATTATTATAAAAGTTAAAGAAAAACAATAAAGATGATAGCTGAAAGATTAAATAGGAATCTTTTTCCCTAATATTTTGTTTTTCTAATGTATTTTTATTATTTTTAAAGTTCTCAATTTAAAATCCTAATGTTAATTAAAATGTATAGCTCGGTTAGATTCATGTTATTGTTCTTTTTAAAGAGTAAATATTTATTGTGGTTATGAGGGACAAAACAAGTTAGCATGATCTATTTTGACTCAGTATGCTAAAAATGGAACGAGCTGACCTACTATATAGTAAAATAGGATGAAAATTTTGAATCATTATATTAACTTTTCATTATTTTTTATTTTTTTAAACTTTATATTTTTAAAATTGTATATATACACACACACACACACACACATATATATATATATA
>Ga0209489_104870_pt1 | contig 24149 bp, 10 predicted proteins | sample SiratrowhiteBW_FD_187527 | JGI IMG/M metagenome (GOLD analysis project Ga0209489, IMG submission 187527) | Root nodule microbial communities of legume samples collected from California, USA - Siratro white BW (SPAdes) (version 2) | ecosystem: Host-associated > Plants > Roots > Nodule | place...
AAAAAAGTTTTAAAAAAAAAAAAAAAAAAAAAAAAAAAAAAAAAACTTATTCAAATGAGGTGTTGTGTAAGAAAGAAAAGAAGGGAAAGGGATGAGAGAAAAACGAGAAGAAAGAAAGGAATTCCCTTTCACATTGATTGTATCTGTCTCTTTACTGTTAGAGTAGATGGAAGATGATGAATGAAAGGTGATTGTGGAAGTTTGTATTTATAAATTTAAAGAAAAAAAATCATTATGTGGTGAAATTCACATCAAAAATCAATCAGTCATAAATGATTTAGATTTGCATGAAAGCGAGTGAGATACAAGTTTATCAGAATATACAGAATTTTCCCAATAGTCATTTTTATTGTTATCAAATTAATTGCATATACCTATAAAAATTTTACTATTTTTCTATTTTCTTTTTCTTCCTTCATACAATCTCACCTTTTACTATATTTTTCTTTATCTTCTTTCTTTTTTCACTCTCAATTTTTCTACTTCCTAATTCAAACTAATTAATTGCCTGAGAAAAGATAACAGAAAGGACGAAGAACGTTTAAAGAGACAACTCATTTTGTCTCGTTATCTTCTTCCATCTTTATCTTAAAAGAATTTTAACAAAAGCGTGACACGTTACAGTGAAACAGTAGAGTGAAGAATATTAGAGTCCAGAGCCACTCACGACACAACATACCACGATGCCACAGTCCTAAATCATTGGTTGAGAAAACTCCGATTCACTCACGTTACTGTCTAACGTTCAAAATTCCAACATGAAATGACCTCAGCTTTATCCCTGTTTTCGGATTAAGAAAAATGAGTAATAAAATTTCCTCAATCAAACAAACTCGCAGGTTCTTTTGTTTGTACTAATTACAACAGAAACTGAAATTATATAAAGGTGCCAAATATAGAGCACAATATCACTTACCTTAACTTCACTTTGTGAATTATGGTAATCACAATGAACATGTTTTCGCTGCTCTGCGTTTTTGTTACCTCATCATCCATCATCACTCTCACTCAATCCAAGGCCGCTCCACCCATTCTTGACGTTTCTTACCTCAACCGGAGCAGTTTCCCCAAAGGCTTTGTTTTCGGAACAGCATCCGCTTCATACCAGGTACATCATAATATTATATATCATATTTTAAACAAAATCTAGATTCTAATACCGTTTTATAACATTTTAACTCAATCTTTTACAAAAACATTTCCTTAGATGAAAATTGGTATGACTTTTTTTAACTGCATCTTTTGTTTAAAGATACACTTTCTAAATTTCAATACAAAATTGCGGATTCTGATGCACATGTGTTGTTTTGGAGTATAACTAGCACTATGTAACTATTGTACAAGTTAATAAACTTGGTATTAATAATGTTTGTTTGTCATTCAATGACTGCATAATATTCTATAATTACATTATTTTGTTTTATTATTAGTTTCTCAATATGTATTGAGAAAGTAAGAGAGATAATTTTGTGGTGTAGTATGAAGGTGCTGCAAGGGAAGATGGAAAAGGACCAAGTATATGGGATACTTTCACTCACAAATATCCAGGTATATTTCTCCTCCAATAGTGCTGTCAATATTTTAGCATACTTTCAACTGATTTTTTTTAACAAAAATATGTTTATATTTTAAAAAATACACTTAAAATGGAATTTTGACATTATACTAAATATAAGTACTTTTCCTGGTGGATGAGTATATTATCTGAAACTTGCCATAACTAATAACTATAAATTGCCTAATTAAATGTCCAATATCTACTTATTTATCCATGAAATGACATGCAGAAAAAATAAAAGATCGGAGTACTGGAGATGTAACGACAGACCAATATCATCGGTATAAGGTATGTATGGTTTCAATAATAGAAATACATGTTTTTATAAGAACAGAAAAAATGACTAATATGTAGAGTCATGATAGACTGGTTCACATGTTTTAGGAGGATGTTGGAATCATGAAGGACATGAATTTGGATGCCTATAGATTCTCCATTTCTTGGCCTAGGGTATTACCGAGTAAGTCAAGTTTATAAGTTCTTTTTCTTAGTTCGTGCTTCATAGCAACTTTTTATTAACTTCTTATAAATTGTTTGCAGAAGGAAAGCTTTCTGCAGGAGTAAACAAGGCAGGAATAAACTACTACAATAACCTCATCAACGAGCTATTGAAAAATGGTCATAATAATATTTATTATGTAACTCTTTACATTGCGCTAGTATATCATATCTATATGGTGATTACTCATAATGATAATCGTGAATAATGCAGGTGTGGAACCATATGTGACCATTTTTCATTGGGACGTTCCCCAAGCCTTGGAGGATGAGTATGGTGGTTTTTTAAGCCCTCACATTGTGTGAGTAACCCCAGTTTTCACTGTATAATTAACTGAGGAACATTATATGACTACTGAGGGAATTTGGTGAATCTAATAAACTGATAAACTTATATGATTCATATGAGTATGCAGAGATGATTTTAGGGACTTTGCTGAACTCTGCTTCAAGGAATTTGGTGATAGGGTGAAACATTGGATTACTTTGAATGAACCGAGCACTGTGACCATGGATGGTTATACAGTTGGAGACCATGCACCAGGTCGGTGTTCTGATTGGCAAAAATTGAATTGCACAGGTGGTGATTCAGGAACTGAACCATATTTGGTTTCGCACTATCTACTTCTTTCTCATGCTGCTGCTGCTAACTTGTACAAGACCAAGTATCAGGTTATCAGCACTCTTGAGCTGTTTTATATCAGCAAATGCTTTTTAAAACCCAGAAATCAATATCTATATCTTGAATTTGGAACATGAGAATTGAATTTTTCTAATAGAAGGGCTAAACCACTTGTCAATTCTCATGTTTTTTTTGAACATGAGAATTGAATTGTTCTAATAGAAGGGTTAAACCACTTGTCAATTCTTTTTTTGGTGGAGCACCATGCTTTATTTTCATGTGAAATTGTTGAATGCTGTAGGAGACTAAATAGCCAAAATATTGGAAAATTGTGTATGCAGGAATCTCAAAAGGGTTTACTAGGGATTACCTTGAACAGTGACTGGTTTTTGCCGGCTAGTGATGACATAACAGATCGGGACGCTGCAAGTCGAGCCCTTGACTTCAGGTTTGGGTGGTAAGATTATAGTTATACTCACTCAACTATTCATAGCTTGAAAGGAGGGTATATTTACAGAGAGACAATATTTATCTTTGAAAATGTGAGAATTGTTTGATTTATAATGGTACACTACTCCATTTAGTAAAAAGAATGTAGACCAACAACATTATGCAATTATGTGATCTAATTTTAAGCATCAAACATTAGCCATTACTAACTACAATTAGTAGATGAAACCACTTAGATTGATGTATTTGTACTCATCTTTATGTCAGGTGATTTGGGCTATTTACACAAATTATATGTATTCTCTGACACCTGTATAAAATTGAAAGTAATTTTTTTATTAATTCAATTGAATTTAAAAAGGAACATATTTATCTCTAACCAGCTGGATTCAAATGTAATGATATGTCATTTGTGCTATTAGGAAATTAAAAAATTTTGTTGCAGTGTGCTTGTTCTTGATGACATCTGCATTTGGCATTGCTGGTTAGGTATATGGATCCTCTCACAAAAGGTGAGTATCCAACAAGCATGCGACATTTGGTGGGAAACCGTCTACCAAGGTTCTCCAAAGAAGAAGCCAAACAACTTAAGGGGTCGTTTGATTTTCTGGGTCTAAACCACTATTCAACCGTTTATGCTAGCAATGCACCTGATCTACGTGGTTCCAAACCATCCCTACTGAATGATCCTCTTGTTAATTATACAAGTAACTATCAAGTTTTTTATACATCTGCACCAGTTGCTTTATTTATACTGAATTTTCAAACGAGAAAGTATTAGATGATCTGAGATCATTAAGTCATCAATCTCTTCATGACACATCATTAGTACATTTTTTGTAAATTGCAACATATAACTATGTGCCATGTTGAGATTAGATTAGTCAAGATAACATAATCTGAGACAGCAGAGTCTCAAACTACATAGTACTTATTACTTATGAATTATGTTTGAAAACATCTTTTTTTCATGACAGATCAGCGTGACGGCCGGATCCTTTGTCCATATGTATGTATTTCATTATTTCATTGGCTGCTACGTTACGTTACACATCAATGCTTTATAGTTGTTAATTTTTATACTCAAAAAGATCACATATATCGAAAATATTAAGAGAACACTACAATAATTTGTAGGCTGCTTCGAACTGGGTATGTGTTTATCCACGAGGATTACGACAGCTATTGGTTTACATCAAGAACAATTACAACAACCCCGTAATTTACATTACTGAAAATGGTAATAAGTCAGTCATACTTTGTAGGACAATTCTGTTCATAGGTAACAAATTGATAATGTTTCATTACAAAAAAACAAGCTAATCAAAATCCAACAAAATTATAATTGGCAGGTTTTGATGAGTTCAATGATCCAACACTATCACTTGAAGAAAAGCTTTTAGATACCAACAGAGTTGATTACTTATATCGTTATCTCTATTATGTTAAAATGGCAATCAGGTAAGTAACGTTGCTTTATGCATTTTACTTCACAGTATTGTTAATGCTATGTTTGTTTTTCATATTTCCTTTTTATCTTTACCTTTAATAGGAAAAAGGGAGAAAGAAAATTCCTTTCTTCCTTCTTATTATGAAAAGTAAATGTAAAAGGGAAAGTTTAGAAAAGCATTATAGGAGCAAATATTTTGGTTAGTTCTTGTGTTTTTTTGACTTTTTTGCACACTAGGGATGGTGTGAAGGTGAAAGGATATTTTGTGTGGTCATTTCTGGATAACATGGAATGGGCTTCTGGCTATACTGTGAGATTTGGATTCATCTTTGTAGATTTCAAAAACTGTATGAAAAGATATCCAAAACTCTCGGCACAATGGTTCAAGAGCTTTCTCAGCAAATCTTAGTTAGACCAATATACTCAGCATGATTCTAAGTAAAATGAGTTATGCAACTCAGATTGTAAAAAAGTAATATGAAATTCTGTGATATCAGATTCTAGCATTGAATTCTGCTGCTTTTTACAGCCCTTTCTCTTCCTAATTCTTTCTCTCATGTCTGTTTTAATTATGATCCCTCTCATCAAAATTTGTTACATTCTCCATTTACAACCACAAAATTCTTTTCAAATTCTTTTTAACTGCTCTTATTAAGAAGGTGGGTCAAACAAAATTGGTCCAATTTTTAATTTTGTTTCAAAACTATATTGTTATTTTAAAAAATAAATCAGATCCTACAGGTTAATTCATGTTAAATGGGTTGAACCAAAACAGACACTACATTTTACGGGATATCTAGTAAAAGCTTATAAATGTTTTAACAGATAATTTAAGGACTTTTACTCGAATAACTTTTTTATTTGCAAAAACTTATTACTGATTAAATAACGAAGCAGATAATCTAATATTTCTTTTACCCATCTATTACATATATTTTTACTGATTAAATGAAAGTAACCACTAATCAGTAATCTAGCGCCAAAGAGTTCATTATTATTACAATAAATCTTCTTAAGATTGTAAAGTATTTTAGAAAGAACAATTAGCTTCATAATAATTTAACTATTCAAACTAAGGCCCAAGTATAACTTGATAAATAAGTTAAAAACAATTAATTATTTTGTAAATAATTAAACAAATCAAATTCCTTACTAAAATAGTAATCCAATACAATATTTTCAAAACGGTAAAGCATGAACTTACACGTTTCATAAGACTTTTCAACATCAAAATTATTGAAAAACAATTGATTTACCTAAATAATAATAAGAAGAAGAATAAAATTTGAACCTTCGATCCAATACCTTTCCTTTTCCAGACTCGCATTCCAAGAGTTAGAGTTGCGTGAGTGACCCGCTGAAACAATTTTTTATATATAATTAAAATACAATATTAAATTAAAAGATTTGAACAAGAGATTGAAATCTTTTATTGTTTCAACTACATGGTATTATAATTTAAATTTGAATCATTAACTCTTAGTTAATGTTAATTTTAAAAATCTTAAGTCTTATTATGCCATGTTATTTTTAAAATTATTATGTTAACTGCTGTTTCAATATAAAAGATATGGAAGAATTTTATTTTAACATTTTTTCAAATACCTTAAGAGAAAAGTTGTATTTAAGATGAAATTACTTTTTTATTTTTATAATGATCTTTAATTTTATTTTATATCAACACTGTCTCATAATACTAAGATAATAAAGTTATAATATAATATTCGGAACTATTTTCTTATAGTCCCTTGCCTGTCTTGCAAGTTGTACTTTTCCTTTTAAAATAAAACCTTCACAATCTAACCACCAACTATGCTAGTTTTGAGAGAAAACTCAATTTTACGAACCCTTTTGCTCTTTATTTTTTGTTGATATGGATTAATTTTAATAGAATAAACAGTGTTTGACTCTGTGCATTTCAAATTTATTTTAAATTTTTGTTTAGTTGTTATATCTCAAATTTAAAGTTATAAGTAAATTTCAGAATACGCATTATATCTAATTTTTTTTACATAATATCATTTCCTTAAAAAGTTCTTATCATGACGCGTCTCTGGTTTCAATATCAGAATTAGTATTTAAGAAATACAACTCAATTTAATGAAATATATTAAATATATTTTCTCATGGTGTTTCTTCATATTTAAAGTGTTATTATTACTATTATAGGATAACATTGTTAGCTCATTTATTTTTTCAAAAACACATAAATTTAAGTAATACAAGGGATGAGATATTATTTAGTTTTGGGAGATGATTATTTCATACTCGTTTAAGTTTGTGAGAATAAATAAGCCTATATGGTAAATATAATTTTTAAATGACATCAATTTTACTATCTTTATAGTCTAATTGAACACTTGTAAGATGATAATAAATAACTTCAGGAAATTATCAAAATTCAAGGTTACCACAACCCATGTGTAATAATAACAACAAAGAAAGATCAAATGTTTTCTTATATTTTTTATAAGTAAAAGCTTTATGAAAATATCAATGTACCAGTATAGTAACAACAACAAAATAATTGAGTGGTAGATAAACTTATCATGTATTTATATATTTTTACTTTTAAGATAAAGAAATAAAGGTTTAACAACTAAAAAAACAGTTAGTTATATAACTATTTAATTGATATTGTTTATATTTTCCTCTAATACTCAATTTGAGGGTTAATTATGAATAGAATAATTATAACTACTATTGTTTATATTTTCGTCTGTGGTTAATTATGAATAAGTAATCATATATGAATTGTTTATTTAAATTATTGATATATTTGATAATTATATTATCAACTAGATTCAGTTATGATTAGATTTTTTTGATTTTTGTAGATATTATAATGATTCTTAGCTTTATTTTTTATAATGAGTTATAAATTTATTTATTTTTTATAAATTTTCTAAAATACGAAGACATCTTTTGAAACGTGCGTGTACACACTTGTAGCTAATAAAAACGACTAATGTTTTAAATTGTGTCCAGCAGCAACTAGTGGTCGACATGAATATTTTTAAAATGCGAAGAAACTGAAAAGCTGCAAATCAGTTTTCTTCTCTGCAACTATTTAATGTTACTTGTAACAGCTAATCAGATATCATTCCTGATATAAGAGTTCTTTAATCAGTATATTTAATCAAAAAAATCAAGCAAACACAGAAACTTCACTGAAGATGAACAAGGATATGGCATTCAATGGCTATCAATGTCTTCTCCTTGTTGGAGTTTTCACTCTCATTGTAAGCTTCTGCGTTACAATCACACAAGCTGTTGCGCCTACTCTTGATGTTTCTTCTCTTAATCGAACCAGTTTTCCCCCATCTTTCATCTTTGGCACTGCCTCCTCTGCCTACCAGGTTAGTTTCGCATTCAAAACTGATTTAGATTTTAAGTTTAACTCAATCTTACAAAATCTGTATACATTTTATTATATATAAAATGACATTATCTTTAATTAATATATATCTTCTTGTTCGTACATGAGACTAAATAGATGCTTTGATTACTGATATTTATAGATGGTCTGATTTATATATTATGAATATGTTATGTCTAGATGAGAGATCTCTGATACATATATTTATACCATGTATTATATATAACTTCATATAGTGTCTAGACATCTTATGCTTAAACATAGTGGAAACGAGACCATGTTCGGTGCGGTTATGATACCTATTATGCTATAATAGTGTGAGCAAAATTAGTCTCTATTAAGAAATCCATGACAAGAAAAAGAAAAATGAATGTGTGTGGTGTGAGATGCATTGTGTTTGACATTTTCATAGTTGTGATTATCTGTCTATGGCCATAAGTTTGTAGGAAGTGTTAGATTTGGATGGTAAAATTAATAATTGATTTGTGTCTGTGATGTAGTATGAAGGTGCTGCAAATGAAGGAGGTAGAGGACCAAGTATATGGGATACCTTTTCTCATGAACATTCAGGTATATCTCTATTTGATCGGTGAATAATTTGGAAGAAAGAGGAAAAGGTGTTTGATTTGCCTTATCTGTTTTGGTGGTTATCCATATTCATTTAGTTTAGCGATTCAGAAATGTGCGTTGTTGGAATTGGTGAAAACTAAAGATTAAGTTTAAAAATATCCTAAGTTTGAAAACCAGATAAACTCGTGGTGGTCACTGGATCAGATTGCTTGAACATATCACAGTATAAAATTTGTATTAGCTGAAGATAAGGAACATACAGAGTGGAGTTCTTCACTTTTTGTGTGTAAAATTTGACTGGTTGTATTGTATTGTCATTTTATGATATGAAAAGTGGTTCTTCTAACCCCGTTTAAAGTGAAGATTACGAGATTGTCAAGAAAAACATTCATGATTGATTAGGTATTTAGGAGTAAAAAATTGAAAACTCAATCAATATATTGATTTCATAAGCATTGTTCCACTCCCTCTGGGCAATGGCAGTTTTCATGTGTCTGATTTTTTTCATGTCTCTGGTTTTTTTGACGTAGTAATTGTTGTAATTGCAAACAGACAAGATATCGGATAGAAGCAACGGAGATGTAGCTGTTGATCAATATCATCGGTATAAGGTATGTTATTTTGAGTCATTGATTGGTTGTGTTGTGTCAAATAAATAAGCGCATACTCAAGCAAGAAAGGCTCTTGTCCAAACAGCATTGCATTAGTACTAACTGTTTTTCTATACAATTAACATGGGAGCTTAGGAAGATGTTGGGATCATGAAGTATATGAACACTGATGCTTACAGATTCTCCATCTCGTGGTCAAGGATATTGCCAAGTAAGCAAATGTTGGAATTAGTTTCATGTTTAAAGGTTTCAATCAGTCAAAAATTCATTTACACCACTCTGACAAATATGCAGAAGGAAGAATTAGCGCTGGTATAAACCAAGAAGGAATCAAATATTACAACAATCTCATCAACGAACTACTGGCTAATGGTCATACATACAATTCATTCTGTATTCATATGTCTGTGTATATATATATTCACGATGTTCATAATCATATATTGATGAGAATGTTATTAATCCAGATATTCTGCCATTTGTGACCCTTTTCCATTGGGATCTTCCCCAAGCCTTACAAGATGAATACGGTGGCTTCGTAAGCCCTCATATTATGTGAGTTACAAAGCAAAAAATTTCATTCACGCTACCTAGAATATTAGACATCAATTATAGATCTTTGCCTGCTTATATAAATTTTCGTTAGAGTTCAATACATATTTCTATGTGCAGAAATGATTTCCAAGACTATGCAGAGCTATGCTTCAAGGAATTTGGAGATAGAGTGAGACATTGGACTACTTTTAATGAGCCATGGAGTTACAGTATGGGCTCAGAGCCCTACATGAACTCACACTACCAACTGCTTGCTCATGCAGCAGTTGTCAAAATTTATAAAACCAATTATAAGGTGCACTACCAGAAGAGCTCGTTTCCTTTTTTTGTCTTATTTATTCTTTTTTCTTGCAAGTACTAAACATTTAACTCTTTCCTAATTGTGATTGAATTTGTTTGTAGTAGATATATGTCATGTTCTTGTGTTCATTATGAATGTACAAAATATTAACTTGAATGTGAGCAGGAATCTCAAAAGGGTTTGATAGGCATCACCTTAAACTGTCACTGGTTTATTCCGTTCTCAAATGACACATTAGATCATCAAGCTGCCGAACGAGCTCTTGATTTCATGTTTGGATGGTAAAGACTAATTAATGTTGTTAAACTATCTCTTTGAGCCTGCATCAGTTTGATGTTTCTAAATTGACTTGATTTTGCAGGTTTATGCAACCACTTACAACAGGAAAGTATCCAAAAACCATGCGTTCTTTGCTGGGAAGTCGATTACCAAACTTCACTGAAGAGCAATCCAAGCTACTTATTGGCTCTTTTGATTTTATTGGACTCAATTACTACACAACCAATTATGCTGCCCACATATCCCATCCAATTCATATCACAGGCAATACTAGTTATAACCAAGATACTCGTGTCAATTTTACAAGTAAGAACACCTTTGTTGCAAATCTTAATGAGGAATTAACCATTATACTACTGCCTTTTATTCTGCATTTCTTAAAAATAGAATCTGTCTTTGATGGAAAAAAATATTCTGCTATGACAGCTGAACGTAACGGATCACCCATTGGACCAAGGGTACGTAGCACTCTCCTTCATTTGCTGTTATATCTAAAAAATTAGCCATCTCAGCGTAACTCATAAGTAAAATCAAGTTCTTCCTTTGTATGATTGATTTATTTATTTGATGAAATAACAAAGATACGTCATTTCTATGCAGGCTGGTTCATCTTGGCTATATGTTTATCCAAGGGGACTTAGAGAACTATTGCTGTACATCAAGATGAAGTATAAAGACCCTGTGATTTACATAACCGAAAATGGTATTACTTTAGTATTCTTCTTTTTATTTTCCATTTATACTTCTTTTAAACTTGAAACTTGAGATAATGGACATTTGTACTATTCTTGTTTCCCTCACAATCCAACGAACCTCTAATAAACTAAAATTTCCACATTTTGCTTAAATTGTAGGTATGGACGAGGTCAATGATCCAACGCTGTCACTTGAAGAGGCACTCATGGATAGTTATAGAATTGACTACTACTATCGCCATCTTTACTATATTTTAATCGCAATGAAGTAAGTGAAACAAACTCTCTTTAATTGTTCCATAATTTAAAATTTATGATTTTAACTCGTTTATTATTTGCTGGGTTTTGGTTTGAAGGGATGGGGTGAAAGTACATGGATACTTTGCATGGTCGCTGCTGGACAACTTCGAATGGAGTTCTGGCTACACCTTGCGTTTTGGAATTAACTTCGTCGATTACAAGGATAATTTGAAAAGACACCAGAAGCTCTCTGCTCATTGGTTTAGGAATTTTCTTCAAAAACAATAGACTTGTTGCATGATCATACCCTATACTTATTAAGACGATAATTTGGTCATTAATCAAGAGCAACTATAATTTATATTTTCATTTTAAATTAAGTACCTAGATCCGTGTTATGATTGTTTAATGCTTTTTTCTACCATGTGATTTTAGTTGTGTTGTTTAGTAGTGATCCTTCTTTTTAATAGTTTACAAAATGGGTATAAATCTTATTTTATAAACCGGTCTTAGTAAAGTTAAATTAGGCTTAAAGTTCACTTTTTGATATAGTAGTAAAGTTTATTCTAACAAAATAATTAGGACTATCAGACCACACATTATCGAGTTACTATCAAACCACCTTTACATATAAGTTTTAAGCTTGAGTTAAAAAGTCTCGACATAAAAAAAGTGTGCTGAAGATCTCATATTTACTAAAAATAAAAAAAAATACTAGTTTGACACCATTATTCACTTATACTCCTATTTGACACTGCATTTTATTAATAAAATATTATATATAAATAAAATAATAATATATGTTAGTGTTAAATGATGTCAAAGTTGAATAATGGAGTCAAAATATCACCACTCAAATAAAAATTATGATTTAGACATCTAATAATTATCGGCATGAGGACGAAAGGAAGCTCTAAGACATATTCTCATTAGTTCAAAAACAACTTCCAAAAACATTTCTCATATAATGTGTTAACAGAAACATTTCAAATTACAAAAACATTTCTCATATAATGTGTTAACAGAAACATTTCAAATTACAAAAGAAAAGTGTTTCCAAAACGCTTTTGCAAATGAGAAATTGTTTGATAAACTGGAAACATTACCTGTGTACAATTAATTTTAACGTTATAAGTCATGTGAAGATTAGTCATAACCATTTGTACTTAGTAATTGTCTGAACTATATATGTGATCATTTCTCCTTATGAACACAATTTTTATCATTCATTATTCTGTTTCAGAAGCTCCGATTCCCCTGCAAACCCAAACACATACATTTTTGCAACATAAATACGAGACTTCTTTTGTAATGATCGATTTATTACGAGATTGAATCTAAATATGCATATACTCTCATAAACACCAACATTATGTTTCTACTGCTTCTTCGCCGTCTCTAAATATATTTTATATTTCTTTTGAATTATACCTAAATATAGTGTCAACTTGTTTTCTGATTCTACCCATATTAACTCACTTTATTAGAAAAAAACTTACTTAGTCGGATCTAAGCATCACAGATTGATAAATAAATTGATAATTAAATTTCAAAATAGTTATTTTAAAATAAAAATACCACTTTTTTATGTAAGTAAAGAAACAATATGTGAAGATTAAAATTTCATTCATATAGTTTATATTAAAGAATTAAAAATGTATCTTACTTATAATGCTGTTAAAACTGACTCACTTACCAATAAACTTAAAAGCATGAGTCTGGTCTAACCTAGGTTGGGAAGTTGAATGAGTGAGTTCATCTAATTTAGATATTACAGATTTTTAGTTTTTTCTTCACTTTATATTTTTCTAATATGAGAACTACAAGTGGAATGGGCAAAAAGAATACGTGAAATAAAAGATTTGATTTGGAGATAAAAGATTTGATTTGATTCGGAGATAAAAGATTTGTTAGGTTGTGTCATAGTTTCTTTCGTCATTTTTTATCACAAGTTGGTAAGTCAACTTAGCTCATCACGGGTGACCCAGGTTCAATTTTAGTTTGTATCAAAATTTGCAATTCTTTTTAATACGATTCAACTCGAATACTTTGAGTTTGATTGGTTCAGGGGTTTTAGGTCACTTTAGACCGCTCTGTATTTTATACTGTGTTTAAATTTTTTTTGTTATAAATTTTAATTTTCTTCTAAACATTATTTTATTATTGAAAGTGAAATGATTAATATTTTTTTCAGTATAAGAGAAACATGTATTAAAAACACTATTAACATTATATGAAAATATGTTATATGGGTGTTTAAGAACCCCATTTGAACCTCGTTTATTCACTAACTATTTTATTTGGAAGGAAGGAAGGAAACAAATTGTCCCAGAGTGATAAATTACAAACTTCAAACATTACAAATCTTAAACATTAATAGGAAGTTTCACATTCTTACATCAGCACGTGGTTTTCTTTAACTTTTTCGCATGAACTGTTAAGACTCCAACCAAACATGTTATCATATTTGTACAGACAAATTTTCTCACACACGCCAGTTTCTGGTTTTTTCTCTGACTTAGAAAACTCAAACGCGAGTTTCATTATATTATTCTTATTTTTAAAATAAAAAATTATTATTATTATTTTTATAGTTAATAAGTATAATTTTTTTTATCACATCTCCATCTTCATATTTGTATTCACTTTTTCATATTCTAAATATTAATTAAATAATATTCTATAAAAAATAAATATTATATATAATTTATTTAATATTCAAAATATATGTTTTGATTATAATTATATAAATATCAAATAACAATTAATTAGATATTAAATAATTATAGAAAATAAAAATTATATTTATTTTTCATATATTATTACTTTGAAATTCTGTAACTATTATATACTCTCTTGAATATTTTAACTTATATTTTTAGTTTATCTATTACATTATAATTTATTATAGAATGAAAGCGTTTTTTAATTTTTAAAATAAAATGATACATAAAAATTAACAATTTTAATCGGTGCATGTGACACAGTGTACTAATTATTTAATTAAAAGAGTGGTATAAAAAAATTGGGTGATAAAAAGTATAAACACTCTTTTATTATTGAAAATGTGAGTGCCAAATGATAATTTTTCCACTGCAAGGGAAGATCAAGATCAGATGGAGATGCTGTAAGGAACACCCTTTGCGGTAACTCCGGCATCCGACGTCGGCTTCAGAAGTTCATAGGGCACAACGCCGGCGCCGTTCCGGTTCTTCCTCGTCGGATCCGCATTCCTGGCATCGATCAACCCTTCAAGCTCAACCAATTTCCCTCTGAACTTCTCAAACGCCGCCTTCACAAGGGGCTCCTCCTCCCACGCTGGCTCCACCGCATCCCCTATATACTCCTCGTCCGGCGAGTGATTCGACAGAATGTCCAACACCGTCATCACCGTGGTGGCCTGAAGCTGCGACGGAAAACACTTCAACATAGTCATCTCCGGTTTCTTCAAGAACAGCTCCCACTCCGGGTCCGAAGGGTCCTCTACGGGGATGTTGTTACGCGCAATGGTTGGCCTGTTGGGGAAATACCCCGCGTAGGAGAATTGTCCGAAGTTCACGGCAGCGTGGTGGCCGGAAGTTGTCCACGCAATGGTCGTCACTACTTCAACGAGATCCTCTTTGGTTTTCAGCACCGGCCACCACGGTTCATCTTTTTTGTCAGCGTGTCCAACGGTTACGACCTCTTCCCACCAGGCTTGGAGCTCTGTGTCGGATTGAACAGCGGCGGAGTCGGCGTAGTAGTGGTCGATGTATTCGGTGAACCAGGTTTTGAGGGCGTCCCAGAGGGCGAGGCCGTCGTTGGCGTAAGGGTAGTCTTCGATGGTGAGTTTGAGGCCGTGAGGGGCGGTGGGATCCTCGACGGCGAGGCCCCTGTGGATGAGGTCCTTGGGGAGAGCTTGGAGGTCAAATTGCCAGTGTTGGTCGTAGGCGATTGAGCTTAGCAGAATGGAGTGTTTCCCCGGAGTGAAACTGCTCTCTATTATTCCGCCGGCGTTTATCAAAGCCTCTCTTGCAAGCGCGTTGATCTCCATCGTGTAACGGAAATGCGGATGCAGTAATCTGTAGATCGGATGCATTGCACTCAGTTGCCTGTTCGCTGCTATGATGTATGGCTCCGTTGCACAATGAGTTCTTAGCCTGCAATAAAACCAAATTGTTTAGGGTTAGGGTTTACTAGTATTTTCAGCTTCAAGATAATCACTGAAGATGTTCTTAATTACCAGTGACTGACGAGTTGGTGGTAACCGGAGTCGTGTGCGAGGACATGGATTTTGGCGAGCCTCCATAGCCAAACACCGGTTGAGTGCCAGGAAGGTGTGAAGACATGCCTCCAGTGGGGTTTTCCATCCATTGGTGGGCGAGCTAGTTCAATAGCCAGTGGTCTCAATGTGCCGTCTTGGGTTAGGAAGAACAATGCCCTTGATCCGTATAGCGTTGTGCCTTCTAGTTTTCTCACCTCCTCCACTAATGGCAACAACAAATCGTAGTAGTCCAGGACGAACAGTCTCTTCTGTTTTATGGCCTGCATTAATTGCACATTTTCATGGCTAAATGTCGTTGCACTGAGATGTAGTTATGTAACGTTCATGCATGTGTTGTTCATCCTTGCATTAAAACATACCTCTTCTACCGTAAGGAATCCTCTTATTTCCCTCTCGATTATCTCAGTGGTGATGGCTGATTCCGCAGGGCCATATTTTTCAGGATCAAGTTTGCTTTTCAATGGCCATTCCTACATCACAGGAAGTTAGTACTCCTCATCATAAAGTAGAAGAAAAAGGTGGGCTAGAAAGGAAATTTACCGTGACCAATTTGATGCAACAAGGGTTAAGACCAGCTAGAGTCTGTCTTCCAAATTCTTCGTCCCTTAACCAAAAGAATCTGTCCTCTGGCATTGGAATGAGATGCAAATATGTAATGAATTGCATTTAGAGAAGGAAGACAGAGAGAGTAATGGATGATGATCTTACTGTCCATTGTTGCGGGAGGATCGAAACGGAGAAGGTCCTCTTGTTTGTCCTTAATAAAGCTGACGAGCCTGGGCAAGAGATTGCTGATTTTGACTTTTGAAGGAGGCAAGCTAAGTCCCTCATCGAAAAGAGCATCTATCTCTGAGAACACAGGAAAGCCTTGATTCTTGTCAAGTAGGACTGTCTTGAGCGCCGGTACCAACGCATGCAAAACCGAAGCCAGGGACTTTGTGTTAAACGTTACTTGCTTTACTTCGGAGAAGCATTCGTCTCTAGGCACGTACACCTTGTCACTTCTTTCCTCCGAAAATGGATCTGTTCAACCAATCAAAACAAAAATTACACTTCAAAATCTGCTTTTACATCTCACTCACTTTTTTGTTTCTTCAGCTCGAGGCATTCTACAAACTATAATCTATTTCAAGATTAGGTTTCACAATAAGTATTTTTTTGTCATGATATAAGAAAAATCGAATTTCTAACTTTACTTAAAATATGCAATTATTTGCTAACCATACCATATCCTGAATAATTCTATATATTACCATGCGACATATTGTTATATAAATTGTCGTAAAATTTTGAATTTAATTTATTTACACCTACAAAAGTAATTTCCTTACAAAAAAATCTAATAAAAATTCAGTATATCATTACATCATCTTATATATTTATTATATGATTGTGTGGTAGGATGGTTAATTCAATTTATATGTTTGTACAAAAAAAAAACATTACTAATAAATTCATAAAAAAAATTAAGAAAAATCAATGCTCTAATTTTTACAGATATGCATTCTTTGTATGACCTGTTATATTTTATTTAATAAAATGGCATAAACATATTTTAAATATTATTCAAGGGAGATAAATATTTCTTAAAAATTAAAAAGAAAGGGAGTGGTAAATGCTAAGAAGTTAAGTGCAATATTTCCTTTAATTAAATTATAAATTTTCTATAAATATTTAAATTGCTAACTAAAAATTGTACAAATTTTCATTAAATTTATGATATAACGAAATGAAATTTATATTGAAATTTAAATCTAATTTCTTAAGTCTGTGAGTATTATTTTTTATCAAATACATTTATGTGATCTTTTGTATATTTTTATTTATTCCTTAACCCTAATAGACCAGTAGGTGGTTCAGAAGAGGTGAAAAGCGGAGTTTTATTCATTTTTTTTAAAATATAATAATTTTCAGTATTATATGAAATAGAAAATGAGTTTTACTAAAATTTTATAGCATAAAAACATTAAATTAAATTTATGATCATTATAAAAAATATATATATATTCATTTCCTTGAATTACCATTTTTATTATATTTTTTTTTTCTCTAAACAGGTGAAAAGTGTGGGACAGAAAAAAAGTTGTGGTGCACGTGCTGCAGTGTGTAGTCACAATCTGTGTCAGCACCCTACTTACGATTCTGTAGAGCTGGAAAGCAACTGCACCATGCATGGCAGATTCACAGGGACTCCTCCTCACCATGTCAGTACGGAGTTTCACACTATCATTCCATTGTTTCTTTCATCTTTCGAGGATGAACAGTTGTTTCAATAAGCATCTTATTTATTTCCCTTTCCTTTTCAAATTAAACACAGTCTTCAAATCTCTTTTATTACTGCTTAAATGTAGGGTACATAAAATCAATATAATGATTCAACTCGTGAAGAGGTTATAAAATTGTAAATTATAATATATATATATATGGTATATTTTATTTTTAAAAAAAATACGATATATCAGTATGTAACTATTGTTTGGACGTCTGATCGTGACTTTTTAATTTTATAGAGAGAAGAAAAGATATATGTTAAAGATATCTTAATTTTATTTTAATTGAAATTTATTTATTCAAAAGAAGGTGAATATATAGGAAAAAAATATTCTTAATTTTTTATTAGACTTACATTTTATTTTAGTTAAAACTCAATTTATATATATAATAAGTTAAAGTTTTTTATTACATCATTTTAATTTAATGATATTACTGTTGATAATACGTATTCAAATAAAATTTTAAATACCTTAATTTTTAACTAAAATTTTTGAATTGAATCCGCGTATATTAACGGATAATTTAAAAAAAATACAATTTATCAGGTTTTTACGATTTTATTTAATAATATATATAATTTTATTATGCTATAATCATGAGTTGAATTTAAATCACAAATAATATAAAAAATAGAATATTATTTATAATTGAAATCTCGATTTTAATTAGTTTTTAGTTTTATAATGTTTTAAGTCTTTTAGCATTCTTTTCTGACTATAATTAAATATTAACTAACTGTAATTAAATTAAATGTGTTGATTTAACGGCGATCTGGTATATGAATTGACTACGACAAAAAAGTTAATGGAGAAACAGAGAAAATGAGATGAGACACATACCTATTTCGCTGCGAGGCCTTCCTGTTCTGCAACGCCTTGGATAAGGATGTTCTGCGCCACCAAGAACCGGTCTCTGGAGATCCAAGTCTTTTTCTGGATCTCCAAGGTCGTTGTACACATCGTAATCGTATATTCTCTCAAAGCTCTTGCGTTCACCTTGTCCATCCCCTCGTAAACTGTCTAGTTCCGCTTCTCTTAACCTTCTCACTCCTTCTGGTGTTTCTGATGGCAAATATGACTGTTTCATGCACAATAATCACTCCTCACGATTTTATTCATGCATTTAACGTATGAATATAACAGGTAAGAAAAACCCTAGAATTGAAATATAATAGTTGTATGATAAAGTAGAAATAGTGGAAGTGGTGATGGATGAGACCTTGTTGGGGAAAAAAATCCTTTTGTCAGGGTTCTCATGCTTGGAATGAAGCCATGACTCGCAGGCAAATCTCACGGGACCCAATATGAAGCCATCAAGAACAATTTCTTTCACGAACATTTCCCTGTGATGTTCGTTCTCCACCAAAATCGCTCCAATCTCTCCAAAGCTTTCTGGCACTTCAAACTCAGCCTCATACCTAACTTCTTCTACTGATTGATGCGTCTTGTGGGCAAAATGTTTGATGCTTGGCTTCTCCAATTTCGTCTCTTTTTGCCAGAACAAAATTCAACACCACAAGTAATAATTACGTTAATTTAATCTAAATCATGAACTGTGTTTAGAAAAGTTACAAAAAATGTTATTTTATCTTCATCCTAGTTCAAGTTTTCAAATAATGGCCATTTTATTATTTTTCAAGAATCTCCTATTCAAGCATTTAATTATTATATTTTTGCAAATATTAATACAAGAACTCACCAATTAGAGTGGTCCCTCGTTCTCCTAGATTTTAACTAAAAAAAAAAAAAAAAAAAATCTGAAACGTCTATGAACGCCATTGCCCTTTAGTTTTGTTGGATTATACCTATCCAAATAGATATGAAATATTGAGGTTGAGAGACATCTTTAATTTTAATCAATGGTTCAAACTTGTGACAAAACCCACGAGTTTATTATCAATACAAATAGAAAGTTATGTATATTAGAACGAGTTTTTTCATAATTATTTTTTTAAATTGTTAATTAAAGATATCTTATATGCATAAGTTAAAAATAAAACTCTTAATGGTGTCTTATATTATTCATAATCCATAAAAATAAGAGCTTTGTTTAAGATGATAAGAGTAAAAGTTAAGTAAAGAAAATGTTGTATGCTTACTGGGATCAAGCTGAGCGCTAACAAGTTCCAAGAGAAGTGATTGGCCCAACAAATCCTTTATATCATCGAGCCCTCGTTCTATGGCCATTTCTGAGAAAATCCCACCAACCGTTGGCTGAACACTTACGGTGGCTGTAACTTTCACTGATTTCTTTTCAGCTTCACTCACAGCCACAGCTTTGATTTTGGTGACATCATTTCTGCAACCATGGCTCACCCTTTTTAGCTTCCTTTGGGTTGGAAACGATGATGGCCTTGACCAAAGCTGAAAAGAAGGATGAGGTATGCCACGGAGGCATGGCCTCTGAGGGATGAGATAGCTTGCACTTGAATTTGATGCATGAATTTGTTGTATCACCATCTTTTCTGCTACACTTTGTTTTTCTTAGTTTATAGCATGAGCTCAGTGAGAAAGAAAGGGTGTCATATAAATAAGCAAATTGAAGAGGGAGAGAGGTTATTAAAGATTTTTTTTTTTTTTCATAATCTCATTTCACATGTTACACACGTGTTTTAATAATAATCTTATTTTCTTGCAAAATAAATATGAAATATATTTTAATTTATCATTTAGAATAATTTAGAGCAATTTACAATAATGTAAAATCATATTTTAAAGTGAAATAAAACCATTTATAAGATTAAGTTTGCATTCATTTATTATTTAATGGTCTTATTCTTAGTTAATATAGAATTTTTAATGTAACTTCTGATATTTGAGATTTGTCAACTCGCCAAACTATATATATAACAATGATTCGGTAAGAAGTGATTCAATAGACTAATTATTTTATTAGGACACACTCTATTCGATATTATTTTAAGAAATAAATTTTAAATTTACTTCAATATCAGTTGAGATTTACTTTCACTAAATTGTATTAGATTTAATAAAATATTAGTCATGATGGTCAAATTAAAACAGATAAAAATTTGAACTTCAGAAAACGAGTTTCCTGATTTGTTGTAATCCAAATTGCTCGTCTCAAATGCATTCGAAAATTGTTTCTAATTACCCTTATTTACCAAAAATATGCTTAAACATTTTCTTACAGCTTTCGAACATGAGACACACTAATAACCTTTCTCATTAATGTTGAAAATAAAATTTTCTAAGTTTTCTCCACCACAAAAAAAGTAAAACCCTCTAATCATTGGTTATATTGTTCTGTAATTTTCAAATATTTCTCAATTGAGAAACAATAATTGTGTTCGAGAAACATTTATATCTCTGTAATTTATAAAAATAAAAATGTATAATTTGTTAGTGTCTGTTTATCAGTAGTTAGAAAGCATGCCAAAACAATAAAAAGAAGAGTAAATAATGACTTATTTAAGATGACCACTGACAGTTGATATTTTTTACTTTTCATTTTCTTAATATTGAAAAAGCACAAATTAAAATTTATTTAAGATGAGTAAATATTATAACTAATTCTATGGTACCTTTTTTTTATTATTTTAAAAATACGTTAATCCGTCCATTAACATCACACAAAATTAATATTTCAAAATAATTTTATTGCATTATTGTTTAATATGTAATAAATTTATCTTTAAAATTGTGTTTTATTTTCTACTGCTCTGGAACCCACCCGACATATATAATTCCATAAACTAGTTAAAATGAATTTAATTTTAGAGGATTGACAAGGATATAATATTACATAAAATTTGTTTAATCTTGTTGCTAACGAGACAAATTAATGGTGTTGATGGCTCATCCTTTCGAATATTGCATAGAATTTCAAATTTTTACTCTCTTGGAAAATATAAGTTAACTTATTGAAAACAAAATAGAAAATAAACAAATATCTTAACACGTACTAAAATATTAAATTATATGTTTCAATGTCTTTTATGGAATATATGAATTTTACTAAAGATAAACTCTTAAATAAATAAAGGGAAAAAATCTATAAATAAAATATAAATATTTATTTTTTATCTTATTAATTTATCTTACAAAACTTAATCTGTCTGAATTCTCTATAAATTTAAAAACTAATCATTATATTATTATGCTATTAAATTACACATGAAAAAAATAGTAAAGTGAGATTAAGCGGTCAATCACGTAATAATTAAGTTGAGTCATGATTAAATTGAGTCAATTATGTGATGATTAAGCCAAGTTAATTAAAATTTTAATCTGGATAAGTAGTTTATTTATTATTAAGATTTTTATTTCTTATTTTTTCTTCATGAGTGTTTTTATAAAGGGGAAATATGACTAGTGTAGGATATATAGAGCTTACTAGTTTATGAGTTGGGTTTTTTATTGTATAAAAGGAGTTAATATTAGCATCTATTATATAGAATGATTGTTTAGACGTGCGAAAAGTGTTATTGTTAAATAAGTATAAAAAAATTTGGAGTTATAATGATGACGATAATGATGATATATTCAATATTATGTTAATTATGTATGTAAATTGATAAGAATGATAAAATGAATCATTTAAAAACTACTTTTGTAATTCTATGCTGACTTGACTCTTTATATGTTTTATACATATACATAATAATGGTAGAACAAAATTTAAGCCTTTAATAAAAAAAACTATCATCTATATAACTTTGAATCTATCATATTAATCCTTAAGGTCTAGGGGGAGGAGAAAAATAGAAAGAAAAATCAGGTTTTAGACAAATACCACGTGGACATAAGTTCCATTGTCTCCTCTATCTTCTAAAAACTTAAGAAGGTACAAATAAATTTAAGATTGAAATAGATTTTAATATAACTTATTTCTCCCTTGTTTTAAAAGATTTAAATATAAGCTCAGTAATAGATCTATTGTAGTAAATGAATTGTAATTTTACAATGCTTTTGGTTTTATTAAATAATCTGAAATTTTGATATCTAGTTGAGAGCCAACAGTTATATTTTGCCTCTTTTTTTTTCTCTCTCCTAAACCTTAGGAAAAAGGACTTAAAACCTTCTTAGAATTCAGTCCGGTGAAACTTTAACTATTGAACAAAACTTTCCAAGATCAAAATTTTCATCTTGATTTTTGAGAATAGAAACTTTACTTTTAAGTCCAGTTAGGTAATTTTTTATCAAAGTATATTATATGAGAAAAAATTATCCAAGTGAGGAAAAAATTATTAAAAATGAGAAGGTCATATTTAATCATTCCGTCATATTTTTTATTATGTTAATTTTAATGATATAATAAAGTATAATTATGTTATCTAGTTTAAACTTGTAAATTTTGTTATTTCATAAATACTATTTTAAGTTTAAATAAAAATTGTAAATGACTTGCTTCTCTTTATTTCTTATTTCTTATTTTTAGTATGTATTTAACATTTTTCAACTGAAATTAATTTGAAGATAAATTTCAATTTTTATTGAAAAAAAATCATGTATTAAAATTAATGGAAATCCTAACCCTAAATTCTAATATAAAAAAAAATAGACATTCATAATAAAATATATATTAATACGTATAACCTCCACGTAAATATCACTGAAAATCATTTCCACTCTAGAGCTATTAAAAATCGTGGGTCCTGTGGACTAGATTGCAGATAAGATATCCTTGACTACGGGTTGGTTGCACAGTTTTCAACCACGTGTTTCGAAACTGCGAATAGTATATTAACTATTGTATTATTATCATAAAAAAAGAGTTAAATGGTAGATAATACATTTAATGGATATTAAAGCCATCAGAAAAGAAAATTAATCCAGTTAAAGATATACTTTTTAGCATGTGATTGTATGATAAATGATAAAAATAGATTTATTAATTAACACTATCAATAGTTTGGAAGATTACTCATATTTAATGTTTTAAATGTCCTTGCCACTATTATTAAGTAAATAAGTAGTAAAAATTTAGTTATTAAATCTATTCTTATATATTTGAATTCCCAGTTTTAAAACAAAGGTAACCCTGCATGTAATCATTTAACATCATATTCTTAACTTAACCTTTTACTCGATTAAGATATTCTCAGAACTTAATCAAATTTGTAGTTTTTTAATTAGCCGTCCCATGAATATTTTGTTAATATTATTATAATGAAAATGATAACAAATAAGAAAAATTAAAGTAAAAGTGGAGTATTTAGATTCCTTTAAAAAGAAAAATAAATTTAAGTGAAAAGTTTATAATAGATATAATAATGTGATTATTTTTTTTTTATTTAAATAATATTATATTGATTATTTATTTTATTATAACATAAAAATATAAATATGATATAATCAAGTAATAGCCAGTCATATATATATATATATATATATATATATATATATATATATATATATATATATATATTTATTTATATATA
>Ga0209489_104873_pt1 | contig 24133 bp, 7 predicted proteins | sample SiratrowhiteBW_FD_187527 | JGI IMG/M metagenome (GOLD analysis project Ga0209489, IMG submission 187527) | Root nodule microbial communities of legume samples collected from California, USA - Siratro white BW (SPAdes) (version 2) | ecosystem: Host-associated > Plants > Roots > Nodule | place: USA...
AAAAAAATATATATATATATATATATATATATATATATATATATATATATATATATAACTTTTAAAAAAAATAAAAGAAAAAGAAAGAGTAATTTCTTACTTGCATAAAGATACTGCCATCTTTGACAAGAGGATGATCATGTAAATCAGTGCCTGGTGGGAGTATCAGTAATTCTGGCAGTAGATTATCCTTTTGAACCTATTTAATACAACAAATGAGTAATCCTTATCAACCAAAAATGTGAATTAAATCGATTAAGTACACGTGATGATTTTTTCATGAATTCTGTTAGATACTTTCCTAAAAATACAAGGAAGTTTATTTCAGTAAACATTTTGACTAAAATATAAAATATTGATAATCAGAAATGTTTTGACCAAATTACCGAGTAATTTTTCCGAAGTTCCAACAAGGCAGAATCAACATCCAGTTTAAGCGTATTCACACGAACATACCGAGGTACAGAAACATCTGCATAAGAGCATCCATTGAAAATGTAATCAAAACCATCATTTATAAAGCATCAACTTCGAAATCAAAACATAGCGGCGCATCAACTGTTAAAAGCACCAATTTCACAAACTATAAGAACTAATAACATGCATAAAAACCGGAAGATGTGAAAAATGACCTGGAACTTCGTGCAGAGCAATCAACTGTTTAACAGTCTTCACATTTCTCTGTAACAAAAGCTGTTTAAGAGCTGAACGCAGGGCATCTTCGTGGCGCTTAAGGTACTTCTCTGCATCACCAACTAGTGAAACCGCCTACAAATTTCAAGTTTAAGCATAACCACATAATTAACTAGTTCGAATTGCAGAATTCGTAGAAGTACAAGTCCTCACCTGGCCGAAAAGGATATCATAGACAATGATATAAACCAATTCTCGTTGCCTCTGCTAAAATCAACAATACACAACACATCGTGTTAAGAAATAAGTAAAAACGAAGAAGAATCAAAGTTAACGCAGTGAAGTTATTACGACTTATGACCTTCCACTTGGTGTTGAGAATGGAAGCAGCTTCCAAGACATCCTTGATGATTGGAAGATCTGCGGGCGAAACACCAAACACGTGAATGAAATGATACATTTTAGAGACAGCTAGTTAGTTAGTGAGTTAGTTACGTTTTAGGGTTTCACAGAGGAGAGCGAAGGTGGCTTTCTTGTTCCTAATGGAAGGTTGATAGATGAGGGATTTGATGGAGGCAAGAGCTCGGCGCTTAGCGTCTCCTTCGAGAACCACTCTCAGCACCTTCGCTGCCTCTCTGCGTGCGAAATACGCTGACCTCTCCGCACCTCTGAACTTTTTCCCATTTTCTTCAACACTCTTCTTCGCCTTCTTCATTTCCAGGGGTTTAGGGGTTTTCGTATGCTCCAAACAAAAATGCTGCGTTTTGTTTTGGGTATTTGCATTGCACTGAATTTACACGACAAACCACAACCTTTTGTCACTCGTTTTTTCTTTTTACTGAAGCGACGACTCTATTAATGTCGTTTTTGCTCTCTGTTAACATTGAGTAATAGACAAGCCCGTTCCAGCTAGTCTGGCCCGTACTTACTTGGATTCCTTCTTTTGGGTTTAGGGAAGTTTGTGTCTGTTCGCACCTCTATTTTTTTTAAGCATACCTCTCTATTAATTGTAGGGTTAAATTATGCTTTTATTACTCAAATTTGGAGTGGGTCTGGTTTTGATTTTATTAATTTAAAGATATTTTCAGTTTTTTATTTTTTTAAATAAATTTCAATCTTAAGCAAGATATGTAAAATTGTTTAACTTTAAAGGAAATAGTTTTTTTTTTTTTTTAATTTCAGGAACCAAAATTAGATTCATTCCAGATTTTTCAGAATAAAAAATTGTTAACTCTTAATTTTGTTATTATCTATTCTAGCAGTAAGTTTATTCATGTGTTTTATATTTCATCATTTTATAATTTAAAATTCAAAACAACGGGAGAATGACTTTGAAATTTGAATTTTAAGATTATTTTTCAGATTTCTTCAATTTAAATTTTGAACGAATTTTTTCCATACATTTTACTGAGGAGTTTCTGAAACATTATTTGAAACACGGGAACTAAGTTATCCTTTGTGTCATTCTACTAATATTTAAATTATTTGTCTTTTGAATTTCTAGTTCAGATGATATATTTCAACAAGTATAACTTTTTTTAATTGTTATTTATTTTTTCCCTAATCCTGGAAAAACTATTTCATACAAATTGTAATTAAAAAAAAAATATTCATAGACAATCTTTTATTGACGGTTCAAAATTTTTTAATAATAAAGATTGATATCTATTATATATTTTCAAATTGTCTTTAAGGAGATATCATGCTCCATTTGGTAGGACAATTAAGAACATACGTAACATACTCGAAAGTTGTTAAATGAAAAATACTAGGTTTGTTCATCAAAAGCCAATTGCAAAGGAGAGTATGATATTTTTTTGGTCTTGTGTTAATCAACATTGCAACATACAGAAATTCATATCCCATAGTAATTATTGGAAGATTATGCAATCATGAATATTTAACTTCAATTCTAATAAATATATAATACTCATTACATAAACACGAGATGTAAATTAAACCACGTTGTCAAGAATGGATTTTCTTGTGCTGATTTATTATATATCTGTTTTAACAAAAAAAATACCACTGTTAATATTTAATTATAAGCTATTTATTAAAATTTGTAATATCAAATCAATCACCTTTGAACTTGAGAATTTATTGCACGAGTTTAGCCTTATTGTCAAATTTGTATGTGAAAAACTCAATTCAAAACTCCATTATCTTTGCCTGACAAGCGTAAATACAAGTCAACATATGAGATTTAAGTCAATATTTTTGAAAATACTATTACCTAAAATAGCAGCAGTGTCATTTTTTGCAATTTCTGTGAATGTGCACCGATGTTTCCTGAAGGGTAAACGTTAATTTTTTACACTAAATCTAAATAATTTTAAAAAGTTAATTAAGGCAGAAGATAATTATAGTTGAAAATGATAGAAGGAAGATTTTTCATCTTCACGTGCCGCAAAATTTCTACATGTTTGACTGTAAAATAAAAATCAAATTGGTGGCTGAAGGAGTTGCTCTCTTTTCTTCAGTTTCAGTATAAAGCAGAAAGTGTTTTAACATAAAATCAGATGTGACATTTATTTAAAGTGGCATAAGACATGATTATAGAAAGTGTTTGAACATGGATTTTAGTTGTGATGAGTTCAAGGTAATATCCACGACGTTTCCTTCAAATACTGGTCAAGGGGAGAGTGATTGAAATGTTATTTAAGCTACAAAGGATAAATTCAATAATTGTTTTGAAAAGTAGCATTTTAAGTATGAGCCAATTTTAACATAAAATTTTATTTAAAATCACGACTTGTCTAATATTTCAAAACAGCTATAGCTATAGAAAATGTAATGAGAAACCAAACATGCACATGGTCTTTGAATTTGTTGACCTGCTCCGAAATGGAAGATGCCTATGAACTTGCACACCTTTTTCCAATTTTGGGGACCACGATGTCTTACAAAATCATTTCTTCTCCATTCTGTGGAACATCTATGTTGGTTTCTTGTTTTTTCTGCTATCAAAGCTTCTCAGAGTCTATTAAAACTCACTTATTGTACATGCTGCATATGAATGCAAGAATGTCAAAGTAATGGACTTCATTTTGAGACACCACAATGGTTTTGTTGTTCCATTGCAATAGAAAGTCAAAATCGATGTATATTAACTAAATTAATTAATTGTGGAAAATAAATTTGTGTTGTTAAAATTATCAAGATGACATTGAGTGTGTGAAACATCAATAAAAAAAATAAAATCATCAAAGGATCACATCTTACTCTTATTTGTTACTCAAGAGTAGTTTATCTTCTATTACTTGTAGATAATTTTCACTCTTCTTATATTCTAGGTAGCTTTTGTAAAACTATATTATGAAAAATTAATGTTTTTCGTGCATAATATAAAAAATTAAAATATATATTAAAATTATGTGATTCTCATATACATTAAAATTAAAATATATATTTAAATTATGTGATTCTCATATACATCAAGAAAATAGGATATATATTTTTATTCATATATATTACCTTTTTTGTATTTTAAAGATTTAATGAGATAAATGACTCAAAAAAAAAATTTCTGTGAGACATGGTTATCTTTGGAGATTATATTAGATGAATGATGATTTAATGATATTTTTATTACTCTCTATTCTATGATATCTCAATTTTAATAGATGCAATGACAAATAAATATATGTACTTAGGAGATGAAACCTTGTTTATGTAAGTATAAATTCTATTATTGTAGTAGACCCATTAAACAGTCGTCATTATCACAAATATATCCCTTATTAGTTAATCATCTCTTTATCCTTCATTTTTAATTTATTTACTTATTGATCTTTCCAATTAACAAAATATTTGTTTTTAAATCATTATGAGCAATCAATTCCCCATTAACCCAATTATTGTTTTATTTTTTATTATTAATTTATTTACTTATTAATCTTTCTAATTAATAAGTCATTTGTTTTGAAAATAACACATAAAACCTTACAATTTTTACTTTTACTCTATAGATTTTGTTTTACATATTATAATTATTGTTGTATTTCTAATAGTTATAATGATTCTAATGCTAAGAATTTTGAGTTAAATATTTTATATGCATATTCCTTTTATTACAAATACAAGAGTTTAGATTATGATTTACTTGATTGCTAAAAAAACACAACGAATTAAAATAATATTCACTTAACACTCGAAGATATCGTACTTTTTTTTTGATAGAAAATTCTACAAGATCACTATCGTATATTTTTTTTATAGTAAGAAAAATTCGTGGGAGCAATGCAGAGAGTGTATATCAGGTGCTTAAAACTAAGTTTCCGTTTTATATTTTAAGGTTTATTGTCACTGTTATTTTTTTGAATTTTTAATATTTTGTTTATAGTTAAAGAGTGGATTTTAATCTCATTTTTCTTGTGATTTAATAACATGATTTAAGAAGAATTATCATACATTCTATTTATATTATATAATCTTTTTGTCATATCTACTTCTATAATTGATTTAAGGAAATTTTTAAGTTAACTTATATATATATATATATATCTTGTCTGAATATTTACAAATTTTTAGTTATAAAAATTAAATATAAAGTAAATCACATTATTAAAAGACATTTTTCATTGATAATTTATTTAAAACTGATGTGAAAAATGAGAATATAGAAAATATATCTAGTGAAAATAGTTGTAGAAACCTCTTTATTTTATATATTAATATTAAAAGTAGTGACTTTAAGTCAAATAGGTCAAATGTCTTTTTATTTAGAGTGAAACATGTATTTTATAAATTTTAGTTTTTGTTATTTTCTTAATCTTAACTAATATTATTTATTTTTTAAAATATGTATTCTTTTAACGATTTAAGTATCATAAACATATATTATTTTATTTTTATCTAAGATTTTGGATAATTTTATTGAATATCGGTAATATGTCTTATAAATGACTATTTAAATAGTTACGTTTCATTTTAATAAAAAATATTTATCAAGTAAAAATATGAATTTTTACATATGCATTGTTCTAACATTCCAAAACAATTTTAAATAATTTTCAATAATTTTAAACAATTTTAAGTAGCTTTTGTAATGCTGAACATAATCAGCCTCTAACCGAACTGATAATTCGATTGCCAATTATGAGACTTAACAAAATTAGAAGTTTATTAACCTGACCTTCACGAAGTTAATTACAATCATCATTTTATTAATTCAATTGAATAGACGATGAGATTAATCATAATTAACATTTCCACAAAAAGTGATTCTCTTATATAGATGGGAGACTAATTCCTTTCGTAGTAAGTCGCGTTCCTCGTTTTTTCGTTCAAATAAATAAAGTCTATTTTAGATTATTTCAAAAGCAACTTTTCTACTGGAATTAGAAAAAAAAAATAAGGGAGAGGCATCAAACTTATATTCAAGAAAGAGCAATGATAGGTTGAAATTCGGAATAGTAATTTACTTTCATTTAATAACGGAAAATAATATTATTTATTAAAATACAGTATTTTATTATAAAAAAAAGGGTGTAATTTTTGCACAGTAGTGTGAAAATATATTTACTATTTAGGAAAACCAAAATCTAGTGGTTCGAAGGAACTTGCACGAGCCTCAAAGCAGCATCACTTTTGACTTATAGTTCTCACCTATGAAGGGGTTGGTCTAACCACGACACTCAATAGCTAATTAAAATTTAACAGATTGCATAAAAGTTAACACTTGGAAGTAATTAAAAAATATATTGTGTATTAGTCTTTAAATTATCAGCTCTCTATTTTTTTAGCAATATAGATTAACTGCATTATTAACATTGGTACAGGTTGCATTTTAATTACTTATAATTAATCAGCTATCCTTTAAAAGTCATATTTTAATTTCTTATACGCGATCATTTTTATATTTTACCAATTAAAATTAGCCAGATATTTTATTTTCCTTAAATTTAATGTTCATAGAAAGTCTTCCCCAGTCATCCCAGGCATGCCCCACTCTGGGTTTATGTTATCTTTCTATTTTTAACTGACATTAATGGATACCTACCAATTGTTTTTAGAGACATGTTAACATATCATTTTTCCATTTTTCCATCAACTATTTCTTATGATATATATATATATATATATATATTGTCCGTAGAAGCTTCCTAATGTAGTTCGTAGGAAGGTCACAATGAAGGTGCTTCATCAAGCAAAGGTAATGGAGTTTATATTACGTGCACCATAGTCCATTTTTTTCGTATCAAAGGTGCCAAAAATGAGTGATAAAAATCCAAAACCACCAGATTCACCTGAGAGTGATTTCACCAAGCAATGGCCTTCGGAGCTCTCTGAGTACCTGAATTTAGACGATGATGAATGGCCATATGATGACCTGGACTCATTTGTTTCAGAGCATGTTCTCAGCCATAACACTCAAGTTGGTGAACTTGGAGGAAGTAGCAGTAGCAACCAGAATGAAGAGTTTTCTAGCAGTAAAAACAAAGTTCCCGAAATGAAGTTTATTTTGCTCTCTTCATAGCAAAAACAAGTTCTGATAAATTATGTTTTTCTTAACTTGGTTGTGTGATAGGAGAGGTTGGTGATAAAGATGAGAAGAAGGAAGTGAGAGATAGAGTTGCGTTCAAAACAAAGTCAGAGATAGAAATAATGGATGACGGGTTCAAGTGGAGGAAGTACGGAAAGAAGATGGTGAAAAACAGCCCTAATCCAAGGTATGGAAAAAACATCATGAGAAGTGTTCAATCTTAACTTTGTTATATATAATAAATATTGTTTTGCAGGAACTACTACAAGTGTTCAGTAGAGGGATGTTCGGTGAAAAAGATAGTTGAAAGGGAGAAGGATGATCCGAGGTATGTAATAACAACCTACGTAGGCACCCATACTCATCCCAGTCATAGTTAATTAGGTCCAAAATTATGAAGTTTTGAGGAAGATACAAGGAAAAGGGACAATGAGATTTTCAGTTGTAAAGCCTTTTGGGCATTGCGACCCTATGGTTCGTGATGTGTCACTGTACCCCTGTGGTTTATAAGGGCTGTGATACTTTGAAAATGGAAAATAAAATATATGGTAAAATATTGATAATATATTGTAATCCATCTTGATTGATGCTAATTTTTTTTTTTTTTTATGTAGATGTTTGTCTAAATTTTTTCAACTAATATTTGTAAAACTTTTTTTTTATTGACACTAACTGAAATTGTTTTAAATTGAAGTTGACTATAATTATTTAGCCAATACCAGTCAAGGATAACGTTGATGGTTGAGGATTTATAGTCAACTTTCTTTTATCAATGTTGGTCAAAATTTCGCCAACGTTAATCATTAACAAACTATTGATGAAGAATGACATCTCTATCAATGATAAAAGAATCAGTTGAGATATTCATAACATACATCAATTTTAAAAAAAAAAATCTAATTCTTAGTTATTGTAGTAATATCAAATAAATAAATAATAATAATAATAAAAATAATTATAGTAATTTAAATAACAAAATCATTTTTATTAACATCAATAAAAAAAATCTTAGTTACATTTACCTTTTTGTCTGTGTCTTAATTATGTCAATAACATCTCAACCAAATTTTGAAGAGAAAAATTATAAATTTAAGAATATTAAAATTTTTTAATTCTCATTTTTAGGTGAAATTATGTAATCTTAAATAATTTAAATATTCTAATAAAATTCTAATTTTATTAAAATTTCTTACTCAATTAACATATTTAATCAAACGTTTCAAATTTTCTAAAATATTAATTACCATCTTAAAACTTATTCAAAAACATTAACGTGTTTTTGAGTTGAGACCCAATATAAGATAATTTTATTATGTCTGGTTTTTATTGGAGGAATTGATTATAATAAATGATTCCGAACTAAAACAATTTCAAATAAATCTTATGTCGGATAAAATTGTTTATTATAAATTTTAATATTGCTTTTCTAATATGATAAAAATATTAAAATATAAATAATATAGTTTTAAAAGCACATTAATTATAATATAATTTTACAAATCAATAATGTTAAAATTCAATTATAATTGAACACAAACAAAACTATATAAAATATTTAGACACAACTTTTAATATATGTTCATTTCAATTTATATTTGAATTCTTAACAATAATAAATAATAATATTTTAAAAAATGTTTCTAATAAGATTTTTTATTTTATTTTATTTTCAAAAAATAATAATATTATTTGTAACTCTTTAATATTGATCCCTGCTGAATTAGCTTCCACGTGAAGGCATATCTAAGAGAAGATTTCAAAGTATTTTTTCAATTTATTAAGATTCGAGGATGAAATTGAAGACGATATATACGACACAGGAAAAGGAAAAGAAATAGAACAGAGAAGTTTTAGAGATAGAAGGGGTTACGACCCAGTTTAACAGAAACTACTTTTAACTAAAAAATTGAGATCTTTTAAAATATTAAGACTAAATTGAGGAAATCGGAGAAATATACAAATATAATTATATAATACAATAATAATAATAATAATAATAATAATAATAATAATAATAATAATAATAATAATAATAATAATAATAATAATAATAATAATAATAATAATAATAATAATAATAATAATAATAATAATAATAATAATAATAATAATAATAATAAAAAGTAATGCATATTTGTTTGATTGTGCAACACCTGCGAAATAGTTCCAGGAAACAATAAAGATTCATGTACCACTTATAAGGTTTTTGCATCGAAATAATGCAATTGTTCTAAGAATTGACGTATTTAGATTTTAAAAAAATATTTATGAAAATTGATAAGTTATCTTCGGATGAATGATTTCATTAAGTATCGACATCCAACTGATGATTTTGTTTTAAAACTTTCTTGTTAAGAAACTGTAATAGGGGTAATGATTTTTACAGTATCATATAATAAAAATCGTTACTTATAAGGTGTGTGTGTTTTTTTATATTTAGGAGGGTGATATTTGACGCTAATATTTATTCTTCACATTATTTAACATTAATATATATTATTATTTTATTAATATAAATTATTTTATTAATAAAAAATCGTATTAAATAAGAATATAAAATATATAATGGTATCAAATTAGATTTTTTTTATATTTTAATAATTTACATTTCTTTATTTAAATTTAAGAATTGAATTTTATAATTTTAAATTTGTGTTTTTATAATTTCTTTAAAACATTTAGGTGTTTATATTTTATAAGTTGTATACCGTTGTTTATATTCTGGCATATCGCTGCCTTTAATAGTAAGATATAATATTTAAATTCACTTAATAGATAAATTTTGATAATACTGATACATTTCAACTATTTTAATATAAATCATGATACTAAAAGGATGTAATTAATAACAAATAAAATAAATAAAATCTGGAAAGAAACTCTTATCCGTCTCATAGTCATAAGAAACAGAGTTAAAAAAATAGCAAAGATTAGAATAAAGAGTACGGTTAAAAAAAAAAAAAATACTCTCTTACTAGGGGGTGATTACTTTCTTGACTAGAACAAGAGATATTTAGAATTTTTTAGATAATATAATTTGAATAGAATATTTGTAACTTAAGCTAACTTGAGTTTTGTTTATTAATAATAAAACCTGAAAATTGAAATCCAAAATTTTATTTAATATTAATAAATTTATTTTTATGAAAATGATATAATAAGATATTTCATTGCAATATTTTCATTACAAAAATTATACACTAATAAGACTCTTAAACAACACTCTAAGTTGTAAGAATAAAATTATTTTTCTATCTTGAAAATATATACTTATAGAACAATCCAATAAAATATTAATACGTCCGCAGATCTTATAAAACATTTCCATTAAAATAAAAATTACAAAAATAACTTAAATTATTCTCATGACGTCATTCTTTATTTGCATAGTTCATAAATTATATAACATAATAAACTAATGACAATCTATTTTTGTCATCATATTTAAAACCACAATATCTCAATCCCAAAAATATAAATACCCCTATATTTATTCTCCCATTTTCTTTTTAAGTTCCCTGTCTAGAAAATAAAGTAATAATAAGAATGAAAATATTATTATTAGTATGTACCTTTATCATGTAATTATAATAATAAATATTTTTTTTATACCTGACTTTTTTATTATTTTTTTATAACTCCAATGCAAGTTTTAATAATAATTTTTACTTATTTTTTATTATAATGGAAAATGGGCACACATGGTAAAATAAGAAAAAGAAAAGAAAGAAGAGTAGATGAAAATGGAGGGTCACATAGTAACTGGAAGAAGATAAGACACAGTTCGAGAATTGAGGAACTGTAGGTGCTACCGTTCTTGCTTCTGCACTGAACTTCCCTTGCGCGTGGGCTTCCATGGAAGGGATAATGCAGCTTGCATATGACGCCACGGTGAAGCTCATGCTGTCTGCACTCGAGCGCAACCTCCTCCCTGACGCCGTCACCAGGAGACTCACGCGCCTCCTTTTGGCCGCTCGTCTTCGCTCTTCTTCCAACACATCCTTGGATCTTCAGTTTTCTCACCTCCTCCATTTCGCACATTGTATTATTTCTTACCTTCTCAATTTCTCTCGTCGCAATTATAATTTATAACTGCTTCTATCATTCACTATTTATAACGCTCTAGGAATAAAAAAAGAAGGAATAACGAAAACATTATCCTACAATGTAATAATGTGCTTTTTTAGTTCTTTTGATTTTGTCCATTTAGTGAACAGTTTGACCATGAATTTCGTGTCTCGTGCTCTTTCAGCTTTACAAGAGATGCCAATAGCGGTCAACACTGAGAAGCCGAAATCTCAACATTATGAATTACCAACAGATTTCTTCAAGCTTGTCCTTGGAAGCAATCTCAAATACAGGTACTTTTAAAATGAATTTTTAGTTGATAGGTAATTTACCTTAGAAGTTCGTTTGATTTTTATGCTATTAGCAGATAGTGTTCCTGTTTCTTTGATTTCTATTTTCGAAAGTTGAATATTTTTTAAAAGAAAAAGACAAAGAAAACAGACACTCAATGTCTCAGTCTCACTACATGTAGCACTCTTGAGGTAGGATCGCAAAATAGAAGCTGAGAATGAGAGAATATCTTTTAACTGATTATTTTTTTTGGTTTTTAAAATAAGCTTTCGAATAGTTTTTTAAAGTGGTAGATTTTAGAGGTGAAATTGATTAAGTAGCAAGGAATTATTTTAAAGAACATTTTTTTAAAGGCAAAAGACAAGAGGAAAATCAAATAGGCCCTCAACCTTTACAACAAAATCTACCTAAAAGGGTGTACAGGATGAATGGTGGGAAGTGGGAACTGGGCACTGGGCACAAAAGTGTAATGATTCATTATAAGCAAGTCTTTTTCTGTTGCAAAATGAATATACGAGAGATTTAAGTTGTTGCCAAAATAAATTACTGAAAAGTATGTGTGCATGAAATAAAAATGGTAAAATACGCTCACAACCTTATGGCTAATATAACATTCCCAAATGCATGAACTGATGCAGCTGTTGCTATTTCTCTTCTGCCTCAATGACGCTGGAAGATGCTGAAGAAGCAATGTTGAAACTGTACTGCGAGAGAGCAAACCTCAAAGATGGTCATACAGTACTTGATGTGGGATGTGGTTGGGGATCGCTGGCTGTATACATTGCCAAGAAGTACAATAACTGCAAAGTTACAGGAATCTGCAATTCCACGACTCAAAAGGCTTATATTGAGGAGAAGTGCCGGTATGCTGCTTTATATCCCGTTGTTTGCTTTAAAGCCTTATGCATTGCCATATGGCTCACAATAATCTTATTAAACAGATGACACTTAGGTGGAACTTATATTGAGCTTGCTAATTAAATAAATATTGCATGATGGTAAAAAGCACATTCTTCTCTCTCTTGTCAGGGATCTTCAGCTACAAAATCTGAATATTATAGTTGCTGATATTAGCACGTTTGAAATGGAGGCGTCTTATGACAGAATATTTTCCATAGAGATGTTTGAGGTTAGAATTTGTGAATAAATAATTAGGGCCGAAGATAGTTTTCTTGTATTTTAGAGCCAACTTTGACCTTGATACAGCATATGAAGAACTACAAAGACCTTCTCAAGAAGATATCCAAATGGATGAAAGAGGATAGCCTTTTATTTGTGCATTACTTCTGCCACAAAGCAGTTGCCTACCACTTTGAGGTGAACCCAATAAAACACCGTTAAACAACTTGGCCATTATGATTTGTTGGTCGATATATTTATGATATATATTAGTCAATGCATTAACAAGACCAGTGAGTTTTCAACTTTTCATAGATATAATTCATTTACCTACTACTGGCTACTTCTTCATGAAGGACAAAAATGAAGATGACTGGATTACAAGATACTTCTTTACTGGAGGAACTATGCCTTCAGCAAATCTACTTCTTTATTTTCAAGTGAGTTTTCTATGCTTCTTGTGCCAGCTTTGTTATTAACTGATGGTATTTCTGAATGTGTTATATGAAGGAAAAAAAAATTCTCCTTAAAAGACAAAATGGAAAAAGAAAAAAGTACCTGCTATACTTTTGTTTAACACCTTTATATCACGTCCAGAATTTGCTCACTTGTAATGTCTTTGGTGATGTATGTAGGATGATGTTACAGTGATCAACCATTGGCTAGTAAATGGGAAACACTACGCACAGACCAGGTTAGAATCAACTTGACTGCTCAATGATTTTACAGCAATCCTGTCATATTCCACCGATAGTTGATTTGTTTACAAAGCAAGTTCGAACTGTATCACTTCTGAAAAAAAATGAATATATGTTGCAGTGAAGAATGGCTCAAAAGAATGGACCAGAGAATGACTTACATCAAGCCAATTATGCAATTAACGTATGGCAATGATTCAGCTACCAAGTGGACTGCCTATTGGAGAACATTCTTCATAGCTGTGGCGGAACTTTTCGGATACAATAACGGTGAAGAATGGATGGTTGCACACTTTCTTTTCAAAAAGAAATAAAATAAGCCAAAACCTAATCTTTTAATTTGACTATTTGAGCATGGCTTCCAAACCTATTTGACTATCTGTCCTAAGTATTCAGGACAAAGAAAGCTGCCAATCGAAGTTGCATATTTCCATAATGTTGTGTCCTTCTATTTTCTATTACTCTGTCAAGTACATTTAAGATAATATATTTACAAATTCTTCTTACTTATATGTTAAACAACTTGTCCATTTTATTTAATGTGGAACTTCATATTTATGTTGTTAGGCCCCTAAAGCTTAATAATTGTTGTCGACATCGCATTTGTATCGTTCTCAATTTATATTAATGGAATACTCACTTGATATGCAAGGTTTTAGAAAGACTTTAGATCTCCATACTTAGATTTACTGCTAAGAAGATTTTTTATATAAATAATCTTCTTACATGTTATCATATTCCTAAATTAAACCATAAACTTTGATAACATATGTCGGGAATATGAGGGGATAAAATATAATGGAGTTCTTCATTAGTAGATCATAATACACAAATAAAATATTTGCAAGTTTTTCCTTATTTTTATGTAAATATGAAATCTGTATTCATCCTTGTAGTCCAACAATCACTTTTTATGGATGACAGAAAAATGTGTATGCATATGTTTGCGAGATAACATTTGTAATAGATACCAAACATATACTTATATACTTTTTAATGGATACATATTGATAATATGCGAATTTTAGTTACTCATTTTTTTCAGAGGACAAGTACAAGTATTATCACATCCAACCCATCCAAATTGTTAATGATTTTTATTTAGATAATTTTTAAAATCAAATAAACAACGATAAAGTTATGGAAGATAAAAACATTAACAATTGGAAAATTATTTAAAATTTGATTTTATAAATTTATTTATTTTATTTAGATACATGAAATTAATTTTTTTTAAAAATATTAAATTTATTTATACGTACATTTTGCAGTAACTTATTTCAGTTTGTTTTATAGAAAGACTATATTTGTTTGTAGTAATATTTTTGTGTGGAGGTTTTATTTAGATTATATTAGATCAATTTTTATTTGAGTTTATATTTTAAAAAATTATATTTAAATGATCTTATTTAAAATTTTAAAAAATATATTTACATGTATTCATATATTTCTAAGTATTTTCATGTAAGTACTCAACGAGTAACAAGATTAATTTTTTTAGACGAGACTAGTAACTAATAGGAAATACTCATTCTCATCCTATGATGTTGTCTTCCTTAATCTTTCATATGTTTTGATCTCCTCAAGCAAATTCCTTTTGATTACACGAATATTTAATCACAGAGCAGTGTTGTCATTACTTCTAAACATTTGTATTATCAACGGTTCACATCAACAAAACATATAGTTCAACCTTGACATTGTCAAAAAACTCTTTCGGTCTCCACATATGTATATGATGTCGCGAAAAAGTTTTGATACAAAGAATTTTTAATCACAGGCTCACCGTGAAAGAGTGTTTCAATTAAAAATATCCATATACCCAAATTCATTTTCGATTGTTATATAATCATGAGAACAAATATTCACTTTGAATTAATGACTTCAATACCACTTATTGAGAATTTGAGGAGATGCAACATTAAAAAGATCATCATCAAAAAAGTACCACCGAATCACAATAAAATTTCAGCACCACATATTAAGTTTATAAGCTTTTCTCACTTAACAAGTAATTCAAATTATCATTCCTATCTTGTATGGAACTTTATATTCACACTTGTTCTCTTAGCGTCTATTTCTAAATACATCATTTCATTTTATAGGACGTGTAACGATTAGGCCAGTATAACTTCATGTTTCTTTTTGTCTGGAGTTCAATTTTCGTATACTGACCAAGAATATTTATTTTACCAATGGCTACAGGGCAGAATTAATTTAGATTAATACTCCAAGTATCAGCCGACAAGCACAATACCTCAACATCAATCATCATCACGAGGTAATAATCATGGTGGAGGCAAGCCATTAAATCAGCTTTGGAAAAATTCAAATCACCACCAGGAGAACAGGGTCCCTCTGGATAGGATATACAGCTTAAAGCAATGCTATGTTTATATCTAGTTCTGCCAGAAAAAGATTGATAGGTCATGATCTACTTATATAATGCACAGCAAACGATGCCCGAATTCATACTGAGCCAACTACGAACTATTAGTATTATTTTCACAAGTCCTGACCATAGTTACAACCCCCTTCTTGGGCATAAAAGATTAAAATGAGCAGCCGAATACATGAACTTCAACCATTGTCAGATATAAAAGGGTGAAAACTCAAATGTACAAGCCACGGCCTTAATACAGTGATTTGGAGAGGCTTACTGATGATAGGGGCCAAAATATAACGAAACTTCTATCAACATATTTTAGATTAAAAATTGTCCTGTTGGCAGACTTCTTGCATCCATATCCTATATTCAACAGCCAGGTAGGTAGGTCTAACCTAAAATTCGGAAGTCAATGTCTCTATCTGATAGAGTTCATCTGAGCACCATCAAATGAATGTCCAGCCGTGTGTATCATGCTGTTAAGCTGTTGGCATGATCAGATGGTAGACGGAATGGAAAGTGCGCAAACTGTATTCTTAGGGTTGGCGAGTCAGGCTTTTTATCATCAAACTTGTAGCCTGCATCAGGTTTTACCATTGAGTATAAAGGCTAAGTTTATATGGAGTAGTACACCTTATAGCATTGTACATTTAGATTTATATTTAATATATGAATACAAGGCAACATGAGAAATTTACTTATAAAATTCAACTTTTTTTAGAGGGTTGTGTGTTTCGAATAAGAAAAATGATATAAAAAAATAGCTATTGTTGATATCCAAAGCAGAGAAGCTGTTTCTGGTGAAAACACAATTCACATACAATAAATAGACTCTTTGTTACAAAATAAATTGTTAGATATCCAAACTGTCAAGAGATCATTATGATATTTAAGATTATTATTTATTCGTTACAAGTCCGGTTAAGTGCTTTGTAAGTTATAGTTGGGATAGTACTGATACTTGAATTAGAATATTGGCATAAATAAGTGTTAGTGCTTTGTATTGTGATCCACAACCCACCACAGAATCAGAGATTATATATTCACTAGCCTAGTTTCATATTTCTTTTGTTTTTCCCATAACATCCTCAGGACTGTGCATAGATATAAAACTGAATTATATGCAATCCAGAAAAAAAAAAAAAAAAAATACCTTGCAGGGCTTCCAGGGCAGTGAGAGCACATTTGGAGTCAACAAACTCCACAAAACACAAAGTTGTAGCCTTGTCACCGCTCTGCAGCATCCCAGTTATTTAAAAACGATTCATTATTCATAATAAATGAAGCACAAAGAAATAGCGTAGATTAACACTCTACAGTTAAGATATCTGCCTACCAAAGCTAATGTATTAATAAGGTAGTCAAACCCAAGATTCTATAATTCAAACTGGGGAGGAGACACTGAATTGTAAATCGGGGAATCATAACATGATGCATAAGATTCTACAAGATATAAAAAATTCATATATATATGCATATAACATAGCATAAATACGAAGGGGGGAAATCCATATAGCACAGCTAATGCTTAAGTAAGATTAAATTTATAATGTTAGATTGATAAGCTTAAAAAAAGTCAACAACTAAACTCCATACAGAACTCATAATTCACAAGTCATAAATGAAAAACAGAGAAGTTAAAATACTGCAATAGTGCCTGGTGACTACTACTCCTTGTCAAAACACAAAACATGAACACCTAGACTAGACCTCTGATAAATCATCCAAATTAAAATCATAATCACTCAAGGGATCCTCGTTTCCACCATCTAGTAAGATGAACCAATGAAATGAGAAAGAGAACCCGTGAACCACTTAGACAAAGCAAAAGAGGCAGAGGAACCAAACAGAGAGTCAATCCAATTCAAAACATGGTGGAGAAGAGCTCCCGGTCACAATGGTTAATGCAAAAGTTTTAGGGTTTGGGTTAGAGAGGAGACAGAATTTGTGCGAGGTTGATGAAGTGATGCCATCATGCCACTGAAGGTGTTTTCCTTGATTCGTAGTGTTGGGACTACAGAAAAGTTGGTTTTGGGGCTTGGATATTGAGCTTGGGTTTCATAAGACCAAAACTAAAAGAGAAAGCGAGAGAAACTTGATCAAACTTTGAAAGTTGGCACACAAAAACGTGATCCACACAAAATCACAAGACAAGCCCATTCCACCGTTTTTACAATTGCACACTTGAGTCTACTGATTTTCCTTGGCAAATATTCTAAGCATCGCAAACTCGCCAAGGCACAGCACAAGTGTAGTAGAATCGTGCAAGTTAACGAGATTATTAACTAGAGAAATATTGCAACAAGTGAGAAGCAACTGCATATTCCTCAAAAACACATAATACTCATGACCTTATATGCATTTTTTTCTCTTACCTGGATAACAAGGCAATTAAAGTAGAAATATACTAAAATAAAAACATGAAATTCTTAATTAACACACTTACACGTCTAGGCTCCTTGTGAACAACTCTGATATCTTTATACCCAATAAAGGGGCGGAAAAGATCTACGGGCATAGGTCAAGGCTTCATACCAACATTACAGCAAAATACAACATTTATTTGGAAATGTATCTTGGAGGAAATGAGAAAGAAGGGCAATATTTTCATTTTTAAATTAAGAGTTATCTACTGTTTACAAAACCAAACAGAATTTTCGCCTCTCTTCTTTTTCTCTTCAAAATTTCACTCCCAAGCATACCCTTAAACTTAGTTTGGACACCAAGTGATTTAATCTCCATATACTATTAAACTTATGAGGCAAAATTACAATCTCGTATAGTAAATCCAATACAGTTAATTTCAAAATACTTTGTTCCTATTCATTATTGCCATGCCGGGAACAAAAGCCAATATGCAAAAAGTACACAAGAAAACATATAAGCCACAAAGGATACGTCCAACTTCCCTTCTAGTGCAGTTATTTGGAAGTCCACCCACAAACAGAATGTTTGAGTCCGCTGTCGGCAGGCCATCATAACTGCTTTTAGATGATGCTCTCTTACTGTTTACTTCAGAAACACCATGACTAATGCCTAGTGGTGTCATATCTCGTTTTTCACCCAGGTTAGGATCTGCAGGTGAATAACCCTTAACAGACTCAGAATGGACCCTAGATCCCAAAGCATCATCAGCACTATAAAACAAGCCTATCTGCAGAAACAATCAGACTTAAAATTGAAAATTCATCCCCCACATGCATCACATAATAACTCAAAATAGTATTTATAAAGTTCTTACATCTCTCTGCAGGTATTCTGATCCAATACCCCGCAATTCAGTGGAATTTGAAGGCTCAGTTGGAATATAACCAGGGAAGCCGGTCCTCGCAATGCTTGCTGACAGAACCAAAACAATGGTAAAAACATAATCATTATTTTCTGTAAGAAGAGGTTAAAGTATTTATTTCATAGGTACTTACTTGCTTTAGTCCTTAAACAGTTTCTGCCATATTTTAACACCACAAAAAAAAGCTTTTGCAGTAGTTGATCTGAGGATACCATCCAAGAAACGAAATCTTGCTTCTAGGTTTAAGTTCATTCATTTTACGGTTATCCAAACATGCACTCTAGACCATCAAAAAGTTTTCTCTGTTCAGTTTTACAACAGTTTTAAAACATCAAAATGTGTTGGTGTTCTGAATGGGAATCAAAATAGCTTTTATATCATGGACTAAAACCCACAGTTTTCTTGTATAAAAACTAACACTTAAAATTGAGACAATTATAAGGACTAAGTCAATACTTTAACCTTTTAAGAAACAAAATCTTATCACTGTTGCGCCCCTTTTCTATAATGTAACTCATCTAGGGTTTATTTTTGAAGAATAAAAGTAATTGTTGAAAGTTTAAGAAACTAACAGCTAATCTCAAAGTGAAACATTTGGTTTTGTGGTTCTATATGTTTGTGCCAATAATAACGAATTAAAAAATAAAAAAATGGACAAGATTAATTGAGATTTTGCAAAAGTAGGGAATATCAGTGAGTACCTCCGTCCGCGGCTGCCGGAGCACCATACGAGTAGTAGGGATCCGCCATGAACACTCGCTACCCTCTCTTTTGGTTGAAAGAAAGAAAATATGTGAATAAGTAAAGGGAACAGAAGCTCCCCTTTCCAGTGTTAACAGTGATCTTTTATTTTATTTTTTTCATCTTTAAACTATCATTTCTAAATATTATCTAAAAACAAATTATTATAGTTAATTTTTATTGCACATAAAAGAATAGCATGATGGAATATTATACATTTCTAGTTGTTACTAAATGCAAAAATAACAGATAGGTAGTTCAATTCAACATATCGGAATGTTATCTAAAATTATTAAAAAATTAAGAAAAATTTTAAAATATTTGTTTACTTTTAATTAGTAAATTTAAAAATGAAAAATAAATAATTTTGATTGAGAACTAAAAGTCCACTTTTCCTAAAATTAAATGTAACACTCCAAATAATTATAAACTTTTCATATACTATTACCTGACAAATAACTGATTATTGAAACAGTAGAGGATTATATATAAAATATATATCTCTATACTTTTAGACATATATATAGTTTCTTTGTATTCAGATTTCAGATTTTAAACTGGACTTAATATGGTTTATGTGATATTAAATATAATGATATAAATTTTTAAAATCCAAAAATCCAACAACCAAATTCATAGGTTATAATTGAATTGTGGTATCAGTGTAAATAAAATTTAAATTTTAAACTCTGAATAATTTAAATTTTTTTAATATCAATCTTTCATTAATTATAGATTAATACATAAATTTAATTATATATTAAGAACATGTTTAATAAAAAATATTGATATTTCTAAATAAATTTCCCTGTTATGTATATTTTATTCTAAATTGAACTAATTTTAAGTATCTTGTGTGTAAAATTATAGTTTTGTAGATAATTTGAAGTTCATATAATTTAATATGTTCATATTTATTTTAAATGTAAAGGAAAGAAAAATTGTCATAATTAAGCATCAACTATCAAGTTTTATTCACATTATTTAGACACAAAATGAATAATGACATTTGTATTCAATATAATGATTATACATATACAGACAAAAAAACAGAATTTGAATATTATTAAATATTTATATTTTCACTCAAATTCATATTATATTATACAATACATAATTATATTTCTGTCATTCTGAACTAGTAAGATTTTAGATTAAAGATATTTTTAAAGTACCAGTTCATAAAATTTTTTTGATAACAACAATTTGCAAAAGCTGCAAAAATAACACTACTTAGGTCAACATGTTAAAAATGTGTCAGTTATGAACATTATAATAAAAATGACAATACTTAGCCCAACATGTTGAGAATGTGTCACTTATGAACATTATAATAAAAATGACAGTACTTAGGTCAACATATTAAAAATGTGTCAGTTATGAACATTATAAATAAATGAATAGAGTATGGTAAAGGTATGCATTTCAAACCCTACTATCATGTGTTCTAATAATTTAATACTAACTTGAGTGTCAGAATATCAATGACAGATAACCTTATTTAGTTTATGACAAATACTTCAATAAAATAACTTGAAGAGCCATTAGAAAAAAAAACTCAGATAATCTAAACTTGATTAATTGATGACTCTCTGTGTCTTTTATCTTAATAAAAACACATATCATATATATTTTGATAATTATTCAAATAAGATGTAAATGGATATAACTTGACTTTAACACATAATACTATATTACTCAATAGTCAAACTTAAAAATTTAAAAATAAAAAAATATGGTTGATGACACAACATCACTTGACCAAAATTCATTAAAAAAATACTTTTACTTTGTTAGCTGATAATAAAATTATATACCAATTGAATAACAATTTATTGTTTGATCAAGTAAATAATATAAACAAAAATTAAAATTCTCTCCTTATTTTAAAATTAAAATTCTCTCCTTATTTTTTTATTTTAGTCAAAATAAACCAACCATAACAATCAAATCTCACGACTTTGTATATAAAATTATCATCAAATTCCTAAATTTACTATATAAATGATTAAATTTTATATTCTAACTTAATTATATGCATAAATTATTATACAGTAATTTAGCAGATGTAATTTTCATTACTTAAAAGTTAAAAGTTAATTGTCCAAATAATTTTCTAAGATAATATGACTATTCCAATGACTTATAATATAACATAAATAATTAGAATCACTAAATTTGGTCGAAAGTCAAATTATTTGAAAAAATATCCTTATCATCTGACTTAACATAACGATTTCAGGTAATAGTAAGAAAAATATTTAGAAAATTTTCAAAACAAAATAAAAATCACTTTATATTGACATTTGTTGTGAAGGAATAAATCCTCGCCACATTCGTACTAAGTTCTTATTTAAAAAAAAAAAAATTAAAGATGAAATGAAAAGCTAGAAACAAAGGATGGAGGAGAATAAAATTCAAAGACACAAAAAAGAGAAGAAGAGTTTAAGAATGAATAAGAATAAAAAGAATAAATCTGTCCAAAGTTTTGTAATAAATTTACTGTAAAGATTCTAAAATCATATTAGTGTTATAGCAAAAATCAAATCAAATAATAAAAACACAAATTCATGATATTATTATTTTTTTTTTTCATTTTCTTATAACATTAGTTAATGTATTTATAAAAAAAATAATTTTCTTTTTTCTTGCATACATGCCCAAGAATAAGACAAAAGTTGGAATCATCCGTGGGAGTGGTTATAACCTTGCATTTTAGGTTAAAATAGCTAGGTTCAATTGTGTTCATGCTGTTTAACCACTTATAGTTAAAATGATAAAATTAAGGTAGTTAATTTTATAAAAGTTATGTGAAAAAAAAAAAAAATCTCTCACATGGAATAATGTTTTTAATATTTAAAATGTACTTAGATTTTATTTTCTAAACAAAATCATTGTTTCAATTATCTTGTTAACACAATTTATTCGTATGTTAAAAAATATATTAGAGATAATTTGAGAAAATAGATTAAAGTAACAAAGTATTATATTAAAAATCAGATTAGTTTTACATGAATTTGACAATTCTCTTTAGCATACTGTCTCTCAGATACTTTTTATCTGATTTTTATAATTTTTCTTAAATAATGTTATAAAAATAATTAAAATTTGCAAATACCTCAATAATTACATAAAAAGTGGGTAAACTTTTAACCGGAACAATAGGTTGAAGTGAAATGTTTTATTTTCAATTTCTTTTTACATATTTTATTCTAAATCAATAACGTAGAAATATGGTCCACCCATGTGCTAGATGACTGTGTATATAAAGATTAACAATAAATTTTTAAAAAATGTCTGTGCATATGTCAGTACCACCAATCTGAAAACAATTTACTGTGATTGTTAATTTAAAATACATATATTCATTGATTATTTTTTCAATTTAAATAATAAATAATATTTTTATTTTATAATAATTTTTTATTCTCTATCAATTAACTGATTAAATTGGATTTCCATTATTCACACTTTCTTTTATCGTTTTTATACAAAAACATTTATAGGCAAACTAATATATTATCAAATTTTGAATTTTATTTCTTATTCTTCGATTTCAAATAATTCATCTCTTGTCAATTTCTCTCTCACCCACTTTTTGTAAACTTAACAAGTTTTACCATTGTTGTTTTCATTTTTTTACAGCACCATTCTTGTTGCTATGATTCATTATTATTTAGAAAATAAAATCTCTAAGAAAAATATAAATTTATTTTTCTATAAATTTAAAGTTTGAATTTTTTTAATATCACATTTTAACAATTTAAAAATTAATAATATAAATATAATTTATTAAAATAAACTTAATGTAATGGTAATAAATACAATAATTACTTTTATGTTTAATTTAATCTGATTACTTCAAAAGGGTTGTGTAATGAAGTCAAATTTTATTTTTTCCTATAAACTCATACTAAATCAACTTATTATCAAAGAATTTATATTGGACATTTTTTCAGTACACAACACATCAATAATATTTCTGAACCTCAACTCATAATAACAAAAAACAATCTTTAAGATGTAAATATGTCAAAGCATTTTTTTTATAAATTTGTATTATATCCTAAAACACAATCTTAATTATAATTAGTAAAATAACTCATTATCTATCCATTACATTATATTTTGGTAATAATTTAATAATTCTTTGAAACACAGTTAATATGTTTATTTGTAAGCAAAGGATTTATAAGTGTGTGTCATATTAAGAGAAATAAATTAACATGCAGTGACAAAACATTAATTCGATGACCCTTATCAGTTTCTTAACACTGGGAGCTATACTTTTGTTTTTACCAGTTTAAATAGAATTTAACAATTGTTTCACTTATAAATCTATTTGGTCTGCACAAATAAATTAATTTTTATCCAATATATATATATATATATATATATATATATATATATATATATATATA
>Ga0209489_104875_pt1 | contig 24127 bp, 9 predicted proteins | sample SiratrowhiteBW_FD_187527 | JGI IMG/M metagenome (GOLD analysis project Ga0209489, IMG submission 187527) | Root nodule microbial communities of legume samples collected from California, USA - Siratro white BW (SPAdes) (version 2) | ecosystem: Host-associated > Plants > Roots > Nodule | place: USA...
TTTCCAAAAAAAAAAAAAAAAAAAAAACACCATTCGTGTCTTCCTTTCTACCTCAAAATGTGGTACTATCGCTCTTGGATCTTTCATTCACTCTCTCTCAAATTCTATTATCGTGTTTCTCATTTCACTGCTTCTTTGCCATTCTTTACACCGTCATTCATATTTTGCGTATCTTACAGTGACTTTCAACTTTTGCTAACCTTACACCGTCTCTTTCTTTTAACTTATGTATTCCTTTTTCAATGTTTTCCGATACGGTGTAACACGGTGGTGTTCACCCGAAACCAATCAATTTTTCATTATTTCAAGATTTGTCGAAATGGTGTTACACTCTGGTGATGCGCATTTCAGGAAGACACAAGATTTCAACCACTATAATGTTTGATTTCAACATTTACCAAAACATGCCAGATTTGAGGTTCAAAACTTTAATTCTATATTTTGTGTAAAATATTTAATTTAATTATATTATTAGAGAATATTATTCTTTTAGAATATTTAAGGTGTCTTTTTTTGAACAATTAAGGATGTTGTTTGGTTGAAACAATCATTAAAAGAGATAAGATATGTACTTTGAGAAATAGATCAGATAAGATCTGTATCATACATCTATTCCAATTTCAAAATATATTTTTTTGGCGCGTTGTAATGTTGTTTATGGTTTGTACGAGAACTATGCTTTTATACGAAATAAATTATGATTAATTTAAGGAAAAAATTAATATTTTGAGAAAAATTCTAAAATTTAAATATATTCATAATTTAAAGTTGATTTACTTTAGACATAGTAATAAACTTTAAACTTATTAAGACAAAGTATTATCCTTATAAATTGTTAAAATATTTATATGTGTTTAATGATATTCTTCTCTTCTATTATATGTTATTTTCTTCCACTTTGATCACCTGAATACTATCACTATAATATATTGGTCACATTCATCCCGATTTCAAATTTCAAAATTTAACTTTCAAAGCATATACTTTTTTCTAATGTGATATTGCTTATGGCTTAAAGTATGATTTAAACTTTTTTTTATGTTGTTTATATTTTCTCTTTTTTATTATTTAAATGTAATGTGTTTATTGTCTGGACACATGTGAAGACAGAGAAGCCTGTGAGAGAAAAGAAAAAGGACATTTTGCTTTGTGAATCAATTGTTAATATATATGTGTGCTTCTTTTGGCACAGTACCACACCAAATACTTAGTCTTGAGTCTCATAAGTTAGTTTTTTATTATGTCAAATTTATTTGTAGTTTCTACATGAGTTGGCATTCAACACAAAGATATACACGTTTTTTAGTTGGTTTAAAAGTTGGTGGTTTCTGAATTTGATTATGGATTATTTGGTTGGATATAATTACTTTTTTTTTTACAAAATTTACATATCTTTTAATTTAACTCAAATTATCTTTTAATTTAACTCAAATTATAGACGGTAGACTCTCTCTTCATTCATTAAAACAATCAGCTACAGATCATAGCGAAGGCAAAGCAATCAGACCCATATCTTCATAACATGCCGCTCAAATTCATTTTTAAGTCGGAACCGCTAATAGTATGGGGATTAAGATCGTCAATCAACTGTAGATCATAGTGAAGACGAAATAATCAGACTCATACCTCCATAACATGACGCTCAAATCCATTTTCACAAATCTATCATCGGAACTACTAATAGTATAAGGATTAAGATCGTCAAGGATCTTGATTGAGACTTTTTTTGTTTTAATTACTTTCTTGTATTGTGCGGTTAGGGCTAGGGTTAGGATTTTTATCTTGTATTGTTGTCATTGTGCACTTTCAAATTCAATAGGGAAACTTTCAAATTCAATAGGGAAAGAGATGCTACACTTGCACATAAGTTTTGTTATAATAATTTTTTTTCTGATGGAAGCTTAAAAAAATCCTTTCATGTGATAAGCAAAGAAAAAATTTCAAAGGTGACCAAGGATTTTTCACACCTAAGAAAAACTAGCCACCAGGGATTTTCAACATCCTTCTTCTTGCATGTCTAAATTTGATAATTCTTATGTTTAAGTCAACTTCCAAGTCTATTTAATGCTGGATAGTTATATGTTAACATCCAAAACCACTCTATAATTATAATTTTTTAATGAAAGAAATATTGTGATACTTTCTTTGTATCTAGAATCCATTGTTATGCATTTTCATTATTAAAAAGTTATGTCTCGTGTCAAGTGGTATTTAATTAACAAAATATAAAATTTCATTTTAGTACAGATACAGATGTATTGACACTCAAAATCGGTTTATAATTGCAATTTTTTAATTAAAAATATAATTAGAATACTTTTTTTCTTTACTCAAACCAAAGTGTTTTTAGTTAGGAAAATATCCATTTGTGCTCGCCTTGTCGTGTAACCAACGTTCTTTCTCGGTTAAGCATCAACTGGGCACCTTCCTCTCATGTTTGTTTGTTATGATTAATGTTTGAAATGTAGGAGCTGTAGGTCCAAAAAATGAAATATTTTAAAGTGTGGTTTGATTAAGAACCTTTGTTAATTTGGGCAAGTTGGTGGTCGCTGCTACCTGATCATTAGGTTGATATGCATGCATAACAGTACTTAAATTAGTATTCTTAATATTATATGATATTTTAAATAATAAAATAGTATAACAACATAGAAATAGAGATATTAATAAATTAGCATAACCATTTAGGTTTATTTTTAATATTTTAATTCCTGTTCATTATATTAAAAATATTTAAGAAAAAACCGAACTGTTTTTCTCTGATTTTAACGGTTTTTGACTAATTATAATAAGAGTTGATTATTTTTTAATGATATTTTTTTTCTCTGAATGAAGTAGCAAGGCACTAGGAACAGGTCCCATCTGATAGTATTTGGTTTTGGTATGGATCCACTCATCTTTTTTTTTTTTTGTGTGAAGAATATTTGGTTTAGCTATTCAAAGAAAGGTGTGATTGAAAGTGTAGAAAAAAAAAAAAAAAAAACTTTTGGTAATAGGTTCGGTGCTGATTAAAACAAAAAGAAAGATTCAACAAGAAGTTCGAGAGACCTAGATACTAAAAGCAATTCAAAACGTACACCATTGAAATTGTAGAAAATTTTTGACTAAGTAACAAGCTTGGAGTTCGGCTTGAAAAAACATGTTTTAGAATATCAGACGAAAATTAATATTTGGTTGCACGTTATTTTTTAAATTCTGTTTAAGTAAGTTCTTATTTTTAATTATTTATACTTATTTTTCACGCTTCTTAATGATTTAAATTAAGTTTTTCCCTTTAAAAATATTTCATTCAATACTTATGTCAGAAACAATGATAAAATATGGTATATGGTCTTGATTTATATTTACAAAACAAAAGAATATAGGTTGTAATAGTGTTGGAGCATTCCTCAAGGGCATTCATTAATTTTATTTTTTTTGTTAAAAAAAACACAAAAAAAATGTATGAAGAAAATAAAAAGTTAGAAATGTAAATGAAATGAAATATTTATATTAATAAAATAACCAAAAACCATCCTCGATTTGCCACAAATTTAACTGATAAAGTATAAATTTACTGCTAATAATATAAGACTAACTTTTTAACTTCTACATAATTTTTTTGTTTAATTTTTTAACCATACCTAAACATCTTTGAAAATATTAAACTTCAAAATAAAACTTAATATAATGTTTATAATTTTCAGCCATACTTCAGTCTTAAAACTTTTAAAATGAGAGCATAATGAACAAAATAAGGGTTCTCGGGAATTTCTCCTGTCTCAGCGTGTTTCTATAACAAAATACATATAATTGACAGTTAACCAACATGGAATAGGTTGGGGTAAAAATACGTTCAAATATTTTAAATAATTCGTATTTTGTTGAAAAAGAGTGTTTGAAAACTTATATGCACAAATTAATTGATCTCGTAATAATATATACTAATAAAAAATAAATTACATATCAACTCACTTTGAGTCATTTGTAATGTATTTTATTTTTCATATAGACAATATTGACTACAATAGATTAAAAATTGAAAATCCTAAACTTAAAAAGTGACTTAAGAAAAATAATAAAATATATCAAACATTCAGACTTCACAGCTTTGAGTATTTAATAACTCGTAGATATAATACATAAATTAAACTAAATCATTGTAAATTAAATTAAATTGTGAAATTTATTTAATAGAATTAAATTAAATTGTATAGTTGTCTAAATAAATTACACGGAGCTACTAATGAATCTAATCAAACTAATTTATTTTAAATTATTATTAGTTAATATCTTATTTAAAATACATTTTTCAATATCATAATTAGTAGTTTAATTTGTGATTTGAGTTGTTGTTCTCGTTGGCCAGTGCTGATCCATAGACAACCTAAAACCTAAATTACAGAAAAACTTTGAGAACCCTGTCATGCTCTCAGTCACACAATAAACCTAAGTACAGCTTAGAATCGCCAATATGTACAGTTAAAGGTGTTGGGCAGCATGCTTGGTCAGTTGCTGATATTATTATGTTCCCTCATTTTCATGTCATTACCAACTTATTTTACAGGTGATGTTGGACATTTTTAATCAATCACCAATTTTTTAAAAAGAGTATATTTTTGTCATTTATATAATATTTTGTTGGGAAAATAAGATACGCGTGAATAGTGTTAATTGTTCTTATATTTGCGTACACTCATCAATCTTCTTTTCTAAAATGTGCGTAAGAGTAAAAAAATTTCAATCAAACAACTAAAAATATAAAATAATAATAATAATGATGATAACAATTTTTTTTTTTTAAAAACACAATTGGATATTATCATATGCAGTCTCAATTATTTTGTTAAAGTCAACAAGAAAAACAAGGAAAAAAAAAATTGTAGGTGTATATAAACAAGTAAAAGGCTAGTATCTATTAATTCATGCACTTGACACTATAGCAATGCATATCAAGTTCTTTCTCCTTCTCCTCTTCATCTCAACTTCATCTTCAGCCATTAATTCATGCACTTGACACTATAGCAATGCATATCAAGTTCTTTCTCCTTCTCCTCTTCATCTCAACTTCATCTTCAGCCACAGATACACTTTCGGAAGGTTCTTCACTTTCAGTAGAGAAACAAAATGACACCCTTCTTTCATCCAACGGTGATTTTTCCGCTGGCTTCTTCCAAGTTGGTGAAAACGCCTTCTGCTTCTCCGTTTGCTTCACGCGCTCCAAACAACCCACCGTTTTATGGATGGCCAACCGTGACGAACCCGTCAACGGCAAAGGCTCCTTGCTCTCACTCTGGAAAAACGGCAACCTCATTTTGACGGATGCTGGAGGAACCGTTATCTGGTCAACCGCCACTCAAAACTCCTCCCAACTTCATCTAAAGCTAAGAAACAACGGAAACCTCCTTCTCCTCACTTCACAAGGTACCATCATTTGGCAAAGCTTCGATTTCCCAACCGACACCCTTCTTCCAACCCAACCACTCACAGAGCGAGTAGGCCTCGTTTCTTCGAGAAGTGCAACGAACTATTCGTCGGGATTCTACAAACTTTACTTCGACAACGACAACGTTCTTCGCTTACTCTACAAAGGTCACACGTTTTCCAGCGTGTACTGGCCAGAACCGTGGAAGCTTCCAATTGACATAGGCAGATCCACCTACAATGTAACAAAAATCGCTTTGTTAGATTCCTTTGGATTCTTCACTTCCTCCGATGGGTTTCAATTCCGCTCCACCGATTATCCCAAAAAAATGTACAGGAGACTCAAGATGGATTCTGATGGTAACCTCCGTTTGTATAGCTTCAACGAGGAGCGTCAGACGTGGGAGGTGACGTGGCAAATTGTTCCCCAATCGTGTACCGTTCATGGAATTTGTGGACCTAACAGCGTGTGCACTTATGATCCTATTATGGGAAGGAGTTGCTATTGCTTGAAAGGGTTTAAGGTTAAAGATCCTAATGACTGGACTCAGGGGTGTGAGCCTGAGTTTTCTCCTTCTGATTTTTCTTGCAACAGTCGCAAGTCTTTGGGTTTTCTCCATCTTCGAACCACGGAATTTTATGGCTATGACTGGAACGTGACAGCCGTTTCCAGCTTAAAGGAATGCCAGGATATATGTATGCAACTTTGTGATAAATGTGTAGCTGTTCAATTGAAGTTTAACGGGGTTGCTACCTATAATTGTTACCCGAAAACGATGGCATTCAATATACGTGATAGTCCTAATTTCGATGGAGATATCTATCTAAAGTTGCCGAATGCGATTTTGCGGTCTTCCACGAAGATTCTAAAGCATTCCCGGATGAATTGCTCCGTTGGTTTGTCTCAAAAGTTGAACAGGTCTTATCAGTCGCCAAAAAAAAACTCAACGTTGAGCTTCTTGGTTTGGTTCGCTTGTGGGGTCGGGGTGTTTGAGTTTTCCTCCATATTCCTCGTGTGGTTCTTCTTGTTCAGAACAAGCAAGCACCCTGGCACGCTGGATCAACAACAACACCTTCTTTCTGCCACAGGGTTTCAGAGGTTCACATACGCAGAGCTAAAATCCGCAACAAAAGGGTTCAAAGAGGAGGTTGGGCGAGGAGCAGGAGGAGTTGTTTACAAAGGAACATTATATGATGACCGTATTGCGGCTATTAAACGGTTGAACGAAGCTAATCAAGGGGAAGCTGAATTTTTGGCTGAAATAAGCACAATTGGAATGCTGAACCACATGAATTTGATTGACATGTGGGGATACTGCGTTGAAGGGAAGCATAGGCTTTTGGTGTATGAGTACATGGAACATGGATCCTTAGCAGACAATCTGTTTGGCAACAGACTTGATTGGAAGAAAAGGTTCAAGGTGGCAGTGGGCACAGCGAAAGGTTTGGCTTACTTACACGAAGAGTGTTTGGAGTGGATTTTACATTGCGACGTGAAGCCTCAAAACATTCTCCTTGACTCAGATTTCGTACCCAAGGTAGCAGATTTTGGGTTGTCAAAACTTTTAAACAGAGACGAGCGTGGAAATTCTAGTTTTTCACGAATAAGAGGGACTCGAGGGTACATGGCTCCGGAATGGGTTTACAATCTGCGTATAACTTCTAAGGTGGATGTTTATAGCTATGGAATTGTGGTGTTGGAAATGGTGAGTGGAAGAAGCCCTATGGCAATCCACAGTCTCGAGAACAGTGGGGACATCGAGCAACAGCGGTTGGTGACGTGGATAAGGGAGAAGATAAAGCAGGCACCCACTTGTGCGTTTTGGATGGAGGAGATAATTGATCCCAACTTGGAAGGAAACTACGACGTGTCAGAAGTGGAGGTTTTGGTTAAAGTGGCTCTGCAGTGCGTGAAAGATGACATGAATGAAAGACCATCCATGAGCCAAGTTGTAGAGATGCTTCAGTCCAGTGAAAATAAACTCCTCCTTCGTTAGTTATATTTTAACTCCTCCTTTCCTCTTTTAATTTTCTTATTCTTCTTGTTTTTGGATTTTTGCCACTGCATCACTACTACTGCTTCTTCTTCTGAAGGAAAGGATGAATTACAGATCAATAAAGTTTTGTTTATGCTACATTGCTACTGTTTCTTATGTAATATTATTTAGGTTCAATTATTGTTTCAGTTCATTAGTCATAATAATCTATATTTTCGTTATAATACTTACTATTTTAAGATAGATTAATAATATTCATTATGTAAATCTGAAGAGTCTTTTTAGATGACATTATATTATAATTTGTCACTTAAATACTTATGTAATATTTTTTTCAATGGTTAATTTGTGCAATGTAATACTAAAAAGATCAAATGTGACAATTTTTAATTTTAAAAAGATAAAAAAAAATGTTTTTAGAGGAATTAAAATCAGGACTTCCAAAAATAAGAATTAAAAATATATTTAACTATTTTTTTCCTTTTATTTTGAACTTGTAAGACTTTTATGTTTAAATTAGAATAGCTCTTAAACTTTGCTTCTTAACAAAATAATGAGAATAATTGTTTCTTTAAACATTCTTAACAGGAAGAAAATAGAAAAATTATGAATGAGTATTATTAGGAAATGAATTTAAGTTTAACTCATTCTTACATAACTCATTTGTAAGGTGATGATTATTTTTATTTATATACATATATCATGAATTAACTTTGTCAAAACTACTCAACTCGTGTGAGAAGACTAGATATTTGTGAGAGTGACCGACCGGATAGACTTATATATAATAAATTGATTTTATCTCTAATCATCTCCACCAACTATTATAAATAAATATGAAAATAAATAAATAATATAAAAAAGAAATTTTTCTATAAATCTGAAAATCTCCTTAATACATATTTATTATTAAACTTCCTTTACAGTTGTAATAGAGGAAAAGATTCCATTGTAGTATCTTGAGTTGTTATTTTCTTATGTAATTTCTTTTTACTTCCTTTTATACTTACGGTCTTAGTTTAATGTACTTTCACAAATTTTCTTTATTTTGACTTGTTTATTTACAGATAATGTTTCTAAATACTTCAATATATTTCTTTTCATCAAATGTCTCACATTCTTTTTGATATAATATTTTACATGAGTTTAAGTGTAAACAGGACTTGTGCGTGTGGGTATATTTTAATCTGAGATAAGATTATTATCTGTCACTTTCTTTCCTTTTCCGTCTCTTTATATTAAATAATTTGATATCTTTTATAAAAATGTAAAGAAAAATAGGAAAAGAATTATCTGAGTCAAATATTACTTTAACCAATACTTGATGACAAATCCGAATTTCCATGTATAATTTATAATACCGAAATGGAAAATGTCATAAAACAGACGAAGTGGGTGAGCTTGTGAATAGAGATGGTATGGTACGGAACTATTTTGATAATTATATTATGTTTAGAATTATTTATATAATCATTTATAATTATAACTTTAATTTTTTTATTTCTTTAAAACACAATCACTCAAATACTTTTAAAAAAATAAATAAATTATTGAATCTCATTAAATCTTATATTCTTTATTTTTATTATTTTTATTATTCTTGTATTTATACCATAGCTTCTCAACATATGTCAAAGTCGAGTTCCCATTATTAAGCGAAATTTCCGAGTTCCAACCACAAACAGCGTGATGGCTCAGGAAACCAAGACCTTGAACTAAACAACCACTTACAAATTTGCTTCAATTTAAAATAACTGTGGGTTTTTATAATAATAATAATAATAATAATAATAATAATAATAATAATAATTTACAAATCATCAATGCAAACTTATTTCATTTTAAATTTGTCCTCATTAGTCTTTTCAACCCAATTTCGTATTAGTCGTCCATGGAGGTCAATATATATATTTGTTAATTTAATCAAATGATCCAATAACGACTTAATTGGCATGCCCTATACGCAGTAATATTTATTGAACAATGAAGAATTCATTTAAATAATATTGTTGTTTGTTATAATTAAGCATAATGACAATAGTTGGCCTGCTTAAAAAGAAAAGGAGAGAGGAAGGAACGCTGTAACTATAGTGGCGGCACCCATGGTCCTAGAAGAAGCCCTAAAAACCAAAGAGTGTTTGAGAAAAAATAGGAAGTTGTCGTAAAAGAAGAAGATTAAAATAAGAAATAATGGAGGAATGGTTGGCGTAGCATGCGAACGTATGCGAAAACAAAGTTTGCCAACCTCACTAGTTGAAGCTTAAAATAAGTGCCACTTGCCAAGTTGCTGTAGGCCAACTTATATTGTTGTATGGCTCCAATGGAATACTACATGAAATGAGGTAGAAGACGAAATAGAGGGACAAATTATCATTATTATAACAAACTCACAGCTGCCTTCAATTGACCCAAAGAATTTGCAGTGGATGGTTTTAGTTCGCTGCTTGTGGTTTCCACGAACTATCACACTCGGTTTTGTGGTTGGAACTCAGATTTCACCAATAATGATGACAAATCGACTTTGACGGATAACAATCCCTGCTCACACCATTCCTGTTTTACTTTTCTTTATACTTTTATGTACGATATAGTATCAAATTGAATCGATTTTTACAATTTCGTCCTTAAAGAACTGAAGTGCTTGAATTTGTTTTTTAATAAACTATTTTTAATGTATAAAAACTTTTATAGTTAAGAAATAATTTTAAAGTAAGAGTAATTAAAAAAAAGTGTTTTATTATTAAATTATAACATTAATGAGCATTATGAATTTTAATGTGTTAATTTGTTTACTGTTTTAACGACTACAATGACAGTAAAATATAGACTCCAGATAGGAACTGATTGTATAGTAGCATAAATATGATATAACAACCATCTTTCTTATATATATTGTTTTATTTTTTTCCTCTTGTAAAAGAATACACACCTTTTGTACCATTATATATAAAAAAAATCAGATAAATAAAAAGAGAGCTTAGTATAAATTCTGATTTAAATATAAAAATATTATAAGTTATTTAAAATAAATAAATAAAACACGATTTATGACAAGTTAACGAGACAAAATGAATATTTTCTAGTATTTTTAGAATCTTTCAGGAATTTACATTTATGAATAAGCCTTTATAGTATTTCTTTTGATTTTCTCAATTCAGGTTGTCTATGACTATCTTCAAATTTAATGTATTTTATCCTTTTATGTAGGTGGTGAAAAAAAGTAAATTATTTTCTTAATTCTTCAAATTTAGAAATATATTCCTCAACTGACAAACTCTCTTCATTTAACTAACATGTGTTAAAAATCTTACAAGCTATTTAAAATTAAACAAATAATAGTCTCTTGTTTTACCTATACCTTGAATTATATGTCTATAATTTCATCTTTATCATACTTAAAACACTATTAAAATTAAAAGAAAAATCTTAAAATGCATTTTTGTTATGCATAATTTAAATGAATAACACTAAAGCATATAAAAAAAATATTATGAATAATCAACGTCAATTTTTTTTAGAGAGACGAGACTAAAATTAGATATACATTTAAGAATCTTTAGTTAGTGATGTAATTCTTACATGTAAAACAATCTTTACATATATTTAAGATTATTTTGCTTAATTATTGATTCACTCTACATCTATATGCTTCCATATAGCAGAACATTTTTTCTTTATATATTGTTTCTTCTAAACAAACTACTTGAACTTTCTCTTTATTTACCAATGTCTTAAAGGTAACTCCACTTAATTGGTCTTCCGATTTCTCTTTTATTTAAAGTTTGTTTGGATTAGAAAATAAATTTAAGAAAGTGGATTTGAGATGATTTAAGAAAAAAATATGTAGAAAGTTAGGTTGTTTGGATTAAAAGATGGATGGTAAGATTTGAATAGAAAGTTTATAAAAGTCCGTGAATGATATGATGGATGTAATTGATATTTTAATTATTTTAATTAATAAAATTATAAAATTACAAATTTATCTTTATGATTAGAAATAAAATTAGATTAATTTGTTGGATGTAATTAATGAAGTATTATTATTATTATTATTATTATTATTATTATTATTTATTTTTTTTTTAGTGGATAGAATTATAATATTATTAATTACTTTAAAATAAAAATAAATTATTATTAAAATTATTATTTTATAATTTATTATTGATATATTTATTTTATTATTAATAATAATAATTTATTAAAATGTAAGTGAAAACATAAAAAAAATTAGAGATAAGAATCAAACACATTGAAATGTTAAAAGGCACCCACCATTTCAACTGCAAGTAAATACATATAAATAATCGATTATATACTCAAAATTTCACTTATAATAGATTATCACTTTTTACTTAATCGAAGAGCGTTGTCGTCGGCGTAGTAAAATTTGTAGAATCCCGAGGAATGGTTGGTTGCACTTTTGGAAGAAACGAGGCTGACTCGCTCGGTTAGTGGCTGCGTTGGAAGAAGGGTGTCGGTTGGGGAATGGAAGCTTTGCCAAATGATGGTACCATCGGAAGTGAGGAGAAGGAGGTTTCCGTTGTTTCTTAGCTTTAGATGAAGTTGGGAGGAGTTTTGAGTGGCGGTTGACCAGATAACGGTTCCTCCAGCATCCGTCAAAACGAGGTTGCCGTCTTTCCTGAGTGAGAGGAAGGAGCCTTTGCCGTTGACGGGTTCGTCACGGTTGGCCATACACAAAACGGTGCGTTGTTTAGAGCGCGTCAAGCAAACGGAGAAGCAGAAGGCATTTTTCACCAACTTGGAAGAAGCCGGCGGAAAAATGGCCATTGGATGAAAGGAGGGTGTCAGTTTGTTTGTCTACTGAAAGTGAGGAACCTTCTGGAAGTGTATCTGTGACTGCAGATGAAGTTGAGATGAAGAGAAGAAGGAGAAAGAGCTTGATATGCATTGCTCTATAGCATCAAGTGCATGAATTAATAGATACTAACGTTTTACCTGTTTATGTTTATAGACATCTACATTTTTTTCCTTGTTTTTCTTTTTGACTTTATCAAAATAATTGTCGCGGCATCTGATAATATCCAATTGTGTTTACTTTTTAAATTGTTATTATTATTGTTTTATACTTTTAGTTGTTTGGTTGAAATTTTTTTACATGTGCGCAACATGTTAAAAATTGAGAAAAGAAGATTGATGAGTGTACGAAAATATATCTCGATAACTTATTAAAAAAATATATTACTGTTCAGATTTTTATTAAATATATTTAAGTTAACGAAGACAAATTAGAATATTAAAAATAAACCTAAATTGTTACGCTAATTTATTAATATACCTATTTCTAAGCTGTTATACTATTTTATTATTTAATATATCATGTAATATTAACAATATTAATCTAAGTACTGTTATGCATGCATATCAACCCTATCGATTGCATAGCAACGACCACCAACTTACCCAAATTAATAAATGTTCTTAAGCAAACCGCACTTTAAAATATTTCCAGTTTTGGACCTACAGCTCCTACATTTCAAACATTAATCATAACAAACATGTGAGGAAGGGGACCAGTTGATGCTTAACAGAGAAAGAACGTTATTGGGTACACAACAAGGCAAGCACAAATGGATCTTTTCCTAACTCAAAACACTTTGGTTTGAGTTGGAGGTTCGCAGTAAAGAAAAAAGTATTATGATTATATTTTTAATTAGAAATTATAATTGTAAACTGATTTTGAGTGTCGATACATCTGTGTCTGGATTAAAATGAAAATTTATACTTTTATAATGAAATATCTCTTCACAAGAGATAACTTTTTAATGATGAAAATTGATAATAATGGGTTCTAGATATAAAGAAAACATCAAATATCACTATTTTTTTCATTAAAAATTTATAATTATAGAGTGGTTTTGGATGTTAATATGTAAGTATTAAACATAAGAATGATCTAACTTGAAGTCTAGAATAACGGGTTCAATTTAATACGTGTGTCATGTTAAGTTGTACTAAGTTAAATGTTTTCTTTTTATATAATCTATGCGCATTTTATTTAAATAACATCAAATTTAATTATGAATAAATAGTTTATATAACTCGTCATATTTTGTTCACTTCAACACCTTTTTCAATCCCAATGTTAGTTTGGTTAAATTTGTAATATATATATATATATATATATATATATATATATAATATGAAAGACCAACATTGTATTTAGAGACAGTTGAATGTGAAGCTCATAAATTCGTGTAGTAATATTTAATCATCTAGGATATGTTAGATTATGTACATTTAATCCTAATTTGTTGGGTGATGATATTTTGACACCAGTATTTATCTTTGACATCATTTAATACTAATATATATTATTATTTTATTTATATATTATATTTTATTAATAAAATATAATATCAAATGGAAATATAATATAAACAATGATGTCAAATTAAAATTTTTCTCATATATTATATGGCTTTAAGTTTGATTTTCGTCCAAAGAATACTTTTTGTCTAATAGGCGCACAAATTTTAATATGCTAAAAATAAGAAACATAATTTTTGTCCAATAATGATAAAATTAAAACAATAAGAAACACAATTTTTAATATGCTAAAAGTATAAATAAATTATTTAATTAATCTATATATAATTTTTTATTTAGATAAACGCTGAAATTTGTACTTGAAATAATCTAATTATTTCCATTTAAATATTATTTATTATCTTAGTTATATTAATTATTTTATATTCTGTTAGTGATTTCATCTCTAAGCAAACTATAAATTAAACAAGAGCAGTAAAAAATATCAGAAATTTAAAAAATTGTAGAAATTCCAATGACTACAATAAAATAAGAAAGAACATATTACTTATATCTTGTTTAAGCCTATTAGCCCAAAACACTTAAACCACGAGCCCATAAAATGGAATGGACAAAGATATTTAATAAATGGGCCCATGCTTTCTGCACCATACCAATTATGATATGAACTATACAATTTTTCAAAATTCTCAAAATGACCTTTGCATTTTAATTTGAGGGCAGAAGCATTTGATGGAAGAGATGTTTCTTGGTGGCTGACTCTTGTGCGTGGAGGGTGGCGATGTTCCGACAATGACATCAAAACAAAATAATGATAGTAGAATAATAAGAACAATAAGAAAAAGATTAAACAATCCCTAATGATGTGAACTACATTTGGTCTTTTGTTTAATATTTTATCCAGAAGAAAATAGGTACAGTGAAAAAGTTATTTATTTTGTTATCCAAGCAGTAATTTAACTCGTGAAACGTAGGGATTTATTTTAAAAGCATAATACATTTATTATATAAATTTAGTTTGATAAAAATAAAAAAGTTTAAAGTAATAACAAATAATATGTATAATAAATATAAAAATTTATCATTATATAACTTTGGAATAATAATAATAAATAATGAAGACAATAATAACAATTATAATAATTTTTTTAAGCAAAGTAGCATGTAACTATCATTTTTCAGTTTAAAAAAATCCTTCTTCATTATTCAATGTATCTGTACTTGAGATAATTAAGTTCTATTGAGTTTAGGACTCGTGTTCTCAGAAACAGAATGACATGTTTACACCTTATTGATTTGAGTTTATAAGAGATTGAACAAAACATTTACCTACCAAAAAGTAAATACTACGTGAAAATGATCAAAAGTGAATACTATATGAAAAGGAAAAAAAAAAACATATTAGATGATATGGTAAATTAATTTATGTCAAAATGCTTCCAAAATACCTTAAATTAATTTTTAAAATGTAGATTTAAATTTAAAATATAAGTTATTCAAATTTTTACATATTTTGTTTAACTTTATTTCTCCATTCTATGGTCAGATAATAGATAAGAATGGCCAACATTTCTTCAAAGAATATTTTTTTGTCAATTTCCATCAAAATTTAGGGTACTCTCCGTTGACACTAATCTTAGTATTGTTGAATTTATCAACAAAATATGTAATGAATATTTGTTATCAATGTTAGATATATCATATTTAATTGCTAACTATTTTTTCTTGAAAAAAAAAATCCATCTCTTATTTCATTATTGATATTTTTAGGGTTGTATACAGTTATCACATGCACTGACTCGTTAGATATTGTTAATATTTTCTTGAACGGAGAAGTGAGTACTAATCTGGTATTCATAGAGGTTTTATGCTAAAGATAGATGGATATTTATTCCTTTATGTCAATCAGAAAAATGGTGTTCCTATCATCAGTATGTAATTAGTCATTTATGCTTTTATTTAAATTTTGAACTTGTTTTACTCATCAAGTTTTGTTTGCAGTGGTGTCTTTGGATCATGATAAAAAATTTGTAATGAAGACTATTAAACTTTGAGCTTGTGATTATTGGATTAAGCATTTGCATGAAGATCAACTAAAGAATATATAGGCACATATCGTTAGGAAGTCCATGAGTGAGGAACAAGATGCAAAATGACATGATTAGTGATAATTATAAATTTTTTTGTCTTCTAATGTTGAAGTTTCAAGAGAAGTTGTTAATGTTGTGAATCTCAACCTTCGACAAAGAAGTCTCGTATAATATGAACATTAGAATTGCATGATATATTTGTCAAAGTTGTCAATCAATTTGGACTTGGTAGTATGATTCTTCAACCATTATTTTATTTTTTTCTCTATTCATATAATATCTAGATTGAATGCAGTACATTTATGAGATAAAATCTCCCAGTTTTTGTTTCCTTCTTAATTATTATCTTTTAGATGTTCTGCCAAACAAAATTCTTAGACTCATGAATAGGCAAAATAAAATTATCTATGTTTCTTCCTTAATTAGAAACAATGTTGCTAGTCATTTACATGTTAGTTTTTACCTAAACCCTAAACTTGTTCAAACTAGGTAAATTTTTTTAGTCATAAACCCTCTATTGATTAATGTCAAGATGATTGCAACATTGATTAACAGAAATATATAAATAGCTTCAAGACAACAAAATCTAATGGATAAAAACATGGATAACGACAACATCTACTGGGAACTCTAGATGATGCATGTATTAAGAATCTAAGTGTGAGTCTAAGTCCCACATTGAATAAAAATGAGAAAGTTAAGCAATATATAAGAAAGAAGACCCATAAACCTATTGCCTTGAGGTTTTGTGATGCATATTCCTCCACTCAACTTTTAATCATCTTCCATAATAATTTTTGAAAATCCTTATTTAATCATCTGGAATGATAACTTTAACTAAAATAATGATTACACAACAATCTAGTCATTCTTACATAGTTGTTTAAATCTAAGGAGAAAACTTTTAAACAAAATCTGCATACCATTTTGTTATATAAGGAAACTTTGTCTTTTTCTTTTTCAGCATATAATATAATGACCTTCTCTTCTTTTTTATGTTATTATAGTAATTTATGTTTTGTTAGGATAAAATTGAGGGAGTAAAATTGTATGGATTTGAGAGTGTTTGAATGAGTAGATTAGATTGTTTAAATCAAGGAATACATGATAATATATTTGAAGAAAAAGTTTATTATAGTTTGCAAGTGATATGATAGATATAATTGATAAATTTGTAAGATTATAAATTTGTCCTTTTAGTTAAAATAATTAAAAATAAAAATATGATTATTTTGTTTGTGTGATTGATATTATAGAATTATAAGATTATTAATTACTTTAAAATAAAAATTAAATTATTATTAATAATATTATTAGTTATTATTATTATTTTTTAAGATTAATATTTTATTTTTATAATTATGTTATTATTATTATTTTATAAATTTATTATTATTACGTTATATGATATAATTAATTATATTTATTTTATTAAAATATAAATAAAAAAATAAAAAAAGGCGTTGCAACTCATGCTCGCATACCACTTTTCCACCATCGCTATTTACAAAATTATCAGATGTGATCTTCTTCCACAAATAATAAAAGAGGAGATGGGCATTTACGTAAACTAATGTGTGTCAGGTTGTCTTTATTTATTTATTTTTTTCTTTACAAAAAGGCTGAGACGAGGAAGACGGTTCTCTCGAAAATCGATCATAACATTTTCATACAAATCTGCGGATACAAACTCATCCCACTTTTAAATATATCTTCATGAATAGGATATTAATTGAAACAAGCAGGAACTTAAAAAGAAACAATAGCTTCTTTTAAGTTTTTTAAATATATATATATATATATATTAATTTATACAGTGAACTGTAAAAAGGTTATTATGCTTAGTATATTTTTTTTTATGGAGATTTTAGTAGTTTTTATAGTTTTTTTTTATTTTAAGTTAATATTGTATTATTTTAGTATTTAACTAATAGAGGTAGATATTGGAGTTGGACAATTTAAAATTATACCTTTAAATTTTTTGACTTTCTATTAATTTTTTCCGCTTCTACAATTTAATATAAAATGTATAAGGTTTAAATAAATATTTTATTTCTAAAGTTTTATATTTTAATAAGCTTCTATTGTTAATTTATACAAGGGAAAAATTATGCTTCGATCAAAATTGAACTATTATTTTTTAATTGGATGCTAAGTATACTGGTACTTTTGTTGTATGATTTCTTAATTGATGCTAAGTGTGAAAATTTTAGATTTATATATATATATATATATATATATATATATATATATATATATATATATATATAATTTGTTAAATATGAGAATCCATCTACATTTATGAAGACAAAACAGTTAACAATGAATGTATAGTTTTATTGTGTGATCATGAAAATCATGTAAATTTCCATTTATATGTTACCATCTGTTATTTGTTTTCTTTTCTATGATTTATTTTTGAATTGTTTTTTAGTATCATTCGAGATCTGTTATACTTTTTAAGTGTAAATATGATATAAGTACTGCCAGCTTCTTCAGCTGTTTGTTAACTTCACAACAACTAAAATGAATTCAGTTTATAAACCTTTTTAACAATTGTATAAGTAACTATTAAATTAAATCAAAACATACGTATGATAATATTTCAGTTTTCTCTAGTAAGTCTGACAAAAATCAACTATATTAATCACATCAAATCTTCTAAAATAATATTTATTGTTTTCTCACATTACAATATTTTATTATTTTCTTGATTTATTCATAAAATATTAACTTTAATTTAATTTGGATGGTCAGCTGTAAAATTCAATTTTTTTTATTACATTATTATTTAAATGTTAGTTGTAATATTTCTTAAATTAACTGATTCCATCGTTACAAATTTTTTTCCTTTTATTTTTTGAATGTACAGTTATTATATTTTTTCTGTTATTTTGTTTCCGAATATAAATATATATCTACAGATTACGTTTATCTATAATTATAATAATACATGACGTGATTTCTCATTTAATTTATATAAGTAATTTGATTTATTCATAAAATATTAATTTTAATTTAATTTGGATGGTCAGCTGTAAAATTCAGTTTTTTTGTTACATTATTATTTAAATGTTAATTGTAATATTTCTTAAATTAACTGATTCCATCGTTACAAATTTTTTTCCTTTTATTTTTTTGAATGTCCAGTTATTATATTTTTTCAGTTATTTTGTTTCCGAATATAAATATATATCTACAGACTACGTTTATCTATAATTATAATAATACATGACGTGATTTCTCATTTAATTTATATAAGTAATTTTTCTATTTCATTTTTAATCATATTTAAAATTTATAGTATAAAATTTATATAAAAATAATATAAAATAGAAAAATAAAGGAAGAAAATCAAAATATTGTGATAAAAAAATAAGAAGAAATTTGCATGTCGATTAAAAAAACAATTGTCTACCTTAGGTTATTTGTATGTAGATTTTATATAATTAATTTTTTATCACAACATAGATTTTTATATTATGAAATAAATAATATACTTAATTATTTTATTTTATATAATAAACAAATTTATATAAAATAAAACTATTACATATTTACTATACATAAAAAAATATTAAAAATGATTAACAACTAATATTAGTTATACAATTATTTACTTAATTATTTATTAAAACATTATTCCTTAAATTAAATATTATTATTATTTTTAGAAAGTATTGTTAATTATTTATATATAAAACTTTTTATATGTATATTTCTTTAATGTTATATACGAGTGTGTGGACTAGAGATGTAATTAAAATGTGGGATCTGGTTTAAAATTTTAAGAATTAATTGTTCGTTACAACTAACCTAATCAATTTCAATTAACACATCTTATATATTTCTTTCTTTCAATTCCTTTCTCCTTCACGCTTTCTTTAACTTTCTTTTCCTTTCTCCTTTAAGCTTTCTTTAACTTTCTTTGTTGTTCACGCTTCCTTTAACTTCCTTTATCGTTTTTTTTTTGTCGTGTTCTCCGTGACAGTTCAGAATCATGGCTCTTAGTGTCCTTGCTATTGATTGTAATTTAGAAGTTCTTGACTTCATCAAGAAAATATGTCATCAGTATAATAGTCAAGGTTAGACATATATATATAATATTTTATTAATAATTATCTTTTAAGATAAAGATTCATTCATGTTGATACTAATTTTTTTAACTTTGTGCGTAGTTATAGCATGTTCTGAATCTATAAATGCAGCGGGTGTTATACAGCGAGGAAAAAAAGATATTGATTTGATACTTATAGAGCTTCATATGCCAATCATAGATGGTTATGAATTCCTACAATTTCTCCACAAAGAACAAATTAATATTCCTCTTATTGGTATGTATATATATTTTAACTGAAGTTTTAAAGTTTTGAACTCTTTTACTGATAAAAGAATAATTTACAGTAATGTCTATGGATAATCGTAGGCCTTCTAAAATGAAGGCTTTTGAACTTGGAGCTTGTGATTATTGGACTAAACCTTTACACGAGTATCAATTTAAGAGTATGTGGACACATGTGTTTGAAGATAAGATGCAGAAAGGTACTCTTAGCATGGAAGATGATGATAAAAAAAGAGGAATATGTGATAATTCTGAATTTGGTTTATCTATGGTTCATAGCAATGACAATTATAGAAATAATAATGTTGATGAATCAGAGAATAGTAATTCATCCTCTACAAGGAAGACTCGTCTAGTATGGTCACCAAAACTGCATGATGCATTTGTCAAAGCTATCGAAGAACTTGGAATTGAAAGTACGATTCTTCAACTATTGATTTATTTTTTCTTTATTCGGTATTTTTTTGCTGGTATTGTAACTTTTCTTGATTATTTTTTTTAGATGCTGTGCCAAAGAAAATTCTTGAAGTCATGAAAATCCCCGGTTTGGAAAGAAGACATGTTGCTAGTCATTTGCAAGTTAGTTTCTATCTATGATATTTTTCTTGGTATATTTTATTATCACTCCACCTTTTCATACTCCACTATCTTTTTTTAGTGTTTATCCATTAGACACCTAATGTAATTTGTTAGCAAGTGATATTGGTTGAATATTAATTAACATTATTGTTAATGTGAATTAAAATTTTGATTGGCAGAAATATAGAAAACAAATACAGCAACAACAACAAAATGAGATGTTATTGGTTTCAGAAAACAAAGAATCATTGTCTGCTGCTATACCCACAGATTTTCCTTCAAAACAAGCTTTGACACATGATAATCCTTTTCGAGACTTTCCTAACACTGTCATTCTCGATAATTTTCCACCGTCCATGGAAGCTCTAAATGCTCTAGATGATACTTCTAAATATAGATTATTGCTTCAAAGAAATAATATGCAGGAGCCAATGATGCATCATAACCAAATTCATTCAATGAACTTTGAGCCATCTTCCAGCATGATTTATGAAAATCCAGCTACTGTCCACCAGAATTTCAACTTTAATATCAACATGGATTAGGTTTTAATATAAACATCTCTTTCTTAAATCGCGCCTTCTCTGAAGAGCCATTTAAAGGTTAGTTTTTACTTAAATTCTGAACTTTAGTTTTTACTTAAATTCTGAACTTGTTGAAAGTATATTATTTTTGGTTGACAGATCCTTTGTTTATTATATATTTTTAGTTCATTAGTACACTCAGTAACTGTTTATTATTTATTAATAGTCACCATACATAAGTTTAGTAAAATATATGTAATTAATATTATTGTTTTTATGAATAATATTTAACATTATTATAAGAGAATATTTTTATCTTCGTCTCACACATTTGGTAACAACAAGAGAACACCAATCTTTCTCCGATAAAACAAGCTTTGAATTTGACACATTCTCACCCCTTGAGTACCTATCCCAATATTGTTATTCCCCAAAATTTTTCAAAGTCCAATGGTTACAACATTTATGTAATATATTATACATTTATATAATATGCTATACATTTGAAGTTTTAATCAACTTTAAATTAAAATTGTTATAGTTTTGATAAATTATATTAGTGTAAAATTATTAATGTAGTAAATGATTCAGTAATACGATTTTTAGTGTGTTAAATTAAAAATCATTACTTTTTTGAAAAGTGTTTTTTTAAAATGATTTATAGTTGAAATCTAAAAACGAACAAAAATCTATAATTAAAAATAATATTTACTATTAAGTGCCAATTGATGTTTTTTAATTATAGTTGGTAAAATAAAGGTGTTTGAGTAATTTATTATTGGGATTATGCAAAATAAAAAATTATAAGATTATACGAAATAATATTATTCGAATTATACAACACAATAATTTAAATTTTTAGATGGATATATACTCTTCAGAAAAAAGATAAAAATATAAAATATTTTACATAAGAATATATTAATGTAATGTGTATAAAAAAAAAACTATAAAATGATGGACAAGCAGTTTTGACTTTAACTTGTGAAAAAAAATTTATTAAAAAAATGTATTGATGAATTTATCATCAAATGAAAAAACATATAGTTAAATGAAAGTTATTATATTGTTATTTAAAAGTTATAAAGATTATGTACAATTAAAAATAAATAATTTGTTATTTATCTAAAATATTTAAATTTTTTTAAATATAAAATTTCTATTTTTTCTATATTTTTTAAATTTTTTATCAGAACATAAAAATTAAAAGTTGACGTGATATAAGAATATCTTTTATTATATCAAATTTTGATTTTAAATAACTTTTTTTTCTTTAAATTTTTAGTTGTCTATTTTTCATGTAACATATATTAGGGTTTATAAAGGGGATACGATTTACATATTTATGTAAAGAGTTGTTGAAAATCTCAATTTTCTCTTTTATTATTGATTAAAACTATGTGATAAAGTCTTTTAATATAATATTTTATTAATTTATTATATCGTTTGGGATATATAGTCTAATTTGATATTTTGACCCAACAAGTTTGAAAATATTACATATTTATTTTAAACTTAAATTGAGACCTAAAATTGACTTCATAACATCAATTAATATAAATGCAAAAGTAATTATATTATAATACTGATGAATAATAAAATTAATATAATAATTAAAATTCATTATCGAAGTCTTTTAATGTGTAATTCAACCACTAAAACAAACTATAACAATAAAACAACCAAAATGAATGCATTATAACTTCAAAATAACTTTTTGTTGAAATATTTGAAACATTGTTTATCAAGATTTTAATCCTCCAAAAATAAAATACTTGCATAACATATAGTCTTATTATTTAAGCTAATAAAAAGAATTATAATAATAAGGAAGAAGTCTAAACAATAAACTTACTTTCACTTTCTCTTTCTCGGACATGAATTGCATGACTTCAAATTTATTACTTTAATGTTATATATGTAAAAATTGTATAAATTGTATTTGTCATCTTAAACTAATTCTTAACTAGTATAAAATGAGTCATTTGTAAATTATTATTTTATTTAACTCAAATGTATTTTTCTCTATTTATTATCAAAATCGAATTTGATTTTTAAAAAATCATGAAAATTACTATTTTGTGCTTTTTATACATATTTTGTTTTATAGGTTCTTAAAAACTTTTTGATACATTATATTTTTAGTAGATATGCATATTGATCATCCATCACATTAGAATTTCTAACTCCTATTTCGTATGATTTGTGAGGTGTAAAAATTAAATGTATAAAATATGATTTATTTTGGAAAGTAATTATGCCCGATTTTGTTGATCATTATTACAAAACAAATTATAATGCATCCAAATGAATCATATATATTATAGGAATTAATATTATATCACCAATATGTTATTCACATTAATGATAGTAAATATTACTGTTTTTTATCCTTAAACATTTATATGCAATCTTGTGTCATTACAGAACCCTTTTCTTAATCAATGTTTCTTAACAATCCCTTTCCATTAATATGACTGAAAAGACACCTTTAGTGTTTTTTTAAGATATTCATTTTGAATATGATATATTGTGAATAAGATGTAGACTAAGTAAAAAATATTACATTTCATAACCAATTTAACCTAAATTTTTTAAATGTAGACCAAAACACAATCACTTCTGGATAGGTTACTTATAATATTTTATTTATGAATTATCAAAATCTTTCACAATAAAAAAAAGAAAAAAAAAGAAAGATAAAAATACATAAATAAACAAAATAAGACTAAATAATTTTACTGTATAAGAGATCATGGATATTAACTGTTGAATTATAAGGTCAAGATCATTAATATGTTCCTATATAATTAAAATAAAATATTTTTATGTAATTATGTATTGAGTTTTTTTTTTTTTCAAATGATTTAGTCATTATATTATACTATTTATTTTTTTTTT
>Ga0209489_104876_pt1 | contig 24124 bp, 11 predicted proteins | sample SiratrowhiteBW_FD_187527 | JGI IMG/M metagenome (GOLD analysis project Ga0209489, IMG submission 187527) | Root nodule microbial communities of legume samples collected from California, USA - Siratro white BW (SPAdes) (version 2) | ecosystem: Host-associated > Plants > Roots > Nodule | place...
ATCTCTCTCTCTCTCTCTCTCTCTCTCTCTCTCTATATATATATATATATATATATATATATATATATATATATATATATATTAAATAACATGAAATGATAAAAGAATATGGATTAGAGACCTTTCATAATATCAATCATTAATTAAATAAATAAAAGGAGCTTAAGAGTACTTTAATGAGCAAATATATAAATCAAATGCAAATAACTTCATATGATTTTAGATAGCGTATGTCTAATTTCTACATTTATAAAACCCTAAACCAAATATTACATTGGGTCATATCTCACCACTCATAATATAATAATAATAAAAATTAAATATGTCAATTATTGAAATAATTGTAATATATATATATATATATATATATATATATATATATATATATATATATATATATATGTGTGAGTGTGTGTATGTGTGAGAGTTGATATGTTACAATTACTATCTTCTAAAATACAATTTCGTAAATAAAAGAATATACCGTAAAACCAACTTAATATTTACCTTGAAACGAGTGACACCACTGTTGTTGATGAAGTAAATAATTATAAATTAAATTCCTATCTTTTTTATTATAATAAAATAGTAATTCAAAAATTTGTTTTATTTGAATTTTATAATAAATATTACATAATATAAATTTATTTTTGACATTTACACACATAATATTCGCCTGATGGCACACATATGCCATTGCTATATCCTTGTCCACTACAACAAATACTACAAAATTTAGTGCCTAAACTGCACTTTAATCCATTGCAATCTGGTGGAGGCTCGCTTTGAACTGTTACTGATCCTGCACTCACTGATTCTGTCATTACTGAACCTGTTTAGAAAAAAGCTTCACAATTAAACAAACGTATATTTCATTTGTTACTTTAATTTCAACATAGAATGAATATGAAACTATTTCAACATAGAATGAATATGAAACTATGAACTAGTGTCATATTGATTTACATTTTTTAATCAATGCATACACTAAAAGAATAATGTAAAATATATGTGTTAAGTTATATGTTATGACCAAACTAAATGAGAAAAGTGAAATTGTTCAACAATTACCTGAAGATAGAACCAGAGTAACAATTAAAAGTCCCAAAATAAAATTCTGGTAGAAGTGAAAAGCCATTTTAAAAAGTGTTATAGTATAATTAGGTTGACTTATAATTTAAAAATATAAGAATATTGGTGTATAACTTTCTGTCTAGTAGTAATATTTATACTCATTTTTCAAAAACAGAAACGTATCTTGTATTAATTAAAATTTATTTGTCATTATTATTGTATCATGTAAACAACAGAAACGTATCTTGTATTAATTAAAATTTATTTGTCATTATTATTGTATCATGTAAACGGGTCTGGTGGTATATGATTCTCATAACATAATTAGGCCTATTTTTATTATGATTTTAATGAAAAATTAAGTTAGATAGATAACCGAATATTAAATTTTAATTGTGGACTCCAAAGAATATAGGTAGATTTTATTTATAATTTTTTTATTTTATTAATTTTATTATAGAAAACCAATAAGTTTTTGCAATAGTTGACATGTTCCTGATTTCATTTATTATTTTGATTAATTCTGGCAAGGGCCTTCCACAACTTATTTTGTTAATTTTATATTCAATAATTTAATTTATATTTTAATTAAATAACTTTATTCAATATGTTATTATTATTTACAGTTGTTATAAGAATGTAAAAAAAAAAAAAAAAACACTGTTGTCAAAGCATTTTTTTCCTTCTGGCAATATTAATAAAGTATTAAATAGTTTTTGTCTTTAAAATGGAATGGTAAATAATATATGAGGATCCAATCCAATTTTGAAAAAGAAAATAACGGTTTAAAAAAATTAAAGGTTTAAAGGTATAGGAATTGATAAAAAAGTTGTGAGTTAGTAATAAAAATATTTTTCAATGCATAAGGATTTTGGATATCATAGAATCAACATAAATGCTCACCACAACCAACTTGTATGTCATGTTGTCTTTTATTAGCTAAAATATGCTATGTTGTAGTTAAAAATACCTAAAAGGTAAACTATTAATAATTTTTAACATAATAAAAAGTATATAAAAAAAGATATTCAATTTCATAACAAATATCAAAATTACAATAATTTAATTTCATTCAAATATCAAATTATAACAACCATACAAATCACAAATGGACATTTAAGATATCCAACAAATAAAATATGAGTTGATGTCTTTCAAAATATCTTACAAAAAACTAAATATGATTCAAATCAATAGTTAGATTTATAAGCCAATATAATAATAGATAATAATAGTGAACCATATAAATTCTTTACAACTTAGGTTCTCACATTTAGACATATCATAATATATAAAAAGACTTCTTATTCTCTTTTTCACCACCTAATATCTTATCCTTAATTTATGTGATTTACACCATTAATAAAGTATTATAATTGATATTATAACATAAATGTCAATATTTAATATTCATAATAAACAATAATTCATATATCACTATAAATGTATCACCCAAACTTCATACAAATTTTATTAATTTTAATAAGTATCATTGTACAATATAACTTATCTAAACAAGACCAAATATCAATTAAATATAAAAATTATTATTTATTTCAAATTTAAAATAAAACATTCACAGGAGAGACAAAAATAAAAGAAAAGAAAGAAAAATAAATAAATACAAGTTTGTTTACATTAAATTATTAAATTAGTTATGTAACTCATATATTGCAAACTTATAATGTAACTTAGCCAACATAATTAATTTTTTTCTACCAATTTTAGTTTGAAAACCGAAAAAATAATAACAAAACTAAAACTCACTTATAAGTATTAAAATATTAATTTTATATTAAAGGAATGAAAAACAAAAGCACGTATTATAGGAACTGAAATAAAAATTTAGTTAACCTTTTGTTAGATTTTATAAACTTCTTCTTATGTTAATAAATATTCAAAGCTTTATCTAAAAAAACTGTTTTGCACGAGTAAAAAAAATTATATTTGTGGTAAGTTGTTGGAGGATATAAAACAGGCACTTGCAAGTTTTTCAATGAAAAAATAATATTAATTTATTTATGATTTAGAAGGTCTATTTCTATTTGTAACTTGTGATTGTTATTTTTTGATGATCAAAATGTTGACGATGAATGCAGTCAACACCATCTCTTCCCATCTATGAACACTTAATACCCACCATCTCTTTTTTCAGTTTCGTAAATAAGAAAAAAATTGAATGCAAGTGGGGATTCTTAATGCTTAGATAAAATTTAGTAATGCATTATTGGCTGTGATGCGATATCAGAGGAATCTTTCTTTGATTTCCTGCAAGGGAATATTTAATATAATATGCTTCTGCTCAACCACACATTTGTAAATAAATTCTTATACTAAATTTCATTAAATTAAAAGTTATTTAATTTTAAAAAAATGAACATGTCAATTTTTTAATTTGAATTTGGCTAAATGTTTGGTGTGCATTATGGAGCACAGTGGACAATAGATGAAATATTTGGTAAAATGTATTATGATATTTTGTCATATTTTTGTTTTGGACATGCACCTTTTCACCTTCTCCCCATGTTTTTGCCTCATCAAGCTCAAAATTGAAAAAGCTATGTGCATTTTTTCTTTTTCAACTTGCCTAATCTTGCCTCTTTTCAAAATAAAAATATTGAAGATATTTTCTGATATTTAAAAAATTTATATATAACAAGTCAGTGCAAGGCAAATTGATTTCTGCATCCTCACATTTGTTTTCTGCACCCATCACTTTTTAAGAATATCCTTTGAGAGATTATTGAAAGAAAGGAGGACTTTCCGGTGGCTGAATTGTTCCGAGTTCTGTGGTGGGCAATCCATGGCGGTGCGGCGGTGCGGCGGTGCATAGTTTTCTGGCAAGTGATGCTTTTGGTAATTGGAGGTGAGCTGGTTTTAGTTTAAACATTTTGATTTCATATGTGGGATAAGGCATTTTCGAAAATTGGTTTTTGAAAATGGCTTTTGGTTTCGAAAATTGCTTTTGGAAAACAATTTTCAGAAGTTTCGAAAATGTTTACAGAAAACGTTTATCGTAATTAGATTTTGACTTTTAAAAAGTATTTTTTAGAATTTAAAAATGACTTCTGAAAATATTTTTTTCAAAATGCAACATTTTTCTGAACTATTTTTTATACCCTCAAGCAAGGTTTATTTCAAAAAATCAAATTCGAAAGTTATTTTTATATTTCCGTATTTATTTCGAAATACTAATTACAAAAGTATTTTTTACATCTCCAAAGATAGTTTTAGTCTTTCAAAAATGTGATGGTGCATGAAGCAATTGCCCAGTGCAAGAAGCAACGGCCTCACTTCACTTTTTTCTTACGTTCCCCCTATGGGCCTTCAGGCTACCTTCACCCTTTACACCCCCCTTTATTTTTTTCATGTCACCCCATGCCCACTCCTTTTACAGATGCATCATAAGCCCATCATCTCCATAATCATCGGTCCTTTCATACAATAATTAAATAAGTTTCTGACATTATAATTTTTTGAAAATAAAATTTAAATATTTGTATACCAACAAGTATTATCTCGTCTTTGAAATTTTTAAAATAATTAAACATAAATTTTCAAAAATTATTTTTGGAGTATTCATATGATTGTAAACATTATCTAATATTTAATACTTTAAAAATAATTAAATATAATTTTTCAGAAAATAATTTTTTAGTAGTCGTATCATTATATGCGTTATCCTTTATTCAACATCTTTTTTCTATAAAAAAATTAGAATATATTTTTCTTTAAAATAAGATTCATGTAAACGATCTATATTGTCAGAGTATTTTCATCACTCTTTAATTTGCAAAGAGTATTATAAATAGTTACTATGTTATTTTATAGTCTAAATATCAATTAAAAACATAAATCATAAAAATCTGAAAATTTTAAAAATTAAAAAATATCAATATAATAATAAATAATTTTCTATCTAAAATTACTGAATCTTGATTCTTTTTATTGTAAATAGAAATACATTAAAAGTAAGTCAATCTTTGTTAAACTCAAAATAAAAAATAAAAAAATACTTTTTTATTTTTTATTTGCATCTTGTTTTTTTTAGAAAAAATAAATATTCTAAAACATCACCCTTTTTCCGCATATTTAATTAAAAATATCTTTCTAGAACCGGGATGTAAACATTTACTATAGGTAACCGATTTCTAAACCTTAAATTTATCTTTTCAAACCATTATTTTTTTTTATATTTTTTACAATAAACAATTATGGTGATACTCCTTTGCTTTTTGAGAAAGTTTTATCATCTCGTGACTTCAGTTATAACAATAAGTATTTATTTATTTTGTTCTCATATAACAAATAAATAATATATATTAAATATATTTTATAGATTTTTTGTGTGTTTGTTGTAATTTTAAAATAATAATATTTAATAACAACTGGGACGTGTTTTCAAATTCCACTTCAATGGCATTGATTAAATTAAACTGGACCTCACATCTTACTAAGTATATACGTTACCATAAGACTGTTTTCAGTTTTTTTTTAAACTGATATTTAACAAAAACAAATAAAAAATGCATTTAATGATATAATATTTTGTTTCTACCAAATAGTCGTCCAATCACATTGCAATAATATATGTATATATATATATATATATATATATATATATATATATATATATATATATATATATATATATATATATATATATATATATATATATATATATATATATTAATCTAATAAAATTAAAAATAAGACATTATTGTATGCTTTCGAGTTTATTATTAAAATCTATATTTGATTATTTACCTTTTGTCCTAGTTAATTATTTACTAAATATTATATTCTATAGATCTTGACTAAGTATATTCTTAGGGTCATTCTTATCATGTTTATAAATTTTGTTTAAAATTATACTGAACAAAAGTTTATGAGAATATATATTAAACTCTGGTATACATATAATTTAAATTTAAGCTTACGATTTTAAATTTAAGAAGCTTTCATTGTATATCAGGTGTGTATATATCTAAAGTACATAACACAGGTTTTTTCAAATGGCATTTTTGTAAATATTATTTATTGGATTCATCTCTGAAGTTGTAAATATTTTTTATTAGATTCTTGAAGTGTGAATTCATAATTATTTTTAGATATTAGATTTATCTATAATATTTCAAGAAATCCGTTTCGTCAGTATTAATTACTATACGGAAAATTGTACATTAGAAATATCGTCATGATTTTGTTCTTTAACCTCGACTCCTTAACTATAAAAAACTATTAAGTATACTGAAAAAAATAAAAATAATATATATATATATATATATATATATATATATATACCAATTATAATTAAAATATAATTTGTGAACTTAAAATTAATGAAAGCAAAATTTTAATTATAAATAACATTTATTATTAAAAATTAACATTATTAAAAAAACTTAATGTAATTTTTAACTTTTATATTATTTTTTCAGTTTTTAGTATCATCTCTGTCCTAAAACCAATAAATATAATAACTTTTATGAACATTTCTTTCAATACTTAACAATTTAAAACATTTATATATATATATATATATATATTCATTTAATAAGATAAAAAATTAAAATATTATATTTTCTTAATATTTAATCTATACTTTACTTTAATATAAAATCATCCATCGATTTATTTTTTAATTTAAAATTAAATTCATATCTTATAAATCAAATCTAAATATTTATAACAAGATATGATGAGATTCTCCGATTTAATATTTTAAATTATTCTTACATACTACTATTTTCTTTATATATGAGGGACATAATAGTTACTTTTTTTATAACCATTTCGTTAAACCTTAAATTTTAATAATTTTGAATGTGTTTTTAGATCACACACTTGTGTTTGCTAATGTAAATAAATTTGTATATTGGTTTTATAATATAATGATGACTAATAAAATCTCTTAATGTAAATGAGTTTTGTTTTTAAAATAATAAAGTAACATCATATCACATGTCATATTAGGTATATATGTACCATAACTGAAAGATAGTTAATATAGTTGTTTTCAGTTTTTTTTTTTCTAATCCATAAAAGTTTTTTATTTGATATTTAATCCAAAACGAATGAAAGATGCATTCGAAGAGATTAATAGTTTTGTACAAAAAAACATTGAAACGTTTTTTTGAGTCTACAATTAAAATTTAATAGTGGGTTATCCATCTCACTTAATTGTTTATTGAGATCATATATTATAAATTAATTCCAAGCATGTTGTCGGAATCATATATCCGTTTACATACTATAATAATAATGAAAAATAAATTTTAATTAATACGAGATAAATTTCCATTAAAAAAAATGGGTATAAATATTACTATTAGAGAGATATTTAGACACTAATACTCTTACATTTTTAAACTATAGGACAACATACTTCTATTAAAACACTATTTAAATAGCTTTTCGTTTCTACCAACCTTTCATTTTGGGAATTTTATTTGTTATTTTGGTTCTACCTTATAATATGTATATCAATTTCACTTTCTTCATTTCTTCATTTCTTCATTTCTTCATTTCTTCATTTAGTTTGCTTATAACATATAACTCCAAAAAAAAACAAATATACATATTTTTCTGTATTATTTTGTTAATTTATGCATTAATTTAAGATGTACATCAATCTGACACTAGTTCATAATTTTATCTCCATTCTATGCTGAAATTGAAATAATAAGTGAAGCATCTTTATCTAAATGTTCTGAATTCTTTTCATATACAGGATTGATAATTGCAGAAGCAGTCACGGTAAAATCAATAACAGTACAAAGTGATGCTTTAAAAGATTGTAATGGATTAAAATGCGATTTTGGTATTGAATTTTGTAGTTTATGTTGCAGTGGACAAGGATATAAGGATGGCATATGCGTGCCATCAGGCCAATTTTATGTATGTGAATGTCGTAAATAGAGTTATATATTGTAATTTTTATTGCAAAATAAAAATAAAATAAATATTTGAATTATTATTTCATTACCATGAAAATTGGTAAGAGTTTAGTTTATAAATAATCACTTATAGTTGGTGATATAATTCATTTCAAATTAAATATTTATTTTAATTTTGCCATATTTTTGTTTTGCTTCGAAAAATTATGTTTTGAAAAAAAAAAAAGGTCAATTAGTTTAAAATTTGAGTTTTGGTTTGATTTAACAAACCATATTTAGACTTGAACATTATTTTATTTAGATTTTAAAATGATGTGATTAACTAATGAATATCTTTGCACAAGGTTAAGGTTTGTAACATTTTATCATTTTTATTCAAGATGGCAAAACCTTTTTATTTCCATAACTTTGAGTAAATTGTGGAAGATAACATGTTACGACTATATATAACAAAAGATCATTTTGGAGGTGATTTCTTGATGAATTGAAAATAAAATTTAGAATTTGAAAGATTAATATAAAAAAAAAATATGATTCATTTTAACATTTCAACTCATAAGTTCGTAATATTCTATTAGTATATATTATTAAGAAAAAAATAAATAAACAGAAAGTATGTATTGAAACAACTAAATATATATTATGCAGTACAATATTTATTTGTTATTTATATTTAGGAAGGATAATTATCACATATATTTTATATAACAATTATTATTGTATTATTATCATACTATTTTATTTGTCATTATTTTTATATCATGTAAATGGTTGTGGTTGTATATGATTCTCATAACATAATTAAGGATGTTTTATGATTTTAATGAATAATTAAGTTAGATAGATAACCGAATATTAAATATAGTGTTGACCATAACCATAGTTTTAGTTTTAACATTAATAATAATATGATTTTATACATATATTATCCTTATAGGGCTGTTTGTGAAACATAAACTATAACTTTAATGGTTAGATTTCAATCCCCTACAATTTGGTGGTGGATCCTTTTGTTGTATTATCAGAAGTATTCTGCAATTATCACTACTCATAAGAAATATATAGAACTTTTAAAAAATAATCATTTAAAATTCATTTGAAGTGTCTTTATCAACCATATCAAAACACCTATAATACATAAAAATACTACACCAAAACATATGTTCTTGTAAAATTATTAACCTAAAAAAGCAACTTTAAAATCTACAAACAAACACTTAATAAAATGAAACATATTACATTGTAATCAAGCAAGGCAGAAAATCATATTGCTTGATTTAGTTATGGGTGTGCATTCACGCTACTATATTAAGACTTTTTATTTCTTAATACATTTATTTTCATTCATAACAATCATTTAATTAAAATACAAACAAAATTTCAAAAATTATTGTCAAATCTTCAACTATAAATTTTTAAATATATTTTCAAACTAGACTCATATAGAAGAAACACAATAAATTTACACATAAAGATTAATTACTCTCTAATATCATAATGTAACACCCTACAAAGATACAAAACAAATTATACATTAAAAAAAAAACTATTAATAATTTTCAAACATAATAAAAGATACATAAAAGAAGACATCTTAATTAATGAATCAAAACAATTTAATTTCATTCAAATACCAAAATATAACACAACCACACAAATCATAATCAAGTATACTCAACAAATAAAATATCAGCTGACATACACCATAAAACTAACATACCATCCAAATTAATACTTAAATTTATAAGTAATCATAAGAATAATGAATCAAGAAGGTAAGTTATTTACAACTTACTCTCATCCCTTTATATTTCATACTTAATCTATGTGATATACATCATTAAAGAAACAAGAAAATTTATGTTATAACATAAATGTTAATACTTAATACATGTAACAAAAAAAATTCACACACTATTATAGATGTATGACTCCAACTTCATATAAATTTCCATCAATTTCAGTAAATGTTGTCATATAATAACTTATTTAAACAAAACCACAAATCAATTAAATATAAAAATAATTATTTATTTTATATTTAAAATAAATATTCATACAAGAGACAATAAGAAAATAAATGCAAGTTTGTTTACATTAAATTATTAAATCTAACTCAAACTTATTATGTAACTCAAGTATAGGTGAGATGTTCTTTCTTTTATCACCTAAGTAATAAAATGAAAAAGATTATTATTTTTAGAAATTAATCATCTAATATTATGCAAGTTTTTTTTAAGAATTAGAAGATAATTTTATTTTTTATGATTAATTTATGGAAAAGGATTTAAAAACTAAAAGAAAAAAATGTACTGAATTCAAGAACTAAAAATATATTTAAATTTAAAAAATTATAAGAGACACTAGAATAAAACAGAGTTTTTATTAAAGAAAATAAAATCAAACTAAATATATTTAGAGGCACTGAAACATCTGAAACATAAACAGAAAAAATCCGAGTTTAATTTTTATTAAAAAATGCTTTTCATTTCTTAAATATTGCATTTTATTTTGGTCATTTTGTTAAATAAACTGTCAAGGAATAAAATTGTTAGAGCAGCACATACGCTCTACCCGTGACCAAGACATATCACTTTAGTAGTAAACTATAATTAGAGAGACGAAAGGAATTAAAATGAAAAATAGATATGTTCAAAGACACTAAAACATAAAATGAGTATATAGAAAGAATTAAACATAAATAGAAAAAAAATCATTAATGAACAACAATTAAAAACTTTAATTCTCTATTAATTAATGGTTTCACATGAACAAATGCGTCATATCTTACATGAATCAATAATGATCAACCATTCTACCAAACAATGGTTCATACGAATCATTATAGACATTCCTCTCCCTTTCTAAAACAGATCATGGGGTACACCAAATGTCTCTAAAAATATTGCAAATATTTTAGAGAAATTATAGTAACTATAATTATACTACGAATGGTGATAAAAAAAAATCTGCAGTGAATAAGGCAAATATTTGTACAATGGAAATGAATTAAACACCAAATATTTACCAGAAAATTGTTAGTAAACAATTTTCTAATATATTTACCAGCAAAAATCTCTATAACAGCAAAATTTGTTTACTAAAGTAAAAAATTCTACTAATTATTGTAATATATTTTAACAAAATTATATAATTTGTGATGGTAATTAGTTTTTGTGGGAACGGTTGCGTTTTGCGTGTACATTAGGTGTGTATTAGTTGAGCAACAGCATCATTTCCACCTCATCTACATTCTTTTTTTCATCTGTTTTTTTCTTCCTCTCAATTTCGTCTTCTCACTTTCACAACCGCAATTCAATTTCAACTGCAAATTCAAATTTTAGTCAAACGTTTTTTTGACTAAACATCAACCACTAATCAAATAACAAATGTTACCTTGTTCATGTTTTGTTTACCTTAATTTTTACGTGTCAATGGTTATGTACTGCATTCTTAGCCAAAACAATAACTTAAGTTCTTACCTTATTTGCTTCTTTACTAAGCAAAAATGTACCCTCCCAAGTAAACTAAACTTCCCTGATTAAACGTTCCAACCAAATTTAGAAACAACCTTCAAATTCCTTCGTATGATCATTCAACATTCAACCACAGAAATTATTTCAGCATGATAGTCAATGCTCACGTATACAATTTATCAGTAAAAACTGTTCATGAATTTTATTTATACAATAAATAATTATACTTACTCCAAACCACTTTCCTTGCTGGTTGAATTGCTTGAGTGTGCCAAGTGTGGACACATAAAGCATGAAGAAGATCAAGTTTTGGCACAAATCAGTGGACCCACATAAAACTAGATTAATATTTAATTGAATACAATATAAGATTAAATCAAACAACTAGGTAGTTATTGATAAAGTTCTTAATCAGAAAGTAACGTGTGACATTAAAACTGTGCAAACAGTTCTGACTTAGGTAATCAGCTACATCCACTTCCCATCCTCCTAGTCATAACCCAAAAAGGTATTTTTGACACTCAAACTTTTAGTGTTCAAACATTCTTATTCCTACAACAATTTCAACCAAGCAAATAACCCTGAAGCCACCACAATTGCAAACATTTCAGCTCACCAAATCAAACTGATTATGCAAAACTAAGCACGCCAAGAAACACAAGGCATGCACTGCGAGCCACTTCATATAACACACATGACCAACACCACCCCACAATATTACCCTTCAAAACATACCAACACCATGCATTCCCACATTCCTTTTCATTCCAACACCATGACCAAACCAAGAACCCTCAACCTCACCTTCTTCATGCAAGACATCCAAGTTCTGGAGATTTTCCTTGCGGTTCTTGTCTTTGTACTCATTCGTAGTCTTAGACAAAAGAAGCATCATGGCCTGGTCGTTTGGCCTGTCCTTGGAATGGTTCCATCTATGGTCACAGGGCTCAGAACCAACTTGTATGAATGGATCACAGAAGTGCTCAAAAGGCAAAACGGGACCTTCAGATTCAAAGGGCCTTGGTTTAGCAGCCTCAACTGCATTGTCACTTCTGATCCTCGCAACCTTGAGCACCTTCTCAAAACCAAGTTCCCTCTCTTCCCTAAGGGAGGATACTTCAGGAACACAGTCAGAGATCTACTAGGAGATGGTATATTCAATGCAGACGATGAAACCTGGCAGAAGCAAAGGAAAACAGCAAGCATTGAGTTTCATTCAACCAGGTTCAGACAATTAACAACAGAATCCCTCTTCGAGCTTGTCCACTGTAGGCTCTTGCCTGTGTTAGAGGCATCGGTTAAGAAATCAGTTGCAGTAGATCTTCAAGACATTCTCTTGAGGCTAACTTTTGACAATGTTTGCATGATAGCCTTTGGTGTTGATCCAGGGTGTTTGCGCTTGGGTTTACCTGAGATACCATTTGCCAAAGCCTTTGAGGATGCAACAGAAGCCACAGTGTTCCGTTTTGTTACCCCAACTTGTGTTTGGAAGGCCATGAGGCTTCTCAACCTGGGGGTGGAAAGGAAGCTGAAGAGGTCCATAAAAGAGGTTGATGAGTTTGCTGAGAATGTCATTCGGACTAGAAAGAAGGAACTCTCTTTGCAGTGTGAAGACTCGAAGCAGAGGTCAGATTTGTTAACTGTGTTCATGAGGCTGAAGGATGAGAATGGAAGACCCTATTCGGATAAGTTTTTGAGGGATATATGTGTGAACTTTATATTGGCAGGGAGAGACACCTCTTCGGTTGCTTTGAGTTGGTTTTTCTGGTTGCTTGAACATAATCCTGAAGTGGAGGAGAATATTCTAGCAGAGATATGCAGAATTCTGAGACAAAGGAACGACATAAAGAGGGAAGAGTTTGATAATTCTTTCAGATTTAGGCCGGAGGAGATCAAGAAGATGGATTATTTGCATGCTGCTTTATCAGAAGCTCTCAGGTTATACCCTTCTGTGCCAGTGGATCACAAGGAGGTATTCAATTCAATTTTCTCATACTCGTTTCCATTCCAATTGCTATAAGCTTTAAGAATAATTAATTTCCTTTTGGTGATTAATGTATAGTTCATACGTCACACACAGAATAGATTTAAAAAATATCACTTTAAGCCTTTTGAGATGTAAAATTCATCTTAGCACTGCATGTTCATTGTCTAGTAGAGTCAGGGCAGTTTGTTTTTAGAGTTGCTGTTCAATTAGAATTGAAACTTACAATTTAAAAAGTAAATCTTTTATATAAAAAGTCGCCATAGATAGTATTGTACTTCTGAGTTTTGTTCTGATACATGTATGTCAAATCTGTTCCTTCAAGCAACCATGAGTGTTTTTATTAAACTTCTGAGCTGATAGATAGCTACAAGGTATTATTACGTCAGTCAAACTAACACAACTCTTCGGCTGCCTCCTGAAAGAATTAGGCACGTGTCCCAGCAATGACAATATCCATAAAAAAGTGGGAAATCCTAGAATAGTTTAATGTGTTGAGTCAAATTTGTTTCAAAAATCTGACAAATTAGTTAAAAACCCACATGCGTAGTAAATACTGTAGTAAGAAAAATCACACAATTCAAAGTCATATTGAATGCAGCTTGGTGTGATGCTAGTGTGCAATTATGAAATTTTCAGGTTGTTCAAGATGACACATTCCCAGATGGAACGGTACTAAAGAAAGGTACAAAAGTGATTTACGCAATCTATGCAATGGGGAGAATGGAAAGCATATGGGGGAAGGACTGGAAAGAGTTCAAGCCAGACAGGTGGCTAAGAGATGGGAGGTTCATGAGTGAGTCTGCCTACAAATTCACTGCATTCAATGGTGGTCCTCGTTTGTGCTTAGGCAAAGATTTTGCATACTATCAGATGAAATATGCTGCGGCAAGCATCATATTCCGGTACCGTGTGAAGGTGGTGGAGAACCACCCTGTAGAGCCAAAGCTTGCCTTAACTATGTATATGAAGCATGGCTTAAAAGTTAACCTATACCAGAGGGATGTTGCTCAAATTCACAGACACTTGGAGGAAGGGTTCAAGTAGACTAATGATGGTCGTGCATTAGTAATTTAGTTTTCAGTTTGTTTCTTATTTGGAAAGTTATTATTCAACATGTTTGTAAGTACAAAATGATAAAGACACTGGATTGGATAGATTAGTGCTGGAAAAATGCTAAATAACGGAGTTCATGTTTTGTTGATGGGTTATTCCAGAACTGTATTTCCTAATTAATATATTTATGGTACGTGTGAATTACATAGACAGTACTCTTACAAACATTTGTCTCTGTGGTTTGTTATCTTTAATGAATAAATGGTTCACAACTACCTGTCACTTTTTATTGCAAATTCTTATTCATTTTGAACCAATTCCATCTAGTTTGTGTAGCATTATCAATTTTTGCGGACAGGATTCATAATAACTTATCTTTAAAATTTTAAACACGTCAATATCATCAGTCTAGTATTCACCAATAGATATCCTATAAATCAGAACGGCAATCTTTTCTAACAATTGGTTTTAGCTACCATTTCCACATCAAGGTTAGTTGGTTTTTTGGTTAATTTTATTCTCTTATCTCAATTCTTAATCCTTACTTCTTACAAGAGAATAATTCTTGCTCTGGGATCAAACACCTCGTTACTGGGACTCCACAATAAAAAAAGTTATCTGTTTCTAAACATACTTGAAATCCATCACTACTTCATGTACAATCTAAAAAATACTTTCATGAATGGAAAGGATGTTGCACTGTCACTACTGATCCTATGATTGTAATTTATCAGCAGAATATTATGCTTAAGCGGCTGGTTCTGGGAAGAATTGTGTAATCAGTCAGTATATGTAGCCTCTACTAATGAGGAGAAAAAGAAACAAGAGATAACAAGTTCACAATGTTTGTAACCAACAAACAAACTCACAGTATAGTCTAACGTCCATAACTGAATTTTGTTCCACTTAGTTTCTATTTTACTGTTATTTTCCATTATAATTTAGCTATAAAAAACACATCGCACCCTATTGAATAAAACTACACGTGAATCTTCTTTACTTCATATTGCTGTATTTAAATGCATATGTCATGCATTGTTAATAACAAGATTTGAACATTTTCCAGCGTCTCGCTTGAGCTCCATCCGTGAGAGGCTCTGACCCTATACATCAAGGGAAGAAGCTATGAAAAATGTTTATCAATTTAAGCCATTCCATTCATCATAGAACTCTTTCACAAACTCCTCCATGAACTTATGCCTTCTTTCAGCCCTCCTTTTCCCAGCCTGAAATAAATAGTTGATATTCAATTTCCTCGACAGACTTTAATAGATATGCATGTCCTTCTTGACAGACACAATTCACTAGCATTTTCTTGACAGACTTTACAAAAGAATGCACACTTTGGAGTCTTTGACAAAATTTGATGTGTTCAGCAAAATAGTTATACAGCCATACCTTGGTTTTCATCATATCTTTGAGCTTGAGAAGCTTCTCATGAAAATGATTAATAGTAGTCTGTTCCTCTTTGTTCATGTATTGCTCCTTGGACAAATCAGAACGTGGCAGAATGGCGGGATCATGCAGCAACCTCTTCTTACTCCCGCCAAAGGTGAAACATCGTGCAATTCCTGATATTGAGGTAACAAACTCAAAGTAAGAGATTTACCATTTATACTTTTCATAACTCATTTCTAACACCCACTTTAAATCCCTCTTATTCTCTCATTACATCACTTATATCAGCTACCATTTTTTCCCTATCTTCCTATGTCTCTCTCTAAGGGTGTAGAAAACCCAGAACGGAATCAGAAAAACCATTTCGCTATGCTTTAATATCCCAACTCAATTACTGCTCCAGCTTTCGAATTTGAGCACTAATACTTAATTTAAGTACCTTTGGAGGAGCACCCACCTACCTGAAAGCTGAAACAAAGTTAATTTAACAAAATACCTATAGCACCAATGGCATCAAGTCGATCAGCATCTTGCACAACTCCAAATTCTGGAAACCAATCACTACTTCCATTTCCAGACACCTCTTCCTTGAAACCTGGATATTGGAAGCAGCATCTTATTTGAGTATTTTATAATAACAGATATGCAATTCGATAAGTGGTAGAAGCAAGATATTGTTAAGAGCACACATACAAGGGTAGAAATTTACCAACTCCTGTTAGAAATACATAAGAGATACTAGGAAGTAAGAACACTCATCATAAGGAAAAATGCACATTTTCTTCTTCTTGGGATATAGATAATCAATATATTTTTATGTGTGTTATATATTTCCCTATCCCCGTACCCATCAGAAAACACCAACTAAAGGAATTTCATAAGCACCTCAGAGCATAAGTGCAAAAGAAGATACAAAATATGAAAAGATAACATCAAGAGTAGAGAAGATATCCGATTGATCACTGATGAGCTAAAACATTCTTCACATTACACTTGAAATAACATCAATTTCAATCAAACAAAAACAAAAGGTAAGAAATTCCCTCAAAAGCTTGAAATAACAATGACAAAAGATTTATAATTTCTCTCAAAACTCACCCATTCCTCTGATGATCTTCAAAACTTTTAATTTCTTGTCCTCCTCAACTCCCTCTTGGTCAAGAAAATTCTCAACGATTTTTTCCTCAGATGGGTCCCTGGATGACAAAGCAGTTTCCCAAAAAAGGAAAGACCGACACAGAAAATAATAAAGTGGGAGAAAAAAGAGTAAAAATTGAGCAACAAGCATATCCTACTACAGCACTTTGTTGTATTGTACGAAAGAAAGAAACAGGACAAAAGCATCATGCTTGAACTGAATTGATCATACATTACAAACAGACGAAATATAATTTAAAAATGGTAAATTTTGTAACCTAAGGTATTTGTAGTCAGCTATGTCATGGAGCAGTGCAGCAAGCTCAACCTGGGAATAAGAATATGATGAAAAGCTGAAAAATAGAAGAAGATAAGAAGGGTATTAATGGAGAAAGGAGTGATGAGAAAAGCAACTATTTGCATGGAGTGAGGATCGGAAGAAAGGCCTTCCTCTTCGGCGAGTGAGAGAGCAAGATCGCGAACTCTCCAAACATGAGCTGCGTCATGGGAAGCATCGTTCCCTTTCATGGCCTTCTCCACCAGAGCCTCTGCATTTCTTCTTACACTCTCCATCTCTGCATCTTCCTTCAACCCTAGGGTTCTTATCACTTACTTTTTTACTTCACACTTACATTTTGACTTTCATCACATTTCAATGGAAGAATAAAATATAGTTTGTTTAACTTTTTTGTGATTTGGTCTGTATTAAAAAAAATCTAAAAATATCCTTGTAATATACTTTTTTTTAAGTTGACTCTATAATTTTTAAAAAATAATCCATGTAAAATATTTGTTTTGATCTTATGGTACAACTTTTATGTGATGACATAAAATCTCACATGATATGTTAACACATGGCCTAAATAAAAATGCATTTTCTTTTTAGCGCTAAAATATTAATTGATCCTGAAATTAAATTTTAAAACAAAACAAAGTTTTGAGGTAGTATTAATTCTCAACATGTCACTAAGAGAAAACTGAAGACACAATGAAACATAGTCACCCAAACACTCAAATCAATTCTATTCTGAACAAACCACTCACAGGCATGAATATTTACACATTTAATCAATATATGAAAAGCGATTTTTTCAAAATTTTATTCAATTATTATTCAATTTTTTTCATGCATATTTTTCCATTCTCTCCTACTGGTACTTGGTTAATTAATTTCAGCACTACACCCATCAACACGCGGTTTCTCTTCAAGTTTAAAACGACAACATGTGGGAATGAAACGACAGGAAGCAGAAGCACCGTGAGGATCACGTGATGTGCACGTGCACGGCTATAATAAGTTTGGTATCAATCCTATGCACTACCTCTTTTAACTATTTCATTCCTATCTTTCTCTCAAAACGACAAAGAAAATTTTCAGTTGTTGATGCTTTAAACGACAACAAAGTCTTTCAAAATGTTCCAGTTTCGCAGTAGTAGTAGACACTGATATGTCGTTATTATGTATGATGTATTTATGTATAGTGTATTTTTATTTTGTATAATAAAAATTCCTCAACTCAACCAGGTTTTAATGTAGTAATCTTCTAGACTTAATTATTGGTAAATTTTTAAATTGTATTATTTTAAAAAAATATTAAAAACATTACACTTATTTCTTAAGCCTTAAATATATTTTTCTTAATGAAAGTTTAGAGTTTGAGGGTAATTTACTCTATAGTTTACTATAATTAATTATTGTTATGTCAGCCCAGACTTCAGACTCCATTGCTCCCATGAATTATGGCATGAGTGCCTAGAATTGGAGAAACACTCGAAAATTATTTTATTATAATGATGTTGATTGTGATTGTTTATATAATTTTTTTAAAAATACGAGGTTGAGCTATGAATATTCGAGATATAAGTTTGAGCTATGAATATTCGATATATAAGTTTAAGCTACAATTTTTAATTGATAGAGTCAAGTTGTCATAAAATTGAACAAAATATACTTCTATGTTAAATTAAATATGTTTTAAGAGTAAAGATGAATTACAAATCTTCCAATTGTAAAGCCTAGTTAAAAATAATTAAAATGTGTAGTTAAACTACAAATTTTTAAAGTGTGAGAGTGAACTTAAATACATATTGAACTTAAAGTATATTTTTATTTATTTATTTATTAATAATTTATATCAATAAAATATTACAACTTATGAGTTGTTACAATGACCTATCTTCTAAAGTATAATTACGTGAATAAAAAAATACAGGATAAATCCAAATTAATATTTAATTACATCACTATTTGAAGTGGTTAATTATAAACAAAATTCATTGTAATAAAATAGTAATTAAAAAATTGATTTTATTTGAATTTTATAATAAGCATTACAAACATTCACACACATAAGTGTCTAGCTTCATACATGGCAGTGCTATATCCTTTTTCAGTGCAACAAACATTACAAAATTTAGAGCCTACAGTGTATGGTGATCCATTAATTACATCCTGATGGATTGAGCAAAGGCTTGATGGTTACAGATCCTACACTCACTAATTCTACAATTACTGAACCTATTTAAGCAAAAAATTCACAATTTTTAAACATATTTCATTTGTTACTTTAATTTCAATATAGAATAAATATGAAACCATGAACTAGTCTCGTACTGATTTACATTTTTTAATAATGCATACATTGAAAAAATAATGTAGAATATATATTTGTTTTCATAAAAATTATATGTTATGAGCAAACTAAATGAGAATAATGAAATTGTTCAACTACTTACAATTTAAAAATATGAGTGTTAGTCCAGGTAATAATATTTATACCCATTGTCATTATTAAAAATAGAAACGTATCTTGTATTAATTAAAATTTATTTATCATTATTATTATGTCATGTAAAGTGTTGTGGTTGTATATGATTTTCATAACATGATTAAGCATGATTTATTATGATTTTAATGAATAATTAAGTTAGATAGATGACCAAATATTAAATACAGTGTTGACCATAATCATAGTTTTAGTTTTTAACATTAATAATAGTTTGATTTTATACATATATTATCCTTATAGGATTGTTTGAAACATAAACTACAACTTTAATAGTCAGATTTCATTCCCTTATAATTTAGTGGTGAATCCTTTTGTTGTATTATCAGTTGTATAATTCATAAGAAATATATTTCATTTACTATTTTAATTTTAACATAAAACGGTTGTGAAACTATTAATTAGTATTATATTTCTTTTTTTAATGTATATAGACTAAATAAAAATAATGTAAATCATATTTTTAATGAATTTATTTGTTATAAGCAAACTAAATTAGAATAATGAAATTACTCTAGTAATTATATACATGAATGTACACTACTTTAACTTAATTTTAACTTTGTAACTCATTCCACCATGAGTTTTCTTATAACATATAACTCTAAGAAAAAATTTAAATAAAAAATATGTAATTTTCAATTTTAACTAAAAAATAACGCTTATAAAAAAACTAATGAATGTGTCAGTAGAACTTTTATAAGTTTAATTTTCATCCAAGTCAGATATCGTTTTAGCTCAAAAAAACCAATTTTTTTTAAAGTCTAAAATTATAAATTGTTTCATTCATTTTTAAATAAGAAAAAAAAGAGTAAAACCCTAATAAGTTTTTCGGAACCAAATTCTAAATTAGTTTTTTGACGAAAATAATAGCAAATTATATTATTTGAGTAATTGTTTGACATTTATACTTATTTTACTTTTTTTAATGATTATAATAATTATCTTAGTTAAAGTTAATTCTACTCAAACCTATAAGATTACAACTGGTCACAAATTCTCTATAGAACGGTTTAACAAAGTGCACACCTAATCTAACAGTAGAACTCGAAATCACCAGTCAAAGCACTAATTTAATAAATTTTGCAAGACTTCTTAATTTGAATTTATCACAAATTCAAATTATGCATACTAGTTTTATTAATTTGAAATTATATATATATATATATATATATATATATATATATATATATATATATATATATATATATGTGTGTTAATAATTCAAAACACAAAAATTATACTAATCATAATTCCTTATATTTTGAGATAAAAATCGTTAATAAGTTGCAAGTCATCTCTCTATAATATATAATTTTTCTATAAAAGTATTATTAATTGTATACTTTATAAAATAAACATTATTAATAACTTTTTGGCAAGAAAAAATGAATATGTTACAAGTTACAAGTTACAAGTTAGATCTCTCTGTATATGTTATTGACAATTGATAATAAGTATGTATGAAATGAACTTAGGTTACCTAAAAGTTTAAGGGATGAACCACAAAGACTAGGTCAAAGTCTTGAGTAAGACATAGAAACCTTAAATAGCAAGGGCTCTCACCCTTTCCATCACTCAAACCTCCATTACTCTTTCTTTCCATAGCCAAACCTAATATCCAAAACCCAAAGCTTCTCTTTATCTATGTTTCTTTGGAAGAGTTTTAACAAAACTCCAAAAGATCACTCCACCATGATCACTCACCATAGTCTACCAAAACCAAAGATTGGGAGCTGTTGCTGCTGCTTTCCATGGCAATTTGGAGTGAAGAAATCAATGGCCAAAACGGTGCCGCTTGAAGAAGGGTTAGAGTTTGCTAACATTAAGCCTTATACCAAAGTGCATTCAGCAAGTTGGAAGTGGAGGTCAAAGTCAAAGTCAAAGTCACTCAATAACATTCAAATCAATTCTACTCTGAACAAACCACTCTCACAATCACAGTCACAGGTATCAATATTTACACATTTAATCAATATAGTAAAAGATGATTTTTTCAAAATTTTATTCAATTATTATTCAATTTTTTTCATGTATATTTTCCCATTCTCTTCTACTGATACTTCGTTAATTAATTTTAATTTCAGCATGACACGCGTCAACACGCGGTTTCTCTGCCAAGTTCAAAACGGCAACATGTGGTGCATGAAACGACAGGCGCGAGGCAGAAGCAGAAGGAGGATCACGTGATTGGCACGTGCTTGGTTATCATATGTTTGGTATCAATGTTACTGTGGGGTCGTTTGGGTTCGACTATTTGCACCACCTCTTTCATGTATCTCATTCCCACCTTCCTCAAAACGACAAAGAACATGCTTCAAACGACAACAAAATGTTGCAGTTTCGTATGAGTAGATACCGTATGTTAGTATTATGTATTATCAATATATAGCTCTTCAGAAAATTATGTATCGTGTATTTCTATTTTGTATTTTGTATAATAGAAACTCCTAATAAAGATTTTAAAAATGTTACACCTATTTCTTTCGCCTTAAATATAATTTTTCTTAATGAAAGTAGGGTTTGAGGGTCATTTAATCTATAGTTTACTATAATTAATTATTGTTATGTCAGACTTCTGACTCCATTGCTCCAATGAATCGTGGCATGAATGCCTAGAATTGGAGAAACACTTGAAAAAAAAATGTGAATATATAATATTATATAAGATAAGATGTGAGAAATTGAAGGATGGAGTGGTTGGAATTTACACTAACATTGAAATGGATAATGTTGTTTTGCTTATGTTATGGATTCTTAAAAAAATAGAATGGTTGCATCACCAAATGTTTTGCTGGACATCAGCTACCATCAATCACGACACATGTAAATTGTTGCATAGCAAAGCTTTTAGTTTTGTTTTTCTGTTTAAAAACTCGATAAAATAAAGATCTAAAGTATTTGGTACATGTGTCGGCTATTTGAATATGTAATATTTATCCACATTTAAGATGTTAAATAAACAAAAGTGTGTTCAAATAAAATTCTATTGTTTGACACCAAAACTGAAGATACTTAAGTGTATAGTGAAACTAGAAACACCAAAACTTTAAATAAAATTTAAAATGTTCTGACACAAAATAAAAATAACAATAGTCAAAATGTGAAGTCAATATAAGAGAGTTAAGACACAGAGACACTCTCATACTTACCAAGAAATAATTTTAAAAGATCGACAAATAAATATTAAATTCAGAACAATTAAGAATTAAAATTACAATATACTGTAAAGATAATAATTGAATGATTTGATTTTAATTTTCGTATATGTAATTTTCAAGAAACGTGTTAATATAATTTTTTATAATATTTTTTTAGTTACATTTTTAATATCTCTTACATGGTTACATACATGTATACAAACGGAGATTAATCTATATATTACAACAATTGTTGATTAAAAGCAAAATATGAAACTAATCAAAATTAATAATTAATATAAACCTTTTGAAAAAAAAAAAACCCTCCTTTCTAACTACTCATGCTAGAACTTCTACAATGATCTCGTAAGAGTAAGTAAAACAACACTAGAAATCAAGTCAAAGATTGGATAAATTAAAGGCTATTTTTGATATTTAATTACTAAGAAACTGCCTTTTATTTATCTAAGGCACATTGATTGATGTAACAGTGTTTATTTTATTGTTAGATTGTATCCCCAGCTTGTAGGAAAATTGCTGTCTATCTAAATTACACTAGACGTGGCATAGGGTAGAGTTAAAGAAATTATTAATTTGGAGAATTAAAACAAATAAAGATCAAAGTTTGTACATATACATATGTTTGGTTGTGCAGGATCTTTTATCAAATGTGGATAAGAGCTACGGAAAAGGTTGAGTGTTTTGGCTTGAAGGCATGAACAATTTTTTAAGGTTGTAAGTTTTAGCAGAAAATGAAATATGTGAGAATGCAGATAAGAACTAAGGAAAAAGGTTGAATGTTTGGTTGAAAACTTTGATATTTTGACAATTTTATTTGGGTTTAGAATGTGGGTGAGGAGTGGGACAAAAATTTACAGTAAAATATTGTATACAATATTGGATTAGATTTATATGTACTGTCATGCATAATTGACATGTTGTTAAATTTGATGAGTCTTAAACAAACAACACACACAAATAATCTACAAGGAATAGAAGAAAAAAACGGAACACGGGCAACACACAAGATTTAACGTGGTTCGGTTTTCCTAATCCACGTGCAACAGGAAGAATTTTATTCACTTGTGATTGCTGAAGATTACAAATACAAGTTGTGTATTTATAGGGAGAAACTAGGGTTACTGTCTAATTGGGCCTAACTCAAATCAAGCCT
>Ga0209489_104878_pt1 | contig 24116 bp, 13 predicted proteins | sample SiratrowhiteBW_FD_187527 | JGI IMG/M metagenome (GOLD analysis project Ga0209489, IMG submission 187527) | Root nodule microbial communities of legume samples collected from California, USA - Siratro white BW (SPAdes) (version 2) | ecosystem: Host-associated > Plants > Roots > Nodule | place...
TTTTTTTTTTTTTTTTTTTTTCAAAATTTTGCTATGATCATAAAAGGGACTATTATATGTTTGAGTATTTTGATTAAGTGTAGGGTAAGTTCTACGGTTGGCTAATATTTTTACATGGTTGTAAAGCCTTAGGATAGTTCTACGAAATTCGTATAAAGATTTCTAACGTTAGGCATGAATCGATGGATAACGGGTTTGTTCATGTATATACTTTTCCACGAAATGTCCATTAATTAAGGTTAAGTATGATTTATTTTCTTAAATTTGAAAGTAATGTCTTTAAATAATCACATGATGAGTTTTTCATAAAAAAAGTATGATAGATAAGAGTCGTGTAGTAAGCTGCAACTCGTTAATAGTTACTTATATCATGTTGTTGGTTAGTTTTTTCTTATTATATTCTAATTTTATTGTGTAGCTTTATATAGTTTTTAATCTCTTCTATGTAAAATTAAAACCTTCTATTCCCTAAAATGAGAATGCATTCAAAATCTAAATAATAAGGTTATAGTTAAGATAATTGAACATTAATTATTTTTATATAGTTCTAGAGGGTTTTTGGTTTCAAATATAGTCTTCAATTTTAGGTGTAGTCCTCGGACTCACTCCTCGATTTCAAGCGAGAGTGGAAGAGGATACTCTGATAAAGTATTATGATGTCACAACAAAACACGGATGTTAGAGTGACAATATTAAAGATTGGATTTTTTATCTGAACTTGACTCCTTTTCACTGTATTTATAAGATTTGAACTGCATAAAAGTGTTATCATTGATTATCTGTTGAGCTGATACTATTATATCAGGCTATAATAAGACATATATCGATCAACACTATATATTTTAATTTTTTAGGATGAGTATTTATCTAGATAAAGATGATAAGTATATATTTTTTTTTTATTTTATTACATATTGTTTTGAAATTTAAATTTTTGTATCCTTAATATTAATATCAAATGTATATTTGATTAACTAAAAATATCTTACATATGGCCTATAAAATAATTGTTATAAATATATTTTTTTTATTGTGTATGATCAATTGAATGAATGACAATGTAAAAATACTACATAGTTTTAGTATATTATACTAAATTTTGTCTATAAAAGTATGAAAATTTCTATTCTGAAAACATCTAAACTTTTTTCTGTTATTTGAATTAAGTATTTTATTTCTACAGTCTATGTTTTAAAAAAAAAACATCAATGCTGCCTAAGGCCCATGAGGCAACTGTCGAAGGCCCAAGTCACCTCTAACTCTTGATTTTCTTTTTTTATATTTTTATTAAAATTAATAGGGTACGTTTATAATATTATTTTTAGTTAATTTGAAAAAAAATTATGCAACTTTAAAATATTATACAAATAATTTTGTGGTTTATTTAAGAATATTTATTATTGATCATTTTGAAAGTTATGAGAAAATTATTCTACTTTTATTTTAAAATCTACTAAGTTTGACAGCAAAATAAATGTAGATCTTAAATTTCATAAAGTAATATGATTTATAAAAAAATCATTTTTGTGAAAATGATACAAATCACGTTATACATTCAGTTTTAGTGTTGATTCTTAATTCAGTTTTAGTGTTGATTCTTATTAATTAAATTAATTAATTTTCTTATTGAGATCTTGTCTGAAATTGTTTTTTAATCACATCACAAAACTCATTTTTATTTTTATTTGAGTTCTAATAATTAATTTAGAAATAAATAATTAAAAATGTTATATTAATAAAAAAATTGAGTTTTCAAAGTTGAAAATACTTAATTAAGGAAATATGCTAATAAATCAATGTTCTATCAAAAGATAATTTATAAATACTATCACAGCAATCAAATGATCACTTTAATTAGTGCACTTATTTATTACATGTGTAATAGTACTTTCAAACTCGTAAGCATTATATTTTGATATTTTATTATGTTAAACATAGTAATAACGTTAATTTTAAATTAATAAAATAAAAACTTAAAGACAAATATTAAATTATTTTTGTAAAAGTAAAAGAACTAATTTAGATTATAAAAAAACCTGGAAATGTAATTTAAAAAAATTAAATTAAATAGTGGCAGTTTTGTTATTTCACATAAATTAAGTGACACTTTGGCAGAACATCCATGACCTCCAAGTCTCAACGGTTATTTCGAAGTTTCCAGAAACCCGCGCGCGCCAAATGAAACAAGCGCTTGTTTCCCGTTTTACCCTCCGAACCAGACTCAATTTTCAACCCTACCCCTTTCTGTCTTCTCTTCTTCCCTGAGGTTACACCGAACAGATCCATGGAGCCACCCGTATCGAAACACGGCTCCTTGCGAAATATTCTGGTTCGTCTATTCTCCTTCTCCGTCCTCATCTTCGCCGCGCGATTCGCCATCATCGTCACCGTTCGCGGCGGGTCCTGCGAATCCGCCGATTTCTGCTTCTTCTCCGAAAACCTCAGTTTCTCCTCCCCCTCCCGTTCCTCCGATGCCGGAGATCTGTTTTCCGGCGAGAACTGGCGCCGTTCGGTCGAGCACTATGCCGCCATTTTCCGGGACCTCATTGCCGACGGCTCCCTCTCCCCGAACTCCCGCGCCCTCTGCATCGACACGCCTTCCGGCGAGGACGTCCTCGCGCTGAAAGAGGTCGGCGTCGTCGACTCTGTCGGAATTTTCAAGAAACCGTCGCCGCCGCTGATCCTCCACGGTGACGGCCGCCGGCATCCGTTCTCAGGTGACTCATTCGACTTTGAGTTCTCCGGCAACGGCGGCTTGGAGCGTTCCCCGCGCCCGGCAGAGTTCGCCGCGGAGATCTGCCGCACGCTCCGTCCCGGCGGCTTCGTGGCGGTGCACGCGGCAGTGAGAGACGCCTACAGCTTCGATTCTTTCCTTGAATTGTTTAAATGCTGTGAATTGATCAGAACTCGAAAAATCAATGGTGTTGATTCCTCTCCGGTTCTTGAAATCTTGTTGAAGAAGAAAAAGGAAAACCCTGATTTCGAAATGGAAACTGTAGATAGTGGTAATTTCGTGAATAAGTGCTCTGTTCCTGGGTATAAACGTGAAATAGTTAAAAACGCAGAGGCATTGGTTGAGGTAGAGCCATTGAAACCTTGGATTATATTAAAGAAAAATGTGAAGAACATAAAGTACTTAACTTCTTTTGTTGACATAACCTTTAAGAATAGGTATGTTTATATTGATGTAGGAGCTAGGAGTTATGGTTCTAGCATAGGAAGTTGGTTTAGGAAACAGTATCCAAAGCAGAATAGAACCTTTGAGATTTATGCAATTGAGGCTGATAAATCATTTCATGAAGAGTATAGGGAAAAGAGAGGAGTAACATTGTTGCCTTATGCAGCTTGGGTGAGGAATGAGACATTGTTCTTTGAGATCACCAGAGACCCTAGCAAGCAAGTTATGGTGAAAAGGAGAGCCATGGGGAGGATCAACCCTGTGCAAACCTCCTCTAGCCATATGGGTGACATTGATAAAATTCAGGGTTTTGATTTTGCAGAGTGGCTCAAGAGTGCTGTTACAAAAAGAGATTTTGTGGTGGTGAAGATGGATGTGGAAGGGACTGAGTTTCATCTCATCCCAAGGTTGATTCAGACTGGGGCTATCTGCTTGATTGATGAGCTCTTCCTTGAGTGCCATTACAATAGGTGGCAGAGATGCTGCCCTGGTCAGAGAAGTGCAAAATATCACAAGACCTATTCTGAATGCCTCAATCTGTTTACTTCACTTAGAAGTTATGGAGTTCTAGTACATCAATGGTGGTAATAACTGATATAATATAACCCGCAAGGAACATATTCTTTTTTGTGCTTTTTTAACATTTTGTGTATAGAGATATAGGTATTCTTTTTATTGTTTTCCACAGTGTAGATAGGAAGTTACACAATTAAATTGGTTCTTTCTCATTCATTTCTCTCCATTTTCATGCCTGCTGATGAAGAGTTGAGTTAATGAAAGATTCTGTATATTCTTTGGGACTCAGACATCGGTTTGCAGATGCAAATGCAAACAATTTCTATAATTAGGCAACAATTTTTGAAATATCATGTCTATCGTTTCATTTGAATACGATTCTTAGTATAAGATATAGGCATGATTATAAACCTTTTCACTTTGAGATTAAAATAATAAAAGAAATATTATTCATAAATTAGAACCAATTAATGCATAAGTTAATTAAAAGAAGAATGTTAAGTATGCACATTTTACACTAGAAGTGGATTTTCTTTTCTGGTGACATTAATGCAAGGCTTTACAAACTGGAGTGAAATATGGTATTGCAGCAGCCAATACATATCCTAACTTATGTTTTTCCTCTGATGTATTGTATTTGTAGTACATTATTTAAGTTACATTATAGCTTCCAATTTAAATTCAGGGCCAATATCATCATCCATTGCTAATGAGATTCCACCCATATACATCCGAATGTATAATAGCAGAATGTTAAGAAATCAGTAACAATATTACTGATTTCACTGATGCTTTATTTGGTAGGGTAGAACTCCCTGTACTTCTACTATTTTTTAGGTAAAAAATATGTGGTTCAAACTCTAACTCGATAAAGTAGTTGAAGGCACTGAATACGAGTATGTTAATATAGAAATTCTTAAGTACTACTCACCTTGAGTGTTGAAAGTACCATTTTATTTTAAAATAGATAATCAAGTATTCAACACAAGTCTAAAACACTTTTGGTAAATTGATGGTTCAGTGAAACTTATCTTACTCTCTTTCAGCATAAGTTAGGGATTTATAATATAAATTATCTAAGGTGCTACCTTATCAATCAGATAATTTTAATTTTTATTGATAATTGACAACCAAACTATATATAATTCCTTTCTTCAAAGTTTTTGTGTCCTTACTTTCTTGCCCACAACCCAACATATGGAGGATCATATCTGCTAAGTGCTTTTAATTTTGGTCACATTAAAGTAGATATAAAAATATAACCTAATAAAATTTGTAGTTCTTTTATTTTTTATCAACTTCAGAAAACTAATTATGGTTCAAAATAAATGAGTAAAACTAAAATGATATTTCCTTATTTTTTTCAAGTTATATTTATAGTATAGATTTTTATCTTTATTACATTAATCAACCTTATCAAGGTCTTAATGTAATATTTTTAAAACTTATGGATATATATGTAGTGTAAAAAAGGATGATAATGTAATGTTTTTAAAACAAATGGAATGTTTGTATAAAATTTTAAAAAAGGAAATTTTAATATAATTGAGAAAAAAATCACAGTTTATTAATGTAATTTCCTCAAATAAAATTAGCCAAAGGCAAATAAATTAAAATAGTGTCAATCAACTTGTTGATACAAATTATAACAATTTGTATCTCTTAATTAAATAGTTCAAAATTCACTTCTAGTTAATATATACAAGAATAGAAGGAAAACTTGTATTGGTATATGCCTTTAAAGAATCCAATGGTAAAAATTCTACAATTTATACTTCAAATCTTATATATTATAAATAGATTGATGAATTAATTGTACTCTTAAAAACATTCTTAATGGGAAAGATGACAAAGATATTTTTATGATTGTGTTTGGTGGACACAAACTAAGTTATGAAAGGAAACCATTAATTAGCTTTTTATTTTGATTCTCTCTCTATATCTCATCCATTCATGATCACAATTCTCTCCCAAATAGGTTCTCATAAAATTCCTATGCTTTTCACTCTTTCATCCCTTCAAAGTCTCTTAACCACTCTCATGAAGCTCCATCCATGGAGGTAGGCCAGGAAAACCTCATTCGCAGTGCCTTACAAGTTGGAACCAATGAAGATACCTCGTTTGGAAGGTCTTTCATATGCCATAGCACAGTTAATCAAATCAACTCCAAGGGAATCTGGTTTGGAGATGACCCACTTGCATATTCTCTCCCCATTTTCTTGCTCCAACTTTTTCTCATGTTCATCTTCACCCATGCTTTTTACATTATTCTCAAGCCATTTGGTCAACCGTCTTTTGTTTCTCAAATTCTTGTAAGCTTTAATTCCTAATGCTCAAATTCTATTGCTATATTGTGATTCATGTAAATAGTTGCATTCAAATTTGTTAAGAAAAATGAAAACTCATTACACAATGTTCTTAAAGAGATGTTATGTTAAATATTGTTAATTTCATTGACGAAATCCATTTGACCGATTGATTGATGTGTTTGCATTTGATCAATGGTGTACCTTGTGATGAGAGACGTATGCAAATTATGGATTGTGGGGGGCAAATCTTCTCACAAGATTTCTTATTTTATTTGTTAATATTTGAAGAAAAATGTTCTTGTCAAAATTTATATCTTTCTTATTATAGTTGTGGGCAAAATTTAAACATACTTTATTGTTTAAACTTAATTATTTTATATTTTTTATAAAACATTGTGCTATTTTATTTTTGTTAAAATATTATAAATTATTGTTTATTATCACTTAGAAAAAAAAATCCACTGTTGTTTGTGATATAGTTGATATTAAATTTTTGACTAAGTAATATTTCCCAAATAATTTTATTTCCAAGTCATTGTCTGGTCGTTAAATAATGTTGGGTACTGTAGTTATTGAAATAATTCTACCAATTTGTAACCTGTGTAAAGAGAGTATATATATACCATAACTACTCAATAAGACTACATGTGAATGTGTAGAATGAGATGCATTTCAATTAAGAAATTGTTTCTTTGCATGAATATCTTTTATATTAGGAATCAAAGTTGCTGTTATGACTTCCATTGATTATATTGTAAAGAGATTATATATATACATATGGATATCTTCTATATCATGAAATCAACTTTTGGATTGAATATATTGTAAAGAGACTAAGTGAATTTATTAACAAACACATTGTTTTTTTACTTGTTTATGGTTTGTTGAAACCAAGAAACTAAATGTATGTCTGATTCACTTCTTGAATGTTTTTTTGTTAACCAGGGTGGTGTGACTTTAGGTCCTTCTGTTCTTGGACACAGTACAACATTTGTTGAGAAGGTTTTTCCAGGAAAAGAGAGAAGTGTGCTTGATACCATGACTTTTTTTGGATTTATGTTATTCATCTTCTTAAGTGGGGTAAAGATAGATCCAACCATAACTTTTAGATCAGGTAGAAAGACTTGTGCCTTAGGAATCTTAGGCTACTTTGTTCCTTACATTCTTGACAAAGTGGTTCTCTATATCCTCACCCGTTCCACATCATTTGACAATGATATTTCTAAGATGCTCCCTATTGTCATAGAAGTTCAATGCATTGCAGCCTTTCCTGTAATTACTCGCTTTCTTTCTGAACTTGAGATCCTCAATTCAGAGATTGGGAGGTTGGCTACTTCTTCTTCATTAGTATCTGAGGCTTGCTTCATCTTAAACATGACAGTAACATTTTTTATAAAATTATCTCTAACAAAGTCAATAGTAGTATCTATTGGATCTTTCTTCTCCTCAGTTCTGCTACTTTTGTTCGTCATCTTTGTAGTTCACCCAGCTGCATTATGGGCAATTCAGCAGTCACCAGAAGGAAAATCTGTCCAAGAAATTTATATTTGGGGAGTCCTTCTAACATTAATGCTTTGTGGACTCCTAGGTGAAATCATTGGCATAAATGCAATTGTTGTGTCTTTCTTTATAGGGCTAGCTATACCTGATGGTCCACCCTTGGGAGCAGCACTTGTAGATAAGCTTGATTGCTTTGTTTCTGTAGTGTGCTTACCTATGCTTTTTATCATAGTTGGATTAAGGACAGATGTGTTTGCCATAAAGACCACGAAGAACATGCTTGGAATTCAATTAATTATTTGCACTACTTTTTGTGGGAAAATGTTAGGGGCCTTGTTGCCTCTCCTTTACCTTAGGATGCCAATTCGAGATGCCTTTGCTCTTGGTTTCATAATGAACATCAAAGGCACAGTTGAAATGGCCTTGTTGATCAGCTTGAAATTGAAAGAAGTAAGTAAAAGTTTTAATTCAAATGCACGTTACAATTTATAAAGCTTTTGGTTTTGTGAGCTTAACTAAAAGTTACCCTTCTATGTTTTTATGCAGATGATGAATGATGAATGCTTTACAGTTATGGTTCTAAATTTGTTGTTTGTAACCGGGATTGTGTCCCCTATTGTGAAAACTCTATATGATCCATCTAGGAGGTTTCTTGCTTACAAAAGGAGGACAATTATGCATCACAACAGTGATGAACAATTGCGCATACTAGCTTGTGTTCATAGTCAAGAAAATGTTTTGGCTATTTTAAACCTCCTTTCAGCTTCCAATTCCATTAAAACAAGCCCTATTGATTTGGTTGTGCTCCAACTTATTAAGCTTGTGGGACGATCTTCCTCTGTTCTTGTTCCACATGTGCCGTGTAAAAATTTCAGTCAACATCCTACTCTAACTGAAAAGATTTTTAACTCATTCAACAAGTTTGAAGATGCATACAAGGGCAAGGTCACAATACATTGCTACAAAGGCATTTCTCCCTATGCTACAATGCACAATGATGTGTGCTACTTAGCACTTGAAAAGAGAACAACCTTTATTATATTACCATTTCATAAGAGGTGGATATTTGGAAGGACAACGGAGTCATCTTTTCCTTTTCAGCAACTAAACAAGAATGTTTTAGATAAAGCTCCTTGCTCAGTTGGTGTCCTTATTGATCGTGGCAATCAGAAGATGTTTTGGTGTGGCCACTCAAAGGAATCAATATATCAAGTGGCTATGCTTTTCTTTGGGGGTGCAGATGATCGAGAAGCACTTTCATATACAAGGCGTATGTTGGATCAACCTTATGTCCACATTACACTCTTTCATTTTTCATCTTCAAGTGAGATTGTTGGAGGAACGGAAAGAAGCAAATTGCTTGACACACAAATCTTAAGTGAATTTAGGCTTAAGGCCTTCCGAAATGAGAGAGTTTCTTTTAAAGATGAGATGATAGTGAATGGAAGAGATGTACTTTCAGTTATTGAATACATGGAGAGTTCTTATGACCTTGTCATAGTTGGGAGGAAGCATGCTGATTCAAAAGTAATGTCAGAACTTAGCAAATGGAAGCATGGGGAGTTGGGAGTTGTTGGAGAGATTCTTGTCTCTTTAAATATTGGACCCCAAACATCTGTTTTAGTGGTGCAACAGCAAACCAGATTTTGGGGATCACGTGATCCAGAGGAGTCCACACATTTAAGAAAAGTATAAATGTAGCAAAATTTAGGATTTGACAGAAAGAACTATGTATAGACCTTATGTACCTTTGATATAATCATGTACTCCCTGATGTACTTCCAAATTCAATTTTACTCTCCGTTTTGTATTTCTCTTTTGTAGAGTTTCTGTTCATTCTTAAATGACTTAAGTCATGGTCATCAATGTTTGATATGTATTTTTTTTAATTTGTATTATAAAACTATTTGATTTAGAAGTTGCTGTTAAAAAATTCCACTGTCCCAGGCAACAACCTGCACACATATAACACAAATGACAAACAACATTGTCACTGCTGCACTCAGTTGGAATTGGGGTGCACAACCATCACTTGTTCTCTGAATCCCAAACCTTATACTACAAATAGGTTCTTAATTCAATTTCTGTGAATCAAGATTGCTTTGATATTCTAAAGTATACTTTACAATTCTATGATCAGCCGCTAAGCTATGTGTCCAAATTTCATATTGAAGACTTGTACCTCAATCCCTATTTGACCACCTATACAACATATAGTCTGCCTATAGCCTAAACACATGTTTGCAACTATATCTAAAGTATCTCCACCAAATAAGACAATGTTAACCTATTACAGCTTCCATAACCATAACGTTGCATTGTCTGTAAATGTTAAATAATAACGTGAACTGCTTAAAATGTGTTAGCCTACCTAGCTATTGACTAGGCCATATTATACCAACTTCTACACCTTTGTTGAGATATTATAGATTCAAATCTAGCCAGATAACTACTATACCTTAGTGTGAGACCTAAGTTATATTCCAAGCTGGTATGTTATCCATGTCTTTAATCTTGCATCTTCTACTATACTATGATTGTTGTTTGACACTAAACTCTCCCGAGCAGATTGCCATATGCTATAATTCTGGTTGGAGTCATTCAACTGCTTCAGACAAACTGTTAAGTATATAAGTGTGAGTCTAAGTTTCATATTATGTAGAAATAAGAAAGTTGATCAACATATAAGATGGAAAATCCACAAACCTAATTTTTTAAGGTTTTGAGTAAATGGCTCGGAGCCTCAGGATTACTATTAAGGAAGATGTGAGCATACCGAAAAAGAAAATATGAAGGAGAATGCAACAAGAGTGGCTCAAATTTTTGGCTTGCATATCATAGGAGCTGCAGAGTATCAGTCCAGTTTTGCATCTATTTATGTGGTGGGGATAACAGGACTAATGACTGCAGTAGAGAACCTGCATCAATCTGCTGCTTTTCAAAAGTGGGGCTTGGCGGCAGAGCTAACATATTTGGCCCTCAAAGAAGACTCCTTAGTACCATACAGTTTGTAGATCTCAAGAGTATCATAGAGTGATGATGCTACTTTTGGACTTAGAGCTATGCAGCTACTGTATTCTATTTGGAGATAGTGATATCAAATGATTCTGACCTTTATCAGTTACTAGCAATGTTCTGTTACGGGGCTTGTGACTTTGGTTTGGATTTTCTCTGGGCAAAGGACCTCTCTCTTGGATTACAAGACTGATAAGGTTCTTCCCTAGATAGTTTTTTTGTGCATCAGTTCACGGTCTTAAATTGCTTCATGGATAATCTAATATAGGGATTTGAAATAGAGATATATAGGGTGTTTCAGGATTTGTAAGCTTGTTTGTAGGAATCTTCTCTGTAAAAAAACACCGTAAAATCTCAGCTTTATAATAAGTGTACATGGGTTAAAACATTCCTTTATACTTCTTATTTATTTTATTCTTTCTATTAATAATAAAAAAAAAAACCACAACACCAATGCTCCAAAAGTATTACAAGTCGGTTTGCTCCGTATCGTTTACACTAATATTTCCCAATGTTATATCTATATATTTGGTTATGCAATTGGTTTCATTCGAATGATAATTCCACATGAAGGTGCATTTGCTAGATTGATTATATTATTTTTACATGATCATTTTTGTGATTGTATGTGGTTTTTAACCTTCATAAGGGAAAAGTGGAATTCATCTATGAAAATGATTGTCGTTTATATTTACTCCATCCATAATTGGTGTGCTTATCAATGGCCTAAAAATATAAATCCTTAAATCCAGTGCATAACTATTCTAAATTCATATAATTTTAAGTTTATTTCACAGGATTTATCTCAAATTCTAATCTATAATTTTAGATATTAAGTCCAAGTCATTTGATTAGATTTGGATTGAATATAAATTATATAACTTTTTGTGTTTTAAAAATCTAAAATCGATTTGATTCTGAATTAGTTAAGTTATACAAATTTACATCATACTAGATTTAAATAAGACATGAGATTGAGTTCAATATAAGGTTAGAATGAGTGGAAACTAAGATAAGTTGAATAGGATCATACCAAAGTTAAGTTAAGGTAGTTCAAATTCAAGTTAGTTTGAGAAAGTTAGGGTCATATCAAAGTTAAGTTAAGGTAGCTCAAATTCAAGTTAGTTTGAGAAAGTTAAACCCAAGTTCGACAAGACAGGATCGTGTCAAGTCTCAAGCTAGGCTAAGTTAGATTTAAGTCTGTCTGTGCTAGCTCAAAGGTTAAGTCAAACTAAAACCATGTCAAGTTAATCGGGTTGAGCTAATGTCAAGTTACGTTAGGTCGCACTCATGTTAGGTTGAGTCAAGTAGAGCCCATATTGGGCTAAGTTAGTGAGATTTAGGTTGGGATAAGTTACCTTAAGCCCAAATTAGACTCAGTAGACCCGGATCCGTGTTAGGTGAAGTCAGCTCAGGCCTAAGTGAGGCTAAGTCCGATATAACCTAGGTTAAGTTTGGACCAAGTTAGGAAAGGTTGGGTTAGGTCAAATTCATACAAATTCGGGTTAGGTCGAACCTTACCCAAGTTTGACCTATATTGAGTTAAGGCTGAGTTGAGTTGGACAAATATTAGATTGAATTGAATTGGGTGCCTAGGTCAAGCTAGGATTGAGTTGAGTCAAATCTAAGTTATCTTGGGTCATGTCGGGCTTAACCCAAGTGAATGGGTCAGATCAAGCTGAACCCACATCAAACTTCGTCTAAGTTGAGTCTAAGTTGAAACAATTCACATTTAAATTTAAATGTAATTTAAAAGATTATACAAACTAAACTTAATAATTTAAATTGAATTAAAAATCCATTTTAATTTGATTTAGTTAAAATGAATGTGCATTTTAAATTTAATCTATTTTATTAGATTTAGATTGAATTTTAAAAACTCCAATGCACGATCATCCTGTAGGTGTACTCATGTTAAAAGGGAAATTTATTTTTTACAAAAATACGTTACCTAAGTCAATACTGAGAATGCTATATTCAAATTTTAGTTGAAAATTTTTTAGCAAAGTTTACACAAATTCATGTAAATTTGGATAGTTTTATTCTAGATTTGACAAGAACACATAAATTTGAATTTATTCAAATTATAGATTTTTTTACATTACAATAATTGTTTTAATTTTTTTGTTTTATATTTTAAACATTCTTAATTTTTTTCTAAGTCAATATATTTCCTAGATGATATTGATATTACCACAACATACACGACCTGAATAACAAAAGATACCTCATCACAAAAAAATACTTTTTGATAAATAAAAAAATTACGTTGTTTTATTTAAAGAAAAAAAGTAAAATCAAATTAAAAACATTGAAAATAATTAGATAAAATTTAAAAGAAATCACAATAATAAGATAAAAACAACTATTAAACCAATAAAAATTATATAAAACGACATTGTCTCCTGTGTTCAGCATTTTAAGGAGACTAATAAAAAATGTATTTTTTAACATTTTAAAATTTCATCGTAAACTATAATATGAAATATTAGAAAAGGTGAAGTTTAAAAAAATCTATATCATGCTGTACGTACTTTTAGAATATACAGTTCATCTTATATTATCCGATTATTTTATATTCTTACAAATATCATATATACATACATACCAGGTCTTGAACATGAAGCTACATACACTTGAAGTTACATCGATGGGTCATTATTCTTCTCCATGTTGACTATAGGACCAAAAATCCTAAATTATAGGAACATATCTAAAATGGTACCTCATCTCGTACCAATAATTAAGGAATTTTTATCGGATAACGGTCAGTTAGATTGATACTTTTCAACCATTAAGCTTTTAACTTCCTCATTCATCCATTACTAAACTATCATTTGAGTCTTCTCTTTCACATTCTTTGAAGTTTATTTCGTTGTTCCTAACCTTGGTATAGGTTTTTGGCTATTGTCTTGGTTCTTAATTTTGTTGATATGGACCATGAAATTTCACATGTATTCAGTTCTTCTGGAATGATTGGAAATGATAAATTATTATGTCAATATGCTGTAAAACACCCGGGTAGCGGTGTTTGGTATGGAGATAATCCCTTTCATCACAGCACGTCTACAATACTAATGCAAATCATTATTATGTACGTTGCTGGCAGAATCACTTATTTCTTATTGAGGCCTTGTCATCAAACCCTTATCATTTCACAAATTGTGGTAAGCTTTCATCACTATTAGTTGTTTCATTACTTTAAGTTACAATTATCAATTGATAATCAATAGGGAATTCAAGAACAATCAATGTTTTGATGTAAAAGAATTCATGTTGGTTAGTTACTTAAAGTATAGAAACATTCATAGTCATGCAATCATTTGAAATAATTGTAGAAAAATCATGTTTTCTGAATTTTATTCATGACTTTTTCATTGGCATAATACTGAATGAACTATGATCTTGTGTTCCTTTTTGATTGGTTTGGTCAGGCTGGAATCATACTGGGTCCAATATTTCTAGGTCGGCACAAGCCAAGTCATGATATGATATTTCCAGTTGAAAGTGAACTGACACTGACAACATTTGCTGAATTTGGCATGATTATCCATTTCTTTAAGATGGGGGTGCAAATCGATCCCAGGCAAATCTTGAAGATTGAAAAGCAAGCAGTGGTAATTGGTTTAGCTGGTCACGTGTCTTCTTTAGTACTTAGTGGTGTAATTTCCAATATTGTTGGATCAATCTACCCTGAGGGAACTAAAGACCCTAGTGTTCACGTTTTGGTGATATCATCTTCTCCCACTACATTTCCTGTTATCAGTGCCTTTCTAACTGATATGAATATAATCAATTCAGAGGTTGGACGCATAGCTGTATCCACTTCCATGGTTAGTGATTCATTCATGTGGATATTGTATTTTGTGGTAATCAATACTGCTAAAGCATTTGTACACGAAACATATAAACCTATTTTAGAAATACTTGTGTCAATCTGTTATTTCGCCTTTTTATTCTTCTTTCTGAGACCACTGGTTATATGGATCTCCAACCGTAATCCACGAGGAAAACCTATGAGAGAAGGGCACTTTTTGTCAATCATTTGTATACTTTTGTTTGTTGGATTGTCTGCAAGTATTACAGGACAACCTCCTTTCGTTGTTGCCTTTTGTTTTGGGTTGATCTTACCAGATGGTCCTCCTTTAGGGACTGTTCTCACAGAAAGGCTTGACACTGTTGGTTCTACTTTGATGGTTCCATCTTATTGCACTATTGTTGGCCTTAAAACCATTCCTTGTTCATTAGCAGAAACCAAGACAATGACCGTTGAGGTTATCTTAATTGCAATGTATGTAGGGAAGTTTGTGGGCACCATTGTACCCTCACTTCACTTCAAAATTGAATTTTGGGACTCTTTTGCATTGTCTCTAATCATGTGCTGCAAAGGCCTCATGGATCTCTGCTTCCTCAACTTCCTATTGAATGTTAAGGTATGTCACCATTTTTTCATTCCAATACGTGCATGTTCTTGGCCTTATACGTGTATGAACAGGCAATAGAAGAGGTGCCTTTCACCCTTGCTATATTCACCATGGTGGCGGTAACTGGTTCTGCAACTCTATTTATTTATCACATGTATGATCCTTCAAAAAAGTATAGATCACAGATTAAGAAGACAATTAGGAATGCACAGCAGGAACCGGATCTCAAAATCCTTGCATGTATCCATAATGAAGAAAATGTGTATCCAATCATCAACCTTTTGCAAGCCTCAAACCCTACAGAGGCTACACCCCTCTCGGTCTTTGTCCTTCACCTTGTGGAGCTTTCAGGCACTGCAATTCCCACTCTCACAAGTGCTAACAAGTCATCTCATCGCATATACAACGTCTTTGAGCAGTTTCAAATGCACAACAACGGGTGTGTGTGGCTGAATTTCTTCACAGCAAATACCCTAAGTGTAGGCATGGCAGATGATGTATGCAGCATTGCAATGGAGTCCATGTCCAACATTGTGATCATGCCATTTCATAAGCAATGGTCCAGCAACGGAAACATTGAGTACTCACATGCTTCAATTAGGACACTAAACCAAAATGTTCTAAACAAAGCTCCTTGTTCTGTTGGCATCTTAGTGGACCGGAGTCAAATCAGTGAAAAACTATTAGTGGTACATGGGAAGTTGATTTGTGAAATTGCCATGATCTACTTGGGTGGAGCTGATGACCAAGAGGCATTGTCTTATAGTTTACGTATAGCTCAGCATCCAAATGTGAGACTAACAGTGTTTTGGGTTAGGGTTAAAATGCAGGGAAAGCAAAGGAAAACAAAGAACCCTTACATTGACTTGATGGAGAATACACGTTATAGTAGTTTGCATGAAGGCAAAGTAACCTTCAAGGAAGAGGCTGTGGAAGATGGGGTAGAAACAACAAAAGTTATTCGAAGGATAGAGGCAAACTTTTGTTTAGTGATAGTTGGTAAGGATCATGTGAAAGACTCTCCATGTACACTAGGGTTGACAGAATGGTGTGAACTTCCCGAGCTTGGTCCTCTTGGAAACCTCTTAGCCACATCAGATTTTACATGTTCAGTTTTGGTGGTACAAGAACAACCAAGGTGGTTCTAAAAATGTGAATAAACTTTAGAACTTATTTGTCATATAGATTAATGTATGTTGAAATTTGTAAAGTCTTTGCGATGATGGTTTGCATGCATTTTGCTAGGTACTTGATATGTTTGAAAACTTTAGAAACTCCTTTCACACCATAGGATAAAAATACAAGAGATATCCTTGAGTTTGTTTCAAGAGGGAAAAAGAGATTAAACCAGAAAAAAGATATAAAATACAACTTAGACTTCTAAAACACCAAACCAAGCCTTAAGAACAAATAAAAGCATGTGTTTCCGTATCAGTAGCATGTGTTCCCGTAAGTCAGGAATGTTAACATTGCTGTATTGAATCATGGCCAGCAATAGTCGAGGGGATATTAAGACTGGTAAGTTAGTAATTAGCACAACATATCTAAGTGTAAAAGAAGCTTATTAGGTGGATATTACATTATGTAAGGGTGAGAACTTGAAGGTGACTCCTTTGTTCTTATTTTCTATTTTTATCCCTCCATATAACTTTTACATATTATATACATTTCACTCTTGAGGAATTTAAACAATTTTTAAAATAAATAAATAATAATAATAATAAATAAAATTCAAGACAATGTTGTTCTCATAATTCAAATTTTAAAAACTCGTTATAATAAAATAACTAATATTTTAATAAAGTTTTTAATAACAACACAAAATAATGGAAAAAAACTGAATGATATATTTCTATAAACAAGTGTAAAATATGAATATTATATATATATATATATATATATATATATATATATATATATATATATATATATATACTAAAAAAATTAAAATTACAAAAATTTAAACTGATGAACTGAATTATATCACTAATAAATCTGGTCTCTCTAGACTATATTGATCATACCAATCATTCTATTTTGAGTTAGTTTTTTTTTATTAAATTTATATTAGACATTATTATAAATTTTGATATCTCAGTTACACTGAGACATCTTAAAAATCAATAATTATATATAATTAAAAAAAAATACAAGGTCTTGGAAGAATAGACTAAATCCATTATGAGTTAGTTAAGATGTTAATATTTTAAGCATTTCTTTAACTATTTGACTGAAAAACAGTCCATCAAAGCTACCTTACCCACCAATAGAGAATCACGTCCCCTCTGAAAGAAAGTGCATCTTCAAAGTCAAAAGTAAAATTCTTTAGAAAACCATCTCACGAAAATTGAAGTATAGTAAAACTTATTTTTTAAATTAAAAACTTAAAAATAAAGAATAAAACAGAATGACGAGTCAGGATCTTTAATGTACAAACAAAATGGTCTTGACTTGCTTTTGGCAAATCAATGACTGAATAACTAAAAATAATTCCCCATATTTACATTGCTATAATAATATAGTTACAAAATATTATGAAAGGGTGATAGGAAATCTAGCATTAGTGGGAAGTTAGTTTAATTTTGCATAATAAGGTGACAATATTTTTTTTATCAGCTTAAAGGATTGTTAGATTGCTAAACTAAACAAGGGACAAAAAAATCACTAACTCCACCTATGCAAATCCATGACCCTGTAAAAAGGGCTCCAATCAATCACAACTTTAGTTATTTAGAAATTAAATTAAACTATTTGATTTCGAAAAAAGTAAACTAGGAAGAAACAATCAGTTAATTTCGGTTTCAATTCACAAAAACATATGTGGATCGATCTACCCATAGAATATGGTGGAGTGAAACCAAAGTAGGTATATGGTCCAAAGAAATTAGTAAAATATATATAAGCATGAGTTGGACTGACAAAGGGATGTGCAAAGAATTGTCTAGTTAGAATATATAGTATTGTTAGCATGGGAGAGAGGAGAGGAGAATCCATGTGAAGAAGTGAGTAATTAATAGGAAAAATATTTAAGTTAAGGAAGATGTATATGCCAGCTTGTTTGCTTTGTTTCTTTATGAATGTAGCGTGAATATGTCGCTATTTGAGAACTATATGTCTTGCAAGACAACAAAATAAGCTACCCACGTTTACTTTAATTTTCAAATCATGGATTATGTGTTATATATGTGGTCATATTAATTCCTCAAGCACCACCATGCCCCACCTCATGCATAATGTTTCCTTCTTCTTCTTCTTCTTTCTTTTGAGTTTCATTTATAACTCAATATCCTCACTCCCCTCACATTGCAAGATTAACCCTTAAAGTTTTATAAAAAAATATATATCATCATCAACAACAATTCATCCCACAGGCATTACAAGATTAATTAACCCGTCAAAATGTTTTTTAAGGTTGGGGAAGAGGAGGACTTTGCAATCATCAACCTCAATATTCAAACATACTTTTGCTAAGAATTTAATATAAGGTTGTTATCTGAAATTCCCTCACCGTTGCTTGAAAAGATAGCTAATTTGGTTTTTTCTTATGTTCATGTTTTACCTTGACATTTAGATAAGAGCCAAAAACACTTGTATATATTTTCTAATTATTGGTACTTAGATTGTTCAAATATTAATATAGTTACAGCTCATAGCCTTAATTAAGTTGGAATATTAATACGAATTTAAGACTATAGGCCAAAAACAATGTTGGTAATATATAATTGAAATGACGATAATGGCAACTTAAGACCCTCTTCTTTAGTTTCTTTTCTACAATATATTATGGATAGATTCCCTTACTAGACATATATGTGGCTAACGTGCATGCTCCTCTTAATTATCGAAAATAAGACTTGGTTTAATAGTTGAAAAATGGGCAATTCAAAACTATTTTAGATCATTAGTTGGATGCCACAATTAGTTTGCTTAGACAACGAAACCACTCTTGAATTAAAATTTTCATTTCGGCAAGCCATTTAAGACAAACAGATAAGCTTCGCCTAGTTTCCAGTTGTGGGGGTACAAATTGAAATTAAACGCATATTTTTCCTTCACTCATATTATATATATATATATATATATATATATATATATATATATATAAAAAAAATAAATAAAATAAAGAACGATATTTGCATGAACTTGAGGTTGGAAATCGTTTGGCACAATCTTGAAATCTTCACTCTTGGTAACTGCTTTTTTCCATCTTTTTTACCTTATTGTTGGAAAGCAAACAAATTAAAAAGGTTTGATCAAACTCAACTCAGCAAAACAATTTGAAAGCAAGGTAAACTTTTTTTATCCACAAAATAAAATTCCCACATACATTTATAAAACAAGGAGAAAAAGTTTCTGTTCCTATATATTTTAATAATTGAACTTTTTTTTTCTTCTTTTTCCGGCCATGTCATCGGATTCCGGCGACCGGCGGAAAACTCAAAACTAGTCTTCCGATATACTCTCCAAATGCGGTTTCCATATTCCGATGCGACCTTTCCGACGATCACGGCACGATGATTTTTTCTCTTTGTGAGAGACTTTGAGTGATCGTGATGGAAAATCGTCACTATCACCCTTGTTGTTCTTTGATGCTTTCTTTTTCATATCACCGTCACCACCAATGCTTCCTTTTCCGGCGTGTCGTTTCTTCTCCGGCAGCGAGGTTTCCGGGATCAAGAAGTAGATGCTGCCCCTTTTTAGCTCGGTCTCCGGCGAGAGGATCAAAATCCGGCGAACAACTCCCTCAGAGCTAGGTTTGCTCAGAACATGGTCAGGGTTTGCTTTGAGAACCTCTCCAGCTGTGATCGAACGTGTAATCTCTTCCACATAGCCGTTCAAATGCACTATTCTAATCAAGTCTAGTGCCCCACATGGAAGAACACAAGCCAAACAGCACCTTAAGCTATTTCCCATTCTTGCTATCTGAATAAAAACTAGGAAACTAAAACTGATCTAGGGTTTCAATTTTGAATCCTGATCAGAAAAAAGGGTATCTATAAATTTCAAGTCTTTGGCTAAAAGTATGTAGCTTTGAATGTTGGAGAATTGTTTGAACAAGGAAAGGAGGTGGAGTAGGAGTTGTGTATATATAGCAAATGCAAAAGGAGAATTTGATAATGATGGTGGGTGATGATGATGTTGAAGTTAATAATTATGGAACTTGGTGGATTCAAATTGACCAAGATGCCCTTTGTGTGACTTCAAATTTTTGGGGTTTGAATATCTCTCACATGGTGGGGTTGGCTTTCTTGTATAGGTAATTAACTTGTGTGTGTAGGTTGTGGCTAGCAGCCATGTGTTACTTAAAGAACTGTATATGGTGGCTGTTGTAGTAAACTTTGCCAAGTTTGGTTAAGGATCCTTATTAATGATTAAATTCTTAGTTTCTTGTTTGCTTTCACCTTTCCATTTTATCTTGGTTTCTTAGGGAAAATTATGCACATGTGATTACTATGCATGCTGCTTTATTTTGACTAGGTTGGTATGCATACATGCAGTCAAATATATTTGCATGGGGAATTGATAACCTAAAGATTCATTAATTGTATTATCCAAATTGAAGTATTTTATAAATTATAAAAAGAATATAACACTCATGAATAATTAAAAAAGATGAAGGCCAGAATAAAAAAAAAGTTCTCTATTCTCTATAATTATATGAAATATAAAGTAAAACTGATAATCAAGGTTTTTCTGGATTAATATTATTAAAATATATATTTTCATATTTGGAGATTTTTTGTATAACTTTTTTGTTAAAAATCCAAGAAAAGAATGTCTTTAATTTTTTTTTTCTGTAAATTTTTATAAACTTCTTTGAAATATTCATAAAAAATTTGGTAGTCTATAAGTAGAAAACAAGTGAATTTAAAGTGGTAAATAAATTGAAAGTAGTTATAAGTTGTAAAAGAAAAGTGAAAGACTGAAATACCCGATCATTATGTATTTTATCATGCTAAAAAGGTGTTTATTTTGTTTACAAGGTGTGTATGAGTTTCTAGCTAGAGTTAATTAATTTGGATTCTTATGGATCAATAAAACTAATTTACTCACAAAAATAAGTTAAAAAGAATATATAACAAACTTTCTATGAGTTGTATATACTAAAATTAGACCACGGATGCTTCAAATTGCCTTTATATATATATTTTAGAAAAAAAAATCATATTTATTAAAACATATAGTCTAGTAATTAGGAACACGTATAGTACAATTTTTTTTTTATTTTGTTTCTCTTCTTCTTCCTATAAATATTTAAAATTTAATGAGGAAACTGAAATGATAGTTTAGAATAAATAAATGCACATATTTGGTAAGCCATTAAATGTGTGCATGCAATAGGGGATTTAGTAATGGTAAAATGTTCGAAGATAATCAAAGTTTACTTCTACGTACTGAGGTATTATTATTTCTCTTGTAACAAGGTATACAGAACTATTAAATAAACAGAAGAAACAAATTATCATTTCCCATAAACTGAGACCTTGGTTGATCAAACAATATTAATTTAGATCCACAAGGTACCATGGGAAGTAGTGTGATGAACTGCACAAAAGGTTACGAAGAAATAGATAAATATTGGCATCTGACAAGAAACCAGTTCACCAATAAGAGACAAAAAATAAAGTATGGAAACATATTAAACCAAAATTAAAGGGCTAATTAAGGCCATTAATCCTTTCCTATTAAATCTATGAAATCCGCGTTTAAAGGTAACCATGTTTACCAACAGAATCTCAGAGTCATAATGTTCAGACTTCAAAGTATTTTTAAAAAGATAAACACTTATTTGTACGTATTGCATTGGAAAAGTACGTATCTTCATATACGTACGGCGGTGTCTTCTTAAAAACTAAAAGGCTACATAAATTATCAAGAATTTGCATTTCTAAACCAATGTTCTTTTCTCAACTAAATTTGTGAGTAACATTGCATTACACTAAATACTAGAAATAATATATTATTACTTCAAATTTGTCTGCAATTTACACCATTCATCACAAACAAATGATCATCAATATATCTTTTATCATAAAAAATCTATTAAACAAATAGAATACAAGGAGTATTTTAACCCAAATACAGAATTTTACAAAATCATTTTGGATACATAAAAAAAGTCAAGGATTGAAACGCTAATAGAAAAAGAAAATTCAACTCTTCTCATTTTAGTCTTAAATCATAGTTAAGTGATAATTTGTAGTTTATTTGTATATCCTTACATGAACATGACTTTGAAGGAATTAATGATAGTGTGTAACTGCCCTAAGCTAGGTCGAAGGCATATTTCTTTCATCCAGCCTGGGCAATGAATTATGATTCAACTTAATTATTAATGCAGTATCTACTTATCTTCATAAATGATTATTATTATTATTATTATTATTATTATTATTATTTTTATTTTACGTTATAATGTGGACCAAGTTTACCATTAATTAGGTCATTCTACGTACCATGCTAGCCACCTTTCCTGTGTCATATACATAATTGAAGGGCATGGGGGCTACCCTGATGTGATATTTCTGTCACTTCAAACAATTTCCTTTCATGACAGATATTTGCACGTCCTTTTTTCATGAAAGAAAATTGGTAATGATGGGTACAACTCATGATTGATCAAACTAGTAAGGCCCATCCATATATGCTTCAATGGTTTTTGTCTACAACGAATAATTTGGAAAAAAAATCAAACAATTAATGGATCAGAAAATTCTGGTTGAAACCGTGTGAAAATTAGACCACCCGTCAAGTCTGCATAATTCGGTGATCTGATCTCACCCTCGATCGCCCCCTGTTTTCATTCTATCAGAATACGTGTCTTTTCATTCATTATATATATATATATATATATATATATATATATATATATATATATATTATTGAACAATAATGTGGCTGGATTATTCAGATTTATATGTGTGTTGGCTAGCTATTGGCTTCGGATTAATTTCCATGAAAAATCAAATTTCTTTGACTGCATTATTTGGATCTACACACACAAAAGCTTTGGATCATAAACTAAAGAAAAAGAAAAGTGAAAACTACGATAGCTTAATGCATGCATGTCACCTTGAACTTACACTCTAACTACTAATTTTCACTTTTGTTGTATCTTTTTTGGTTGATCTTTATCGTGTGATGGTAAGTGTAACTGCAAATTTTGGAAGGTAGTGGTGCTGTGTGCTGGCTATAAATTGATGCAGAGTGTGTGTAATGAGGATGAAGCTTCGTGGAACTGAGGTTTCAGGCACCGACCATAACAGTAGCAGAAACCTTCAATGTTTCTTCTGATAAACTATTGTGGTGGTTAAGGGAATGCACGAGGCATGCCATTTACAAGATTCCTAGCGCAGTGGTATTAAATCTAACAGAAAAAGAGAAGCTTAATTAATTTGAGGTTGTGCTAATTATAATCCATTATTGAACAACGTGAACTTAGTCTGTATCTACACTAAAGCCAAGGTGGAAACCCTATAAATTAATCAGCCACACCTACTATTTTTATCTTTCTCAGAGTCTAAATAAGTGTGTTTTAAGTAACTAGCATTCATGTGTTAATGATGGGTGATAATCACTTATTTGTTATTGTAATAACATCCTCCTTAATTAACGCTACCGGGATATGGTCCCTTCTAAACTTAAATATATATAACAAAAAAATATTTAGTGGATTGAAATGTAAATAATCTTTTATAACTTTATTTAATGTTGTTTCCTTTTTTTTAAAAAAATATCGTTATTTTTAAATTTAAACATTATTTTAATAAATACAATTTGATAATAAAACCTCTCTTTATTCTATAAAAAACAAGAATATTAAATAAACTTAACCATTGTTCTTAATTAGTGGGAAAGTGATTAGTTTTGGTTGTAATTGAATTGGGAGATAGTATATACTTGTTATCACATCATAAAGAATATATAAATAAAAATAAAATAATATTTTTTTATTCAAGAGAGATAATCTTTCCTTAATTTGAATAAAATGGGATATCGAGACAATAAAAAAATACATTATAGAAAAATAAAACAACTACGAATCCTATGTCTAATTTTATTTTTTTTCATTTTCTTCTTTCCATACAATTTCATGTTTTCAAATACACTCTTTAGTTTCTATCTCAATATGCATACCAATTGCATCTTTTTTTTTTTTTTTTCTTTTCCTTT
>Ga0209489_104879_pt1 | contig 24114 bp, 15 predicted proteins | sample SiratrowhiteBW_FD_187527 | JGI IMG/M metagenome (GOLD analysis project Ga0209489, IMG submission 187527) | Root nodule microbial communities of legume samples collected from California, USA - Siratro white BW (SPAdes) (version 2) | ecosystem: Host-associated > Plants > Roots > Nodule | place...
TCTCCATGAGCATGGCCCAATGGTCATAATGACCATCAAACCGTGGAATTGCTGGCTGAACAAAGCTGCTGTTCTCTGTAGCCATAATTCTCTGAATTTTTTCTCTTTTATGAATCTCTTGCTCTTGCTATTTTCTTAAGAAACTGCAGTTTCTTATCAGGCCTCTGTGACGAGGCTCTGATACCAGATGTTGGATCTCAGAATAAATTTGCAAGTTTAAACTGAAAAGCATATATTGAATTGCAAAAGCAAGGCTTTATACAAGCCTGTTACAAGGAAAATAACAGAAACAAGCTCCACGTTTACAGTTCCTAACAACGTGGTGAGTGGGTCTAAGACCAATTCAAACAAACAGATTGCCCTACAAACCAGGGCATTATTAACAGAGTAAATAACCAACTAAGCAACAATAAAAAAAAATCCTAACAGTTCTAATACTTCAACAGATCGAAGATGTTCTAAATTGCATAATTCAAAAATTCATTCTAGATTATGCAATATGAAATTCAAAAATCTATTTAGATTGCACAACTGGGTTGGAGTGTGGTGGGACTGGGTTTTTGTTTCCATTGTCACTCTATGACGCTGTCTATTTTTGGGTTTTGTGATGTGTATATGCATTAGTTGACAAATGAATTATATATATGTATTTTGCTTATGTGAGAAATTGAGTTTTTCTCTTCTTAAATTATATATAAGAACGATACGGATACGGAGTACATCGACATTTAAATTAGATATATAATAAAATATAATATTTTTAGACATAATATATTTTGAAGTCATTTTACAAACTTGCACAAAAAGACACATTTTAAAATATAATATACATGTACTTATTAATACTAATACTGATTGTGATTCACAAAAATAAGTTCATTTTATTGTATATTAATATTGATTGTGTGGTCAGAAATCCCCAAAAACACAAAAACTACTCTAAAAGATAGCTCTCCACATCTTTTTCATGAAGTCTCCGTACAAAAATACAAATTACCACTATGTATGTCTCTATGAACTTTCTTGGTCTTTTAATAAAAAAAATAAAGTGAAAACTTAAATACCCATAAAAAATATGTAGAATATATTGATATTTGAAATAGATATATAATGAAATATAATATTTTTAGACTTATCACTTTGATATACTTTAAAGTCATCACATCACTTTGATATACTTTGAGGTCATCATACAAATTTATACAAAAAAACACATTTTAAAATATAATAGACATGTGCATATTAATATAACACATTTTAAAATATAATAAACATGTGCACATTAATATTAATACTGGTCGTGATTTATCAAAATTTTTTCTTCTTTTAGACACCCATGAAATGCATGAATAAACCATGAGGTTAAAAAATAAAAAATAAATAAAACATCTATCTTCCTAAATTTTAACCCTTTACCCAAATATTTATTTTTTAACTTTATTTTGAAGCCCAAATTCCATTAAAGTATGTTATCAATATTATGTAAAGCATAAACATCAATACATTTTTCCCGCATAATTGGTAAATAATTATCACGTCATAAACTTTCAACAAATCCAAATGGATGTAATTATAACTTTTTAATTTTATTTCTTTCAAATGTTTTTAATTTAGTTTATTTTTCTAAATAACAAGTTAATTAACTAATATTTTTTATTTGAATTTGATGATAATAACATTATTATAACGATATATGATATAATATAACATGTTATCAATTAAAGTTGACTTATTAATACAATATAATATGTCATGAATCACAAATAACATGTGTTCTTGAATTCAACATAACATATTACATTATTCTTTTAAAAAAAATTACCGACAAAATCGAAAATATCATAAAGAAAAGAAAATTATTAAGTCATCAACGAGAGTTGAATATTAATTACAAGATTCATTTTGACATCAATTTACGAAAGGAGAGATTTATCTCACGTTGAATCAAATTTTAGGCGTATAAACTCTCCTAAGATAGAATTTTATCATTATACTTTGATATTCCTATATAGTAAGATATTACCATTTAATATTGGAATAAATTATTATTTTATTATTATATAATGTTTTATTAAATAAAATGAATGTCACGTCGAAGGCAATGGCAACATACAGAGTCTGCGAATAACTTTGTTTAGTTGTCGGACAGAACTACCCCTCAGTAAGTTTCAAACCTTATTTATTGTCATAATTAAAAAATATAATATTAATTAATATTGAAGTTGTCGAGGTGCTTATTTGATGTAGTCATCTAACATTATTTAAACTATTTATAAAAAAATATTAAGAAGCTTTTAAAAGGTAACATTTATAATTAATTAATATTTAACATAAATATAAATATATTTATTAATTATTTTCGACACCCAATAAATTTTTATATTCATCTTATATTTATTATTTTATTTTTTATCCTCTTTTCCTTTCCAATACAATTATTTTTGGAAATTCTTTGACTGAGACGGTTTTCTAAAAGTCAATCGTTTATATGATCTTTACAAGCATGTGCATTTAGTGAGCGTGTTAAAAGCGCGTTAAATATATGGAAAAAATAATTTGACACTTTTAACATCTATTTTTATTTTTATTAATAAAATACTATATATTAATAAAATAATAATACCTATAAGCGTTAAATGAATGTAGAAAAATGAATAGTGGTGCTATAACACCACCCTAAATACATATGCTAAAGAACGTTCATCTAGCAAGCCAAAGCAAGAACATATCTTCTGAAGCAGTGGAAGAGGGCATGGAGCACCATGATGTGGAGCAAGTTTCTGATGATCCTTCTGCTCTCACGGGGAAGAAGCTTTCATGCCAAAACTTGCAAAGAAATGATTCTCTCGACATGGAATCACGCAGATACCCTAAGTCCTCCAGAGTACACATACATATACCATTTTTTCCTTTCGTTTCTATCTTTCATAACATTTATTTACGTGCTTGATCTCTTATTATGTTGTTGATAACATATATTTAATAGGGGCCATCGATGTCAGTGATTCTGCACCTAGCGTTTCAAAGCCTTGGAATTGTATACGGTGACTTAGGTACTTCACCGTTGTATATGTATCCAAGTACATTCGCTAATGGTATAAAAAACAACGATGACGTTTTGGGTATTCTTTCTTTGATCTTCTATACCATCACTCTCATTGATCTTGTTAAGTACGTATTCATCGTCTTAAGGGCCAATGATAATGGCGATGGTACGTAGGCACCACCATCATTTCAAAACATGAGTTAAATAAATATTTGCATGTAGTGTTATAATGAATATAATTTGTGTTTTAGTAGGGACTTTCGCTTTATACTCTCTGATATGTCGTTATGCGAAAGTGGGACTAATTCCAAATCAACAAGTAGAAGATACAGAAGTATCTAATTACAAGTTGGAGTTGCCAAACAATAACCGTATAAAGATGGCTTCAGGGCTAAAGTCGAAGCTTGAGAACAGTGCCTTTGCCAAGCTCTTCCTCTTGCTGGTTACAATGCTTGGCACTTCAATGGTAATTGGGGATGGTATTCTCACTCCTTGCATATCAGGTAATTAATTTTATTTATGTTTGTGTGTACAATTTGTTTCTTTTTGTTAATTGATTCAATTAAATGATTGATTGGTTTACAGTTTTGTCTGCCGTTGGAGGGATCAAGGAGGCTAATTCTTCAATAACCGATGGTTGGTTCATACTCTTTATTTTGTTCTTTTATTTTCCTTATTCAACATAGAAGATAATTTCTTATCTTTTAATTAATTATTGTTTTTTTGAATAAATAATATATGCATAAAATTATACTGTTATTGAATAAAAATTGTCATAAGTAGTAAACTAATTGACTTTCAGAACTATCTTAAAGTAAGATTAAGGATGATTGACACTGTAAAATCTTACGTTGGTGGTCTTAAATTTTTACATTTTTTACGACCAGATCTCTTAAAAACATAAGCATTGAAAAATCTTCATTGAACATCTCTTTTTTTTTTTCTAGCTGAAGAACTGAAGTATTGAAAGACACTAATAAAATGCAGGGCTTTGAGCAATGATAAATGCAATTGTTTTCAGCTTTTGTATTAGGAATTGGAAGTTGACTATAAGTCAAACATTATGAAAAAATAAAAAAGTTAAGTAATATATAAAAAAAAAAAAATATTGTGTTTAAAGTTTTGAACTAGAGGTGATAGTTTGGTTAGAGACCCAAGAGATTAGAACCTAAGCACTCGCATGATAGACAAACATTGCCAGTATTTAGTCTGGCTCCGAAGAATACTATTAACTGAAAATTATCAACAATTCAGGATCATGACACTAATACATATTACCTATGATGTTGGGTTTTAAATTTTAAGTCATCGCAAAGTTGTTGGATAATAATGATTCATGCAAATTCCTTGTTTGTGCATAGGTGCGGTGGTTGGAATATCCATAGCAGTTCTGATATGCCTTTTCATGGTTCAAAGATTTGGAACTGATAAAGTAGGTTACACTTTCGCTCCTATTATCTGTGTGTGGTTCGCCTTAAATGCAGGCATTGGTCTATTCAATTTCATCAAGTACGATCCAACAGTAGTCAAAGCATTAAATCCAAAATACATAGTAGATTATTTTATAAGAAACAAGAAAGATGCTTGGATTTCTCTTGGTGGTGTTGTGTTGTGCTTAACAGGTACATTTGTTTCTCGCATGCGAAACTCCGAGCCCTTAATCATTTATTTGCCATAACACTAGATTTGATAGATTTTTCTTTTTTTGGCAGGAACTGAAGCACTGTTTGCTGATCTTGGGCAATTCTCAGTTCGGTCCATACAAATAAGCATGTGCTGTGTGACATACCCTGCTATCATACTTGCCTACACTGGACAAACCGCATTTCTTCGCAAAAACAACGATCTTGTTTCAGACGCTTTCTACAAGTCCATACCACGTACTTCCGTTTTACCTTTAAAAACCACAAAAATAGTCAATCCTGTTTGTTCCAAAATGATAACAACAAAGCAAATTTGTATCATAAAAACTAACCAATAGTGCCTTCGTATCTTGCAGATCCTTTATATTGGCCAATGTTTGTTATTGCTGTTGTGGCATCAATTATAGCTTCTCAAGCCATGATCTCCGGGACTTTCTCCATCATCCAACAATCCCTCTCACTTGGATGTTTTCCTCGCGTGAAAATAGTTCATACATCAGCCAAGTACGAAGGACAAGTTTACATACCCGAAATCAATTTCATTCTTATGATTGCATGTGTTGCAGTCACAGCTGGATTTGGAACCAGCACAAAAATTAGCAACGCCTATGGTAAGTCAATCTTTTAAAACCTTAAATTAAACTTTAGTCTTAGGAACCATCTGAATTAGGCATAGAGAAACTTAAATAAGTTTGTGCTTGCAGGGATAGCAGTGGTGTTCGTAATGACACTTACATCTGCTTTGCTAGTGTTAATCATGATCTTGATATGGAAGACTCACATACTTCTGGTTATCGGCTATGTGCTTCTTATTGGTTCTGTTGAGCTTATGCATTTAAGCTCGGTGCTGTACAAATTCACAGAAGGAGGGTATCTTCCTCTTGCATTTGCTGCGGTGCTAATGACCATCATGTACATTTGGCATGATGCGTCTAGAAGGAAGTACTACTACGAATTGGAGCATAAGATTTCTCCAGAGAAGCTTAAGGGGATTACTACTGGAAAAAAGTTAGCTCGAATGGATGGACTTTCCATATTCTATTCTGAACTTGTTCAAGGCATTCCACCCATTTTCGAGCATTATGTGACAAACATTCCTGCAATAAACTCTGTGGTTGTCTTTGTGTCCATCAAATCATTGCCTATAAGCAAAGTTCCTGCTGAAGAGCGGTTTCTATTTCGCCATGTGGAACATGAAGAACTCGTTGTGTTTCGATGTGTCGCCAGATACGGATACACTGATGTGCGCAACGAGGAAGAGCCTTTTGAGCATTTGTTGGTTAAGAGGCTGAAAGAATTTATAGGTGGTAGATTTTTGGCATCCCATAGAGTTGTACTTGACGATAAAACTGGAGAAAAAGTGAATGGTGGTGAGGTTGGTGAGTTTGAGGGGATGCAAGGCGTTGAAAAAGGAGTAGAAGCTATTGAAAAAGCTGCGCGAGAAGGGATTGTTCACTTGATTGGTGAGAGTGAGGTGGTTGCTAGCAAAGGAGCTAGCTTAAGGAAAAGGATTCTGATAAACTATGGTTACAATTTCTTGAAAAAGAACCTGAGGCAAACCGATAAAGTATTTGATATTCCTCATAAGCGTATGGTCAAAGTGGGCATGACTTATGAACTTTGAGAGTGACATGCAGAGACTGAACAAGAATTATCGGTCACAAAGGAACGAATGTTGAAGACTGCAACTTTTGATATGAAGCTGTTAAAGATTTTTCTTTTGTTGTAGAACTTTGGTTTTTTTTTTTTTTTTTTTTTTTTTTAAAATTTTTTTTTTTTTTTTTTTTTTTTTTTTTTTTTTTTTTTTTTTTTTTAAACATTGTTATTTTTCTGTTTTTGTTACATAATTTTGTTATTTTTCTGTTTTAAAATTGAATAGCAGTTTTTTTTAATATTTTTAGGAGAAGTTTGTTTCTCTAATTTTGTATAAGATTTTTTTATGATCAATGAAAATCTATCATTGAATCCATATATTTTCTATAAATTGATATCAAAATTCTTAGTTCTTAAAAATATTTCTAAAAGAAATAACAGAGAAACCAGTAAAAAATCTTTTAAAAAAAACAAAAACTTCATTAATATCATCCATTAAAATTATATTTTAGTTTTTTCCTAACTCACCAAGTGAAATATTGTTTTGTTATCACAATTATTGTTTCAATTATTTTTTCAAGCAATAATCTAAGTACATCAACTTGTTTTTTTATAAGTAAAACAATTTATTTCTTCCTTAGAAATTAAGACCAATCTAAAATAATTTATATTTCTAATCAATGTGAAAATTAAGTAATTATAAAAAACAAAACTCATAAATTTATTTTATTAAAGTTTTAAGTCAAAAGTAATATCAATTTTTATGTGTGTGACTTGTGTTTTATTGTTATAAAATTTTTCTGTTGAGTCCCTCTTCAAAGAGCCATATGGGTATTAGAGTTAATGATTGTCTATGTATTTAAAGTTTTCTTTAAGTTTTAAGTAAACATTTCCATAAAACAAGCTAAAGAAACCTAGTTAAATAGTTAAATAGATAAGAAGTAATATTTAGCAGAAAATAAAGAAATTATTTAAAATTGATTCTAAACTGTAAATTAAAATATCATTAAATAAGAAGTTCTGTGTGAAAAATTATGATTTCCAATCAAAGGTAGAGTATGTTCTAAAAATGTGTATTAAAAAAATAGCTTGCTGATGATTATCTTATATTTATACAATAAAATAGAGAGAGCAGTATAATAAAAACAACATTATAAGAAATATTACATGAATAATAAACCTCAAATGCTAAACTGCTAGTAAAAAAAAGTTTAAATGCCAGAATTGGAACCCGTTTACTGTATTTTAGTTAAAAAACGCAATTGTTGTAATAATAACAATATTTTTCATACTTGTATTTCTTCCTGTTACATCATATATTATATTTTATAATAGATAACTCTATTTTAAGAGTTTTTAAGAGTGATGGCAAGAGTGACGACGACTCAAGGTTTTAAGAGGCCTAAAGCGAATAAAAAATATGAGGTCTTTTTTAAATTAATAAAATAATTAAATTATGATATTTTTAATATTAGAACAATTTTGTCTTGTAATTTCATTCTCGTTATCCTGAGTTTGTGTTACTATCATGAGTTTGAGAATCAAAATTATTATCTTAAGTTTGAAAATCAAAATTATTATCTTCGTTAACAACTTTATTATTGTCTTCACCTATATTTATATTGTTATCTTCACCTAAATTTATATTGTTATATTCTTCATTTAAAGAAGACTCACCTGTATTTTCTAATTCATTTTTTTTTATAAATTTATCCATAGTCCCTTTTTGTGATTCAACAAAAAGTTCAACTCTTATCTTTTTTTTGAAGTTTTGAATAACCTGATTCAAATTTTCTAGTTGCCATATTTATATATTTTTATATAAAATTAAAAATTATAATATATATCACACTGTATAAGTTAAAAAGATAAAACCTGATTGTCAAAGACAATAAACTTGATCGAAGAGTCTCAAGTCTCTTATTATGATTCGATCATGTGTCCTTTGGTATGTCTTTAAATATAATTTGTAACTTCTATTATCTTGCGATCTTGACCTTTGGTATGTCTTTAAATATAATTTGTAACTTCTAAATTCTCTTCCTTAAATATGCACAAATTATTTTAAGATTAATTAAACAAGATCCTGTCCTTTGGTATGTCTTTATATAATTTGTAACTTCTAAATTCTCTTCTTTAAATATGCACAAATTATTTTAAGATTAATTAAACAATAACGAAAAAATAAAAAAAAATTAGGATCAATTGATCAATCTCATATTATTTTTACCAAATATTGATCACTCAAGTGAACACAAATTCTTCTTCAATCAATCTACTGCTCAAAATCTCTAAGTAAAGGCACGCACATAAATGCACACTATAGAATAATTAAATATAAAATGAAAGAAATTTGAAATTGAAAATAAATTGAAATAATATTATGGAAGAAACAAAGAGACAGAGGAAGAAATGAGATAAGCGAAGAAAGAAGGAGAGAAGTGAAAGATTCAGACAATGATAGAACATATAAAAGGATGATATCAATCTGTTGAAATATAGGGAAGAGATAAATTAGAAAGTTTTGATAGGAATTTTTTTTTTAAAATATTATTAATTTATTAGAAGAAATTTTCAAAAATATTATTCATTAAATAGTATTTATAATACCAATATAAATTTAAAGTCATTAAATAATATTTATAACACCAATGTAAACTTAAAGTATGTTAAAATATTTAAACTTTTAATTAAAATTTTTTTAGTATAATTTTAAAATTAAATATTTTTTATTTTATAATAATATATGAGTTATTAAATTTTTTTAGGCCTTTAAGGCCTTCGGGTCTAAATAAAGCATATTAATTTTTTTTGAGACTTTTGTAATCTTGAAACCTAAAGCATATTAAATTTTTTTGAGACCTTTGAGACCTTGAGGCCTAAAGCGATTTGCTTTACTTGCTCGGGGCCTTGAGCCACCCTTGGATGGGAAATACGTGTCATATCTCATATGTCATTCCAACCTTGAGAAGTCTCTTGGGTGGGATTGTCATGGAATTCTGGCCTTGTGTGAAGTTCTTTCGGAAGAAACTATATACATAATTAACAGCGATCTTATTGAAGATGGAGGAGTTTGAGTGAGCCACAACCTCTGCTTCTGCAAGCATGTACACCACGCCCTTCTCCAACGCTTCGTCTATGAATTTGAGTTCCTCTTCAGCTCCATGGATGGATGGGACAAGGAAGTTAGCAGATGACTTGGTGGCACTCCCTCCCAATGAGGGAATGCAGTCGGATGAGGTTGATGCTGAATCATTTGGGATTATTCCGCTGGAGGAATCATATGCTTCCCTCTTATCACTGCTCTCAACCATTGTTTCCTGTTTCGTTGCACTTTCACTTAGCTCCACCTCTGCCCTGTGGTAGTTCTCTTCCTTAACGAATGCCTTCAGATTTTGTATCAACTGTGACTCAAACTCCGCAAGATCTTCAACCACGTCGTTGTAACCATGCCTCACAACACACCGAAACACTCTGTACTCTCTTGGCTCCACTTGCCGAAACAAGAACCTCTCCTCTGATGCAACACTACTCACTGGAATAGCCTTAATGGACACAAACACAACAATTGAATGGATAGATGGAATGCTTCCTATGAGGTGTGGGAATATGGGAGGAATGCCTTCCACCAACTCAGAATACAGAAGTCCAATTCCTGGCACTCGCCTTACGTCTGGGTTGTTCGCCACTTCATTTAGATAGCCACTCGATACCTTGTTTTTCAGTTCAAACATGTATCTTTCTTTCTGCACATAATGCCAGATTCCCATCACTGATGTCAAGAACATAGCTGATACAATTGGAAGATACCCTCCTCCTGTGAATTTGGTTATTTGAGATGAGAAATAAACTATCTCAATGAAACCGAATCCCAAGAAAAACAAAGCCACTCGCCAGAGACTCTTTTTCCATAAAACAAGCATTATCAGTGAAACCAGAATTGTTGTGATCATCATATCACCAAGAACTGTAATCCCTGCATGCATCCATTCAAACATACAATTCAGTATCATTTCTCTGTCATTCCTTCTAACATAACATACATGTAACGAAAACACAAGCATGAATATTAATAATAAAAATTACTACCATATGCATGACTGATCTTTTCTGTGGTCTTGAATGCAGCACAAACCACAATACTTGCAATCATGAACATGTAGTTGATCTCAGGAATATACACTTGACCCTGGTGTTTGACGGAAGTGTGCACCACCCTAACTCTTGGGAAACAACCTAGGCTAAGAGCCTGGGATATTATGGAGAATGCTCCTGAAATCATTGCTTGGCTAGCTATAATGGCAGCAGCAACAGCCACAACAAATGTTGGCCAATACAACGGACCTGCATGTTATTTGCAATTATAACTCATTCAGGAGAAAAAATTATTGATAAATTTCTGTTTACTAACAATATGTAATTACAAAAAAAAAATGAGAACTCGTCAAAATTAAACAATTTACCTGGAATACATTCATAGAAAGTATTAGCCACATTCTGAGGGAACTTTCGTAGATATGCTGCTTGTCCGATGTATGCAACCACTATTGCTGGACATGTAATGCAAGAAAAGCTAATCTGCAACACATTATATTGCATCATCAATTTAAGTGCAATTATACAACCAATTGCAGCTATTAACAATTTCGATGAAAAAATTGACTAAAAGAATAAAGACATTTACTTACTTGGATGGATCTTACATTAAAGTGACCCAAGTCAGCAAACATGGCCTCGGATCCTAAAATTACATGTATCTTAGTTAGAATAAATGTTGATATAATTTAATAAAGAAAGATTGAGGAGAGATGTTAATCACCTGTTATGCACAAAAAGGCTCCACCAAGTGATAACCATCCATCCTTGCCATTCCGTTTGAAATAATCAATTATATATTTTGGATAGAAGGCACGTAATACTCCGATATCATATTTGAATAAATTGTAAAACCCAATTCCAGCGATGAAAAAAAACCACGTCAAAATGATTGGAGCAAATGCAAAACCCACTTTATCGGTACCGAATCGTTGCACAGAAAATAGGACTACCAAAATTGCTATTGTGATTCCCACAACAGCATCTGAAAAAACAAAAATAGAAAATGACATATGCACACATGAAAGAAATAGTGATCAAAAATAGCATTGTTGACGCACCTTGACCTAAGGACTTACTGATTCCACTTACTGCTGAAAGTACTGCATATACATTAAGCAATATAATGATATGAGAGGACCTTAATTGTTTGGTAAATTTGTTCTGACATTAAGTTCTAAAATTTAGAAACGTAAGAAATGGAAGAACCTGAAATTGATGGAGTAAGAATGCCGTCTCCGATGACCATGGAAGTTCCCATTATGGCAAGAAGCAGAAGCACAATTCGTGCAACAGGACTGCCCTCAAGCTTTTGCTTCAATTTGTGGGCCAGTTTGACCTGACTTGACGGGGTTTCAAGTTTGTAGTTAGAAAGCTCCCTGTCTTCTGGTTGTTCATTTGGAATCAAACTCATCTTTGCATGCCTACATATCAACGAATACAGTGCAAAAGCTCCACCTATATGTGAATATTATACACATAACCCATCTTAGGATTAATTCACAAGATTTAATAATTTAAAGAATTTATCTTAATTTTACATTTACTATTTATTAATTAAAAAATTAAAAATAGTGAAGGTTACTTTGATTAAAAAAATGGCTATTCAAAAGATAATTTAAAAAAAAAAATCTTTTAAAAAGGAACAATAAACTGTCTCAACTTATTTCTATATAAATTGATGAAAGTAGTAGAAGAGACAAAAAAATTCAATCTTGATCTATTTCAGAATAAAGGAGAGCTTCACCACCTTGACTGGAATATTAACTTTTTTTAAATAGTGCCACGCACGGGAAACCGTATATACTTAATAATTTTACTTTTTTATAACAATATAAGTTTATTTGATTTATATAGTTGAAGAATGAAGTTAAAATAACGAAGTATAAAGAAGAAGAACAAAAAAAATATTGAAAAATGGGTTTGAAGAGTATTTTTGAAATAAAATTATTGAATATGATGAAAATAATTAAAATTCGTTAATTTTTTATTTCAAAATTATTATTTTTATATATTAAAAATTAATATGTTAATTTAATTTTTATCATCATTTCGTAATATGATTAAAAATATAGGCATAATATTTGATATTTTATTACTCTTTAAAATTTGATATTTTTTTCTAAAACGTCCAACATAGAAAAAGAAAAGAAATGGCAAAAATACAAGGACAATAAATGTGTGAAACAAAAGACAAGAAGTTAAGTCTTATGTCAAAGTGTACCACCATCTAGATTTCAGAAAAGGACAAATTGAAAAGCAAAGCAAACCGATCTGGCTTTTGTTTGAGTTAAAAATTCTACTACTTGTTTTGAACAGGAAGAAAGTAACGTGGTGTAAAGTTGATAGGGTATGTTTGGAGAAAGAATGGTACCGTTGCCATTATCGTTGGCCCACAATACGATGAATACGTATTTGAGCAAAGGTATGAGGAAGATGGTGTAGATGATGATGGACAATACACCAAGAATATCATCCTCATGCTTGATTTTATTGGTGAAGGTGCTGGAATAGACGTAAAGGGGTGATGTACCAATATCACCATACACAACACCTAAGCTTTGAAATGCTAAGCTAAGCATTGTGCTCCAACCCATCTGTTCAAACCCAGTAACAAATGAGAAGACGTATTTATATAAAGTATGAACTAAAATGTTGTGTATAATGTATGCATACCTTGCATGCAGCCATCGAAACTCTTCCAGCTTCTAAATTCAGAGAATCTACGCGCCTTAGTTCTGGCCATGATATCTTTGGGTTTTTCTCTGCCACCGTCTCTTCCTCGGTCCACTTCTTTACATCTCCTTCTCCTTCTGCTCTAGACATCTTCACACTCACACTCCACCATGTTCAAGTTTTGTTTCCTTGCATTAGTTTTTATAGGCCCTTTCATTTTCCATTTTCGCTTCTTCCAAGTTATTCACTGAATCAAAATAATTCTATATCAGCTTTTTGAAAATTATATGCTTATGTAATGATAATAAAAATATTCCTATAAAGTGTTCGGTACTTGTGATATTATAAACACTATGTAAAACCTTATTTAAGAAACCCATGTTTAAAAAAGATTTCCATCCCATAAATATTTTTAAAACAAGGTTTTATTTCATTGATTGTTGTACATGTTATATAAATGTTCTTTTGTAAATAATATCCTTATTAGTATTTATCTTTCTTCTTCTTTTAGTCCAGAAGACTAAAATCTGATTTTTTTTTTCCCTTTTTGTTCACGTTTTACTTATAATCACTAAAAAGAAACGTCTAAATCCGTGCCTTTCCATCTACGTAACCTAATATTATGAAAACACTTCCCAGTTTACCTTTTTTTGCTATTATATATCAATTATTTACTCCATAGGTTTAACATTTATTCATTCTTGCTTTTCTTGTATTTGCTGGGTCACTATTGTAGAATAATGTGTCCTTTTTTACTTCATTTACAATATGACATCATATAATGACTTCTAATTTTAATAAATTATCAGTATAACCTTAAACTATTGAATTAACGCATTTGGTGGTATAATAATTCAATAATTAATTTGTGGGTATCATGTTGTGACAAAGTGACCCATGGATGAAAAAAAAACTATTAAATGAAAATTTCTATTTAATAACGACAAAGCGTGTTATAATTTTTTTTGGTGTTCGAAATATTTTATTAGATTGATTTCTGTGAAATATAGTGACTAAATTTATAAATAGTTGGATATTATGTAAATATTTATAAGGTTTAATAAAATTTCATTTCATATTTCTTTAATTTTATATAATTTTGAATTATACAATAATATAGTATTATATTAATTATTTTTCTTCACCTCTCTTATGTTATTATTCGTTGACAAAATTTCATGTAATGTTTAAAATATTTTATCTTCTATAATTATTTAAAATTTATTTAATAGGTAAACATTTAAAATATAAGATAAATATGCAATGTGATAAAAAAAATATCTTATTATTAATGTGAGAATGTTGAGAGAAATATTTACTACATAAAATATGATTTTTCTTCAAAATGTTTAAGATTTCATACCTTTTTTCAAATATATTATAACAGAAATGGTGTATGTATAAGAATGCATAACCAAATTAAAACTATTATAAATAAGTTGGGGTTTCTCATCCAAAACCTAACATCATTTGTAAAAATTTTGGAAGAATGGAAATATTATAGTATTAAGATTATTTACAGGTAATAATTAATAAAGTTCCCTCATTTGATAAAATTTTGATGATAACAAAACTGAAGTATATATTTATTATTATTATTATTATTATTATTATTATTATTATTATTATTAAAGCAGCAGACACATGATTCATGAAGAGATAAGTTTTCTATTATTTACTTACTTTTATGTTATTGATTTAATTTAAATTAGCATGTACTTTAACGTTCAAATTTGTTCATAATGAAAATTATTCAACTTATTATGGAGTATGATTGTACTTTAACGGTTAAAATTTGTTCATGAAAATTATTCAAATTATTATGGAATATTTAAATGTGATTAATTGATGTTATATCGTGCTTTAATGTTCAAATTTCTTCATAATTAAAATTATCCAAATAATTTGTTCATGAAAATTATTCAAATTATTATGGAATATTTAAATGTGATTAATTGATGTTATATCGTACTTTAATGTTCAAATTTCTTCATAATGAAAATTATCCAAATCATTATGGAGTATTTATATGTGATTAATTGATTTTAACATAATGTACTTTAAGGTTCAAATTTGTTCATAATGAAAATTATTCAACTTATTATGGAGTATGATTGTACTTTAACGTTCAAATTTGTTCATAATAAAAATTATTCAACTTATTATGGAGTATGATTGTACTTTAACGTTCAAATTTGTTCATAATAAAAATTATTCAAAAATTATTATGCAATATTTAAATGTGATTAATTGATTTTATATCGTGCTTATCCAAATTATTATCCAGTATTTAGATGTGATTAATTGATTTTAGCATAATCTACTTTAAGGTTTAAATTTGTTCATAATGGAAATGATTCAAAAATATTATGGAGTATTTTTGTTCATAATGAAAATGATTCAAATTATTATGGAATATTTAAATGTGATTAATTGATGTTATATCGTACTTTAATGTTCAAATTTCTTCATAATGGAAATTATCCAAATTATTATGGAGTATTTACATGTGATTAATTGATTTTAGCATAATGTACTTTAAGGTTCAAATTTGTTCATAATGGAAATTATTCAACTTATTATGGAGTATGATTGTAGTTTAACGTTTAAATTTGTTCATAATAAAAATTATTCAACTTATTATGGAGTATGATTGTACTTTAACGTTCAAATTTGTTCATAATGAAAATTATTCAAAAATTATTATGAAATATTTAAATGTGATTAATTGATTTTATATCGTGCTTGTCCAAATTATTATCGAGTATTTAGATGTGATTAATTGATTTTAGCATAATCTACTTTGAGGTTTAAATTTGTTCATAATGGAAATGATTGAAAATATTATGGAGTATTTTTGTTCATAATGAAAATTATTCAAATTATTATGGAGTATTTAAATGTGATTAATTGATTTTATATTATATTGTGCTTTAATATTCAAATTTGTTCGTAATGCAAATTATCCAAATTATTATGGAGTATTTAAATGTGATTAATTGATTTTAGCTTACTTTAACGTTCAAATTTGTTCATAATGGAAAATTTTTAAATTATTATGGAGTATTTAAATGTGATTAATTGGTTTTGGAAATTATTCAAATTATTATGGAGTATTTAAATGTGATTAATTGATTTTATATTTTAATATTTATATTTATCCAAATTATTATGGAGTATTTAGATGTTATTATTTGATTTTATATCATGATGTACTTTAACATTCAAATCTGTTCATAATGTAAAAATTATTTAAATTTACTACAAGAAAAATGACATTTACCATAAATTATTTATTATTAAAATATTATTATATTTTTATTATTACTATTTGCATTATTATTATACTTGTATTATTATATTTTTATTATTACCAAATTTATTATGAATAACACTAATATTATTATTAAAGAACATGAAGCAAAAAGAGAAATACATCATACAATACATTGAAGAAAATATACTGAGTAATATATCATATAATACATTGAAAGAAGAAAATATACTGAGTGTCTATTGTCAATTTATTATTGAGAGCATACAGAGTTTGGGTTCTGTGAAACTATTGTGTAATTCTGAAAAATTTGTAACTTTAACTAATGCATTTTATGTATAAGTGAGAAAGAATCTAGTGTCCAATCGTTTGTTGAATAAATTGACTGCTTCTTCCTGCACCTCCATATCATCTTCCTGCACCTCCATAGTCTAGGCAAATTTACCGTTTAACCCTTTCTAAAAAATTTCATACCCCATAATACCCTCCACCACCCTTCACATCCTTTCTTCCTCCACTTTGCCTGCACCCCATTCAAACTCCACCGACGGTGGCTGCACCTCCACCTCCACTGTCAGTGCTCATATCCCACTTTGTCACTGTAGATCTACATTGAGTGCACCTTGGTTGCTGGTTGCTACTGTTGGTTCCCCATTCACGGTTTTCACGAACCGCAACCCACAAACCTCCACTTGCATCATTTTGGCACCCATTCAAGCAATTGAAAGGAAGGTAAGCATCATTATAAGTTTAATTTTAGATTATAGAGGTAGTTGTGGTGGATTGGTGGCGGAAGACGGCGGTGGTGGACCTTTTTTTTACTGTTAAACTGTTCTACGGTTTGTAGAAAACATAAGTAATTCAAAACTTCTCTTCTGCGGTTTGTACAAACCGTAGAACAATAGAATTTTTTTCTGTTCTGCGGTTTGTACAAGCCGCAGAAGAGAAAAAAATTTTCTACTATTCTATGGTTTGTACAAACCGCAGAAGAAAAAAAAATTTCTACTGTTCTACGGTTTGTACAAACCGCAAAAGAGAAAAAAAATTTCTACTGTTCTACGGGTTGTACAAACAGTAGAAGAGAAAAAAATTTTCTATTGTTCTACGGTTTGTACAAATCGCAGAAGAGAAAAAAAATTGATATAGAAACAATCCGTAGACTTCTGTCATACACCTATGCACCTACGGGTTGTATAAACCGTAAGCTCTTATAAATGTTGATTTAACTACGATTTCTACAATCCGTTAGTGTCTAATATCCTGATTTTAAACCTACGACTTATAGAAACAGTAAATATAAAATTCTTACGGTTTCTACAATCCGTGAAAAACCGAAAACTGGATACCAAATACCTCGATGACGACGACTCTCGTTGTTTTTCAGCCACCCACTCCGACCGACGGCTGCCCAAAGCGCCTTCAATCCGCCACTCCAGCACCGTCGAAACCTCCCACCACTGCCACACTTTCCACCTCCGTTCAGAACTGCACTGCACTGCTCCTCTTCCATTCAAAACCTTAGTTTATAATAATAGAGATAATTTTGTAATTTACTCATGTCTATTGCTGGAATTTTAAAAATTATGGAGGTGCAGGAAGCTTTAAATTTATGTTTGAAGCTGATAAATTTATACTATCAAAGGTTGGTATGCTTGTGAGAAAAGGTTATGCAAGTGATCGAACAAGTTTGAACTTCTTTTGTACCATAGATTATTTATTTTTGAACAAGAAATCTGGATTGAATTCATTAGTTTGTCACAAATGTTGTATCACTTTAACTTTTTTTTTTTTTACCTTGAAAGAGTAGGAAAAGAGAGATTAAAGATAGGAGTACTTGGATCATTGGTTGAAGAAATAATTTGAAACAATAATTGTGATAATAAAATAATATTTCACTTGGTAAGTTAGTAAAAAAACTAAAGGTAATTTTGATGGATGAGACAATTTAGTGTAAATATGTGTTTATCTTTGTCTTTTGTTTTTGCAAAAGTTTTTTTTACCAAAAGAAAAACAGTTTTTTCTTGGCTAATAGGTTTCTAATGCTGAAAGTTTCAAAAACGTAATTAAACTTTGTTTTTATCTATAAGTTAACATCTCAACTATTTCAAAGGCATATTCTTTGTATTCTATATTTAATTTTTTTTATGTGTTTTTCACACGTATGTAATTAGAAAAAAAAAACTTTCTCAATGGTCTCATATTGCTATTTTTATCCATATATTTGATTTTTTTAATTGTCTATATTTTTATTTTATCTAATGTTTATCTCCCTCTCTAAATTAAGTTTGACATTTTAAAAAATTGATTAATATTTAAAAGAATATTACATCAGAATTTAAATTACTCATAGTAAATATAAAATTTAATTTATATAATTAAATACACATGTAGTATGAATTTTAATCACAGTCTAATTCATAGTTTATATATTGAAAATTCTTGTTTATTATAAATTTGAATTATAAAAAATATTTATCCCACGAAGTTCGGAAGTCAAAATATATAGTTTGTTGGGGTGATGAAACGGCAATGACTTAAATATGATATAAATGAATAATTTGGTTGCTGTGGTTTATGTGAATAAAAGCGAGGAAGGGTAAAAGTAAAGCCCAGGAAGAGTAAAAGGCAGATTGGAAGATCAATCGATTGATAGCAGCAGGAAGCAAGTGTTGTGGACGCAACGCCACTCAGCGCAAGGCCCAATGGAACGTTCTGCTCGCGGTCGCGGCCGTCGCTCTCCGTCAACTCCACCGGTAATTCCTATTTGCATGTTTTTTTAAGGAATTTGGGTTATTATTTAAAAAAAAACGAATACTTTGGGGGTGTTACCATGTATTGTACGAATATGAATGGCTCTGCGTAGGTTGTTGCTGGGAAAGAGCAATGTTGGCGCGTTAGGGGCAGCGAGGAGAAGAAGCAACCGCAGAATTCATCACCTGATTCTCGTTCCGATTCAGACTCAGTTGTAATGGGAGTGGCAAAGTTAAGCATTTGCAATGACGTTGATAAGCCATCACCAGCAGCAGCAGCAACAGTTGGAGAAGGAGGGTTCGATATATGTCACTGTAAACAACCTGGAAGCGTGGTTCTGAAACCTTCTTTGCTTGTACAGAACAGAGAAAGGAGAAGATCTATGAATAGTAATAGTTATAGTAATAACAATGGCAATGGTGAGGTGTTGAGGCCTGGGATGGTCCTTCTGAAGGGTTACCTTTCACTGAGCGATCAGCAGAAGATAGTGGAAAGGTGCAGGGAGTTGGGGGTGGGAGTGGGAGGATTCTACCAGCCTGGTTACGAGGAAGGGACCAAAATGCATTTGAAGATGATGTGCCTCGGAAAGAACTGGGATCCTCACACCTCTCAATACGGAGAACTACGGCCATTCGACGGTGCCAAACCTCCCCACATCCCTCCCGAGTTTCATACGTTGGTCAGCAATGCCCTTCATGATTCCAACGCCCTCATTCCTCATAATCCCCTTCCCTCCATCTCACCCGACATCTGCATTGTCAATTTTTACTCCCAAACTGGCCGTCTCGGTCTTCATCAAGACAAGGATGAAAGTCAAGACTCTCTTCGCCGAGGCTTGCCCGTCGTATCCTTCTCCATTGGAGACTCTGCACACTTCCTCTATGGAGATCAGAGGGATCCCGACAAGGCACAGAAACTGCTACTCGAATCGGGGGATGTTTTGATCTTTGGTGGCCCCTCTAGAAATGTATTCCATGGAGTTACCGCTATTAAACCAACCTCTGCCCCCCAATTCTTGCTCCAACACACTAATCTACGCCCTGGTCGCTTGAATCTCACTTTCAGACAGTACTAAGTTTATATATATATATGCCTTTCTCTTCTCACTAATCTATGCTATCTATCTATTTTCTAAAGTGGCCTCCTATTAACTGAAACGATGCTCGTAATGCAATGCTAATTTTGTAGCCATTTTTATACTTGTGATTTATTTTTGTTTTCCAAATGGTCTGTTCTTCACTATAGTTCGTTATTTGTTACGTTGCTTGTTTATCTATCATTGTTTATCTATCATGGATCCGCTCTCTTATTACTGCAATTCTGTCATAATGCTTGGATTTATCACTTTGTCTACCGCAAGGTAAATTCTTTCTGGATTTCCTCTAGAACCAAGTATAGTTTTACACTTTTAACGGTTAGTGCATTTAGTCAAAATAGCATTCTATCCCTCTGCTGATATCACACTAAAAGAAAAAGAAAATGATGTAATTACTCTACTTTCAATGTATCCAAGAGCCATAAACGGCTTTACTTTATTTCATCTACAAGACAAATTGAAATCTAATATCATGTCAGTACCTTTGTTATTTTTGTTTTTGGGTACAAGTATAGACCAACATTGCACTCAATAGAGCAGTCCAAGCCTTCCATTATCAATGTTTGGCTCAATCAACTTTAATAATTTAACTAATAAATAGCATTAGAGTTATATTGTTGCGAAGCAGTTTCTTGGCCTTGAATCAGGTTCTGTTCCCCAATGCTAATGCAGCGGAATCAATATGTACAAGCAGACAAGAATAAACTTTTTGCTTCAATCTGTCAACAGTCTCCACCAGCCCTTCAATTTCCGTGTTGGAACTGCTCCTTAGTCTGTCCAGCCACTCGTTTGCATGCTTAAGGTGTGACAATGTTAGAGCTATATTGTTGGCTTGCTCAATTTGCCTCCCTGCAATATCCTTACTATCCTTGCCCTTCTCACGGGGGCCAGCGGAAAACCCAGCATCTAATGTCTTTTCCAGATATATCAGAAACCATGATCTTGTTTCATTTAAAAGTAACTCTCCCAGCTCGTTGATCTCTTTCATACCACCCCCTTTGGCCCATTCTTGTTTGTCAGTCCCCGATAGTTCAATTAAAGATTTTGGAAACTTTGCCGTGCTTTTAGCAGGCATCAAACCTGCTGTCGTGACAGACTTATGTTTTTCTACGGGAGTTGAAATTCTGTATACTTGAAGTGATTTATCGGTCAACTGAGCTGTACCATTTGGCTGGTCCATGAGCTGTTGGAGAGCAAAAAATTTGTTCAGTGTGGCATGAGGGTTCTCCGAAGATGCGGAAGAGCAGATGTTGGCGAACATACTGAAAACCAAAGATGAAGAGGTGATGCTGAGGGCCACAAACAAAATAGCAAAAAGGAATTATGCATTCACTTGTCGCCCAAATTAACCGAAGAACTAATGGGGCGTTTGTTTATACCCTGAATGGATGTATCGTCTATGTAATAACGTGAGCCAACGTTTAGATTAAAAAAGACAGTATATACCTTAGGCATTTAACTGTGGTTGTTGCTGCAGATGCTTCTTTTTGGGCTTGTACTACAACCTGAGAGGCTAGATGTTTCCTTCTAAGAATAGCCTTGGGTAAAATGAAAATAAAGTAGGCAAGGAGGAAATTAGGTTTAGGTTTATATGATTGCCAAGTAAAGAATCACGCTAATACGCAAAAACAAGTGCTCAGATCGAATTAAATGTAGTTTGTTTTAAGCCTAACAAATGTTTCAATGCACGTTTAATGCTAATCCGTCGCGCATTGGATTGACGATCAATGACAATGATAAACTTTTCAAGTACGTCTAAATAGGGACGTGCGATAAGAATATACAAGAGAGAGTAAATTTTAATGCACCTTTCCGGGCCTGAGAAGCTTGGCTGGCAAAGAAGACCATGGAATTGTCTCAGTGCTCTTGCTTTTATCTTTAGCGCGAGACAACAAATTCATGTTCAAATTTTCCTGTTTAGTAGAACTACTGTGTTTGGCAGAAGTGCGCACAGAAGGTGCTGTGACAGTTTCCCGGATGTTAGACTGGGCGACGTCTTGCTTTGGTGAGAGTGCTTCGATTCGAGTGCCAGTTTGAGTCATCTGGAGCACCTGCGATGCTAAAATCTATCATTATCACTGCACTGTTTTCTTTATTACCAAAAAGATGAATTCAAAGTTAGACTCGATTGTTTCCTTTAGTTTCAAATTTTTAACAGACAATTCCATTATTATATAATTGTTTTTCTTTTTATATTCTGGCAATGAGATTGAATAATTTTCAACAATAGTGCAAAAAATATTGAACTGAATTGTATGTAATAAGTTCATTGAAATCCTTTGCAATTTTCTTTCGAGGCCAATCATATAGTTTCTATATCACTGTCACTTTCCCATCATCCAAAGCTACATAAAACGAGTTAAATTCTACAAGCATACATTCTTGAGCCTTTAGGAATCGGAATCCAGAGCAAGAATCATACCTGACCTTTGATCTCTAGTTGCCTTCCTTTCGCAGATCCCAACTTTTTACTATCTACGCCAATTTCTAGATCATTTCCTTTGCTTCCTACATTAGCCTCTGGCCCGTTGGCCTTTGAGTTCAGGTTTAGAACACCCTGCATGTACCTGGATGCAACGCCTAGTTTTTCTTCTTTAATGACAATCTTCTGCCTTGAATTTGGATTCTCTTTGGCTTCTGTTAAATCCGTGGATTTGGAACCATTAACTCCATCATTGTGAGGATTCTCTGACTGCTCTAACATCTGCATTAAGTCCTTAGGATTGCCTTCAAAAGGGTGGCGTCCGGGGATTGGTCTAACCCCAACAAGAATAGGGACCGGTGTGCCTGCCTCGATTCTATCGACATAAAAGAATTGCCCAAGCTGCAGCTTATTATTCAATATAAGCTCGTTGTCTTCCTTTGAGAGTGAGACATAGGTTGAGTGAGAAGAGTCGGAAACTTTTATGAAAAAACCCTGGTTAGGCCATAATTCAGACCCAGATAGTGCGGGCACGATGCTGATCACCTGCAGAAGAACAGAGCGATATTCCCCGCGAACTTTTACATTCGAGTTCATACTCTGGAGAAGCTTCAGTAGAACTCCAGGCACCAGGGATGCCATTCTTCTTCCCCTTGAGGCTGATGCTTATTTTATGGATAATGCTATGTGGCTAACAGAAACTTGAATCTTATCATGAGATCTTCAGTGCTCAACAAAAGAGTACGCAGGGTTGTAAGATATATTACCAGAGGGAGGAGCATGAAGAAGCAAGAGAAGTGAAGATGTAAGATATTAGTGTTTGTGTTGTGTAGAGAGACGAGAAAGTAGGAGAATAGGGCTTCCGCAATGGCTTAACAGAGAAGATCTAAAGGTTTGCATGCAGGACACGTAACCATCCAATTCTCTTGCCTTCGAAGCCAAGCCAAGGGACCATCATATGCTTACAACACATTCTGTCAGACGCCAAATGACAAATCAGCCCCTTTCATAACACGCAAAGAAGAAAAATGAGATATTATTATGCCTTTCTCTTGGACATTATGGTCTTTACGCTGGTGGGGCTCAATCTGGTCGCGTTTCATTTTTTAAGTTAGAGACAATGTAAACATTAAGAAAGGTAAGGATATTCCCACGTCGATTTCTACTAAGATGACCATCAATGGATTACTTTCGTCTGTTATTCAAACACAAAATACTAAGATTGTATATGTACTTCTTTTAAATCTTTTGTAAAATTATTTACTTATTATTATTTTTTTAATATTACACTTTAAACGTTTAATATAATATGTTTAATACATTCATTCAACTTAAGTACATACCCTTTATTTGTTTCCATAAAAAGAGAGAGATAGAATATATTAAAGTTATGGTATTTTTTAAGAGGACAATAAATAAAACATTATAGTCCCTATAAAAAAGCTTTTTTCTACAAACTAACAAATATATATATATATATATATATATATATATATATATATATATATATTTTTTTTT
>Ga0209489_104880_pt1 | contig 24114 bp, 13 predicted proteins | sample SiratrowhiteBW_FD_187527 | JGI IMG/M metagenome (GOLD analysis project Ga0209489, IMG submission 187527) | Root nodule microbial communities of legume samples collected from California, USA - Siratro white BW (SPAdes) (version 2) | ecosystem: Host-associated > Plants > Roots > Nodule | place...
CACTATCCACACCCCAGGTTTCATAACTGCATTCCTTTTGTTTTGGACCTACCTGATTACTTTTAACACCTCTCCCTTCTTATTAACACCACAGTTTTCAAACTTTGCCTCTCCATTGTTTGCACCACCCCTTTTTTATTATTTTTCACTCTCATAGTTTTCTAAATTAAAAAACATATTTTAAAATACATATAAATATTTCATTATTAAATAAAATTAGAAATTAGAAATTTCTTGAATTTCTTTCAAAAATAACTTGATTAAATATTGACCACACGCGTCATGCGGAATTTAATTCGGAAAAGTTGTGTTACTTCGTTTGGATAATCAAAAGACCGTACGCGTCAAGCGGTATCTAACACGAAGTTTCTCTTTAAATATACATGGAATATTTCAAATTCGAATTAAAAGTTTTCAAAAAGTACAAAGAATATCAAATTTCAAAAATATAAAAAATATAAAACTTTCAAAAACTAAAAAATATCAAACACACAAACAAACAGATTTTACACCAAAGAACTACGTAGCCCTGATTTTCTATCACGTGTAGAAATACGTAGGAACAAGGTCAAACCCTTGTCGGGTCCCCCAAAATAAAAAAATATTTTTGTTTTATTTGCATTTTGTCTCTTTTGGAAAATAAATATTTTGAAAATCACACTCATTTTATTTATTTAATTAAAGGTACCGTTTTAGGACGGGCGTTGTGGGGGTGCTAACACCTTCCCCACACGTAACCGACTCCCGGACCCTAAATCCGGTTTTCGCAAGCTAGCCTTATCTTTGTTTTCTTTGGTTTTCCATAGTTTTCTATGAAAACTATGGTGGCGACTCCCCTCTTTTAAAATTAAAATTAATTGTTTTTCGGATCGCCGTCCCCGTCGTGACCCCTGGTTGCGACAGGGATGGAAGCAAGAGACAGGAAATTCTGGTAAACAACCAATGTTTCAGCAGCAGCAACCTACATTGTATGACCGAACTAGCAAGCTGGAGGAAACTTTGGAGAAGTTTAAGCAAAATTCTCTGACCAATCAGAAAAATCAGGAGGCATCTTTGAGGAATTTGGAGACTCAGGTAGGCCAATTGGCTAAGCAGCTTGCAGATCAGCAAGGTGGACAGTTCTCTGTCAACACTCAGCCTAATCCGAAGGAGCAATGCAAAGCAATCACCATTCGTTGTGGGAAGCAGGTTGGTTCTGATGTAAATATGAAAGATGTTGAAAACAACAACCAAACAATAGATGATGAAGGCAAAGTAGGAGAGGAAGTTCCACTAGAAGCACTGTCAACTGAAAACAGCAAGGAAGATGGAAAACAGGATGAGGAGAATTCTGATAAAAATCAGAATTGGAGGAAGATTTAGAAGGAGATACCATTGAAACATGTGCCATATCCACATGCACCTTCCAAACGAGAAGCTGAGAGGCAAATCATCAGATTCACAGAAATCCTGAAGAATTTGCAGATTAACATACCTTTTACAGAAGCATTGCAGCAGATGCCTTTCTATGCACGTTTTTTGAAAGAGATGTGACTAAGAAGAGAAAATTTCCAGAGGATGAGGGAGTGGAATTGGAGGCAGGATGTAGTGCCATAATCCAGAAATCAATTCCGCAGAAATCTTGTGATCCTGAGAGTTTTACATTACCCATCTCAGTGGGAAATTTGTATATAAGGAAGGCTTTGCTGGACCTTGGTGCAAGTATCAATTTGATTCTGTTATCCATGCTGAGGAAAATAGGAGAGATAGATGTCAGACCTACACGAATGACATTGTAGTTGGCAGATATATCTATCAAGCACCCATATGGAGTGGTAGAGGATTTGCTGGTGAAGGTATATAAATTCCTGTTTCTAGTTGACTTTGTGGTGATGGATATTGAGGAAGATGTGGATGTACCTGTGATCTTGGGAAGACTGTTTATGAAAACTGCAAAGGTGATCATAGACGTGGATAAAGGCAAATTAAAGGTCTGTGTGGAGAATGAGGAAGTGAGTTTCAATGCCTTTGAGGCAATGAAACATCCTAATGACAAAAGGGATCGCTTTAGGCTTGATGTGATAGATGAAGAATACAGTCGAGTGCAAAGAAGCTTAGGCAGTTCAGAGATACTATTGCAAGTTATCACCAAACCTGCAGATGAGCTAGTTGAAATGGGGGATGCAGAGGCTTTAGCCTTGGCTACTATGTTAGATCAAGCTAAGAAGTTTGTTCAACAATTAGAAAACAGACAAAAACTAGAGACAAGTTATATTGCTTCAGAAGAGGCACCAGAGTTGAAGGTTTTACCACCCCACCTTAAATACAGTTTTCTGGGTGGAGACATAAAGAAACCAGTAATTTTAAGCAGTTTGCTAACTGCTGAGGAGGAGGAACAGGTAATTGAGGTGCTGAAAATCAACCAAGAGGCTATTGGTTGGCAACTGTCAGACTTAAAGGGAATCAGTCCAGCTTATTACATGCACAGGATACATATGGAGGCTGATTTTAAACCAGTTGCACAGCCACAGAGAAGACTGAATCCAGCTATGAAAGAAGTAGTGAAGAAGGAAGTGCAGAAACTGTTGGAGGTTGGGATGATTTATCCCATTTCAGACAGTATATGGGCAATCCAGTACAAATGGTTCCAAAGAAGAGTGGAGTAACTGTTATACACAATGAGAAGAATGAGCTAATCCCCACAAGAACAGTTACTGGCTGGAGAATGTGCATTGACTATAGGAAATTGAATTAGGCAACCAAGAAGGATCATTTTCCTCTACCTTTTATGGATTAGAGGTTGGAGCGGTTAGCAGGGAAAGCTTATTATTGTTTTCTGAATGGTTATTCAGGCTATAATCAGATTATAGTAGATCCACAAGATCAAGAGAAGACGGTTTTTACATGTCCTTTTGGTGTTTTTGCATATAGGAAAATGTCATTTGGACTGTGTAATGCACCAGCTACCTTACAGAGGTGCATGCTGGCTATTTTTTCTGATTTGGTGGAGAATTGCATAGAAGTATTTATGGATTATTTTTCAATTTTTGGTTCGTCTTTCCAGTCTTGTTTGGAGAATCTGAATACATTATTGAGAAGGTGTGTTGAGACAAATTTGGTGCTGAATTGGGAGAAGTGTCACTTTATGGTATCCGAAGGTATTGTATTGGGGCACAAAATCTCTGAATGTGGCATGGAAGTAGACAAGGCAAAAGTGAAAATTATAGAGAAATTGCCCCCACCTACAAATGTCAAAGGAATAAAGAGCTTTTTGGGACATGCTGGTTTTTATAGAAGATTTATCAGAGACTTTTCAAAAATTGTGAAACCACTGTGCAATTTATTGAATAAAGATACACCTTTCAACTTTGATAAAGATTGCTTAGCAGCATTTGACAGATTGAACGAGAAGCTCACTACTGCACCTATTATCACTGCACCTGATTGGAGTTTGAGTTTTGAGCTTATGTGTGATGCTAGTGACTATGCAGTGGGTGCTGTTTTGGGACAGAGAAAGGAGAAGTTGTTTTATGTAATACACTATGCTAGCAAAGTCTTGAATGATGCTCAGAGCAATTATACAACAACTGAAAAGGAATTGCTAGCAATTGTGTATGCTCTGGAGAAATTTAGAGCCTATCTAATAGGTTCTAAGGTGACCATTTATATGGATCATGCTGCCATCAGATATTTGTTGACCAAGCCAGAATCAAAGCCCAGGCTAATTCACTGGATGTTGCTATTGCAGGAATTTGATTTGGAAATCAAAGACAAGAGGGGCAGTGAAAATCATGTGGCTAATCATTTATCCAGATTGGCTAATGAAGCAATTACTGCTAAGGAAGCTGAAGTGGTGGATGAATTCCCTGATGAAAAGCTGTTAGTTGTACATGAAAGGCCATGGTTTGCTGATATGGCTAATTTTAAAGCTGCTCGCATTGTTCCTGAAAATATGGATTGGTAGCAAAAGAAAAAATTGTTTAAGGAGGCTAAGCAGTACATTTGGGATGACCCTTACTTGTTCAAGATAGGGGTTGATAACTTGTTAAGAAGATGTGTGACCAACAGGGAAGCACAGAGCATCTCATGGCATTGTCACAATTCCCCTTATGGAGAACATTTCAATGGGGAACGCACTGCAGCAAAAGTATTACAATATGGATTTTATTGGCCAACATTGTTCAAATATGCTTACACACATGTGCAGCATTGTGAGAATTGTCAGAGGACAGGGAACATCTCTAGGAGGCATGAGATGCCTTTGCAGAACATTCAGAAGATTGAGGTGTTTGATTGTTGGGGAATTGACTTTATGGGACCGTTGCCAAGCTCATTGTCTAATGAGTATATCTTGATAGCAGTTGAATATGTTTTCAGGTGGGTTGAAACTGTTTCCACACAAAAAGCTGATTCAAAAACTGTGATCAAATTTGTCAAAAAGAATATCTTTTCCAGATTTGGAACACCACAAGTTTTGATCAGTGATGGAGGAAAACATTTTTGTAATGTGCAATTGGAGAAAGTACTGGAACATTATGGAGTAAAGCATCGGATTGCCACTGCATACCATCCTTAGAGTAATGGTCAAGCTGAGGTTTCCAACAAAGAAATTAAGAGGATCCTGGAGAAAACTGTTGCAGCCTCACGCAAGGATTAGGCTTTGAAGCTAGATGAGACACTGTGGGCATATAGAACAGCATATAAAACACCTACTGCATTATCTCCTTTCCAATTGATCTATGGAAAGGCTTGTCATCTCCCTGTGGAATTAGGACAGAAAGCTTTTTGGGCACTCAAGTGGCTCAATTTTGACTCTAAGGCTTTAGCAGAAAAGAAGATGCTTCAATTGACTGAATTGGAGGAGATGAGACTCAATGCAAATAATTCCTCTCGTTTGTACAAAGAAAGAATTAAAGCATATCATGATAAGAAGCTGTTGAAGAGGGAATTTCGAACTGGACAGATGGTTTTGTTGTTCAACTCTAGATTGAGGTTGTTCCCAAGAAAGTTAAAATCCAGATGGTCAGGACCATTTGTGGTTAAGCAAGTTAGATCACATGGAGCTGTGGAAATTGAAGATCCTAAATCTAAAAGAACCTGGCTAGTGAATGGGCAGAGACTTAAACAGTACGTGGGTGGTGATTTTGAAAGGCTCATATCACTAATTACTTTGAGTAATTAAGATTCGGCGTCAAGCTATATGACCTTAAACGAGCGCTTGTTGGAAGACAATCCAGTATTTACATGTTTTTGAAATTCATGCATGGTAGGTACAGGTTGGGTAGGATAGATTAGGATTTTAAATTACAGTTAGAAATTTTTTTTTTTTAGCTTTAAGCTATTTTCATAGCTCAAGCTAAATGTCACTTAGCGCTCATCTTAGCGTAGTTTAAATAGAACAGAACATTGCCTTGGCTTACAAGGACCTGGCACTGAGCGAGTTGGAGACGATTCGTGCGTTCTGCACAGAGCACACACAGCATTGTTCAACAACTCTTTGGGAATCAAGGTAGGAATTTTTTAGGTGATTGTTAAATGCGAAGTTGCATGTGGTTCTGAGAGTCATCTTAAGTTGTTTATCCATGGTAGAATAGGTTCTGTAATCTGTTGCGAGAGTTAGGGTTATGTTTTGGGGGCTAAAGTTTTGGTTTTCAGGGTTCCTGAATGATCGATGAGAGGGTAGTAATGTTGTAGGAAGAAATTGGTGCTAACTTTGGTTTTCAGGAAAATTTCGCGAGTCAAGCATACCGCTGTTAGAGGACGTCCAGCTAAACGATACAGAGGCGCTGAGCAATTTTTTGATGAAGCCATACCTTCGGACACGCTAGAGCAGGAGCAGGCAGCAAACATTCAGGCACAGCAGAATGCACAGAAGTTTCTGAATGATAACAAGCTTAGAAGATATGAGCAGATCAAGCGTTGGGGGTTTATTGCTGAAAGGAGGGTAGAACTTAAGCCTGGGGATTGTGACCCCTTCCTGATGGGGATACTGAGGCGTAACTGGAGAAGGTTGGCTGAGCCCCTCAAGAAATTTGATCCTGAGATTGTAAGAGAGTTTTACTCCAACGCTTATCTGGAGCACCAGAAAAGGCATAGAAGGAAGACGATGGTCAGAGGAAAGTGGATTAAGTATAGTCCACAAGCCATTGATGATCTTCTGGAAAACCCTTATTGTAGACAAGATGAGCAATGCCACTATCAGAGGTTATGTGGTAGGAAGAAAGGGTTTAGCAACAGAAAAGTGACAGCAGTTCTGTGTATGCCAGGAAAGGGTTATCAGTTGACTGAAGCAAGAAAGGAAACTCGTATCAGGAGAAGAGACATGAGGACCTTGTCATAAGTCTAGTTGACAATCCTGTTGGCAAATGTTATGCCAACAGGACATGTTTCGGATATAAATGTTGCGAAGAACAATTTGCTATTCTCAATTATGCAGGATGATTTTACTATTAATATTGCACGGGTAATTTCTGATGAAATACAGAAGGTGGTTGATGAAGAAAGAGTAGGAAGAGGAGAAAGAAGAGGAAGTTTGGGGTTCCCCGCATTGATCACTGCTCTTTGTGAAGATCAGAGAGTGTTTGTGGAACCGAAGGTGAAGATCAGAGCTCCAATTGATTTGAAGTTCATTCAACTTCATTGCACCAATGTAGAAGAATATCCAGAACAGAGAAATAGGGCACCAATTCCACCTAAATCACCCTCATCACCAACTTTGGAGACAGTGGAGAAAAGATATGAGACATGTTTTGCATACGGAGGATCAACAGAGTGTCATTTGCAGATTTATGATGCAGATATACCATGCCATGCGAGACAAGACTTTTATGAATGATGAAGAACTGTCCTCTTACTTGAACTGGCCTGGGGACAGGCCAAGTTCAATGGGAGGGGCTGAGCTTGGAGGAGATGAAGTGCAAAGTGATGCAGGAAATAAAGGTGCACCAGTGGATAATGAACCAGTCAATAATCCACCTAATGAACCTGGAATAGAGAAGGAACCACCTATAGCTCCAGCAACAGAGGAGCCAGCAGCAGCTAGCCGTGCAGAACCACCAGTTGAACTATGTGAGGATTCACCAGTTAGGAGAACAACTTCAGTAAAGAAAACACCAGTGAGAAGAGCAGGACCATCAAAAAAGAAAGCAAAATCACCAACAAAGGAGGCATCAGGGACTGAATCATCTAGAAGGACAACAAGATCATCAAAGGCAGACTCACCATTGAAGGAACCATCTGTAGTTGAGCCAGTTAGAATATCAAAAAGGGTAAGGAAAACTGTGGCATGAACTTTGGCTATTATAGAGGAAATTGAGCCTCTAAAAACTCAGTTTGTGATATCGTCGGACTCAGATGGAGAAGATCAAGCAAGTGATGAAGAAGAATTAGTGAGCAATGAGGAAGCAGCAACAGAAAACTTTGCAAGTGATGAGGACACAGATGATGAAGATAGCAACTACTGAGGGTTGCTATAACAGGAAGGAAGAGCAACTACTGAAGGTTGTTGTAGCATTGTTGGTTGAATTTTTTGTGGCTAACCTGATAAATTGTAGATAGGCAAAGGTCTGGAATGATATTTTGAAGTGCAGATCAGAGACAAATGGTGGTAGTGTAGCCTTTACTTTTGATGAATGACTATTTGTGATGGATAACTGTATTAATTTGCACATTGTGGATAACTGTACAAGGTAGGCACAGGAACTAATGATTGAGCATGATATGTTAATATGACTGTGTACTGAAAGTAATGAAACTGTTGGGATTGTGACTGAAACATTTTGTGTGCATTAAGTAGCGTATGCTTATTTTTAAGCCTGAGCTAATAGTGAAATAAAATTAGAAAGACTGCATGACAATAGGAGGATTAACATGAGCAAGAATTGACAGGATTGGAGTGAAACAATATGTGAGACAATGACACTGAGAGAAAAATTGAGATGCATATTGTCTTGATATTAATTGTTGCTTTAATTTGTTGAGCTAGGATTTATCTTGCATTGATGAGGATGAGGAAGACATATTGTTTGATTAAGGGTAAATGATAACTAGAGCCAAAAAGCTACTTGGTAAGATGAGAGATTGAATTTTGAACCAAATTGGGCCGAATCAGTAGAACCTTGAGCTATATGTCCATAAAACTACCTTGAGTATGAATAGTTAGGAAATTGTGGTACAACTTGAAGAAAAAGGGAGTTCTAAGTAAATGAGGGCTTTGGATACTGGGGAAGTAAGGTAGCTGCTATAAGAGTGTACTCCAAATGAAAAAAACAAACAAAACAAAAATATATTGTTTCTGTACATGTGGGAAAAGACAAGAAAAGAAAAAAATAATAGTTGAAAAGGGGTACACAGTGGGAAGCATGAGCTATTGTTTTAGCTCAAGCAATGCTTAAGGATAAAGTCAGCTGGAAAGTAAAAGTGGTGAAAAAGTGGTGAAGAATTCATAGTCCAATTAGTTCTCCAAATTTAAATTCAAGTTATATCCATAGTTTTTGAAACTATTTGTATGTTTTGTGTTCCAAGAAAAACCAAGTTTTTTTCGTAACCAGGCCATGTTACAACCTTGTGAAGACCTTCGGACTTATCAATTGCAGGGTGAATTTGTTTGATAAATGAATAGCAACTTTTGATTAAGAGTAATATGTCATTTTCTTTGAGAAAAACAGTGGTGAGAAGTGTGTAAGATGAGAAACCTGTCATGACTTGCATGTTGTTGTTCGAATATTGGATTGTGGAATTTTTAATTTGTGAAGTTTTGGGTGAATTGTTCAAAATTAAGAAACGTTTAAGAGAGCACATGAATTATGAAAGATGGAGAGTTTTGATTGTCTTGCTTAGGGACAAGCAAGAAGCTAAGTGGGGAGACTTTTGATAACGGTTAATAATTGGTTAATTAAGCATAGATTTGTTAGGATTTTTAGCATTTATTCTGTTTTAATTATAAGATTTTTAGGGATTTTATAGTTTATTTTTCTGTTTAATGTGTTTTTGGTTATGGAAAGAGAATGCAGTTGAGATTTAGGTGAGATTCGAAGAAAGAGAGAATGAGGAACACTGGAATTAAGGAAAGGAGCAGAAAAACAGATTTTGAGTGACTTCTTGCTTACGCTAAAGGAGGAGCTTGAGCTAAAACTCACTTAAATCAGAAAAGAAGTTCTGAACGAAGACCTCAAAGCCACTGAAGTGTGAAGTGCGAAGTAACAACCACTTTGTAACAAACAACAGGGATCTTTTATAAAAGGAAGGCTAGAATGAACAAAGACATCATTATCTTTTGGAAGATCTTTGGAAGCACTTTTGCAATCAAGAATTTTCCTTTTTTCCTTTTCCATTGTATTTTCATGGCTACCATGGGTAGCTAATTTCTTTTCTTCTTGGGATTGAATGTAAAGTCTCACTTTCATGTGCACTCTTAATATTATTTTTATGTCATTCAATTTAATTACTCTCGTTAACATTTTGTTTAGCTTTGTATATCTCAGGTTTCTTATTTTGACTAGAAAGCATTATTTGAAATTAGAAATAAACGTTAACTCATTACAGGTATACGTTCAGGAATGAAGTGTAACGTAATGATTGTTCATTGCAAATGCTCTTAATGCTGATTAATTTCATCTAGTAACTAGGAATAGAGCTAGATACTTTAATCTATGAATTTCAATATTAGAGGAATCAAGTTGAAAAGATTTTTATTTGCACAGAAGGGTAATTTAATAAAATGACATAATTATTTAATTATGAGTGTATAGGAAGGAGAGTTAGTTACAATTCAGTCCCAAAGCTTTTATTATTATTAATTTCATCTCTTTTAACTACTTTCTATTACTTTTATTTAAATTGTTACATAAACTCATTATTGTTAATTGCTTTTATTCACCATCTATTGATATATATTCGATTTTCAATTAAATCTCGTTCCCTGTGGAAACGATACTCATCTTATTTATTATACTACTTAAGGACTCAGTACACTTACTCACTTACTGATAATTCGTTAACACGAATTAACTCCAACATAAGTCGTTAACACGAATTAACTCCAACATAAGCTATCAATAATGGCTATTGCATTTTAATTACATTTTATACAATAGGCCCTCATTTGAAACAAGAGTTTATTAACTTTATATACATCGAACCATCAATAAAGTTTTAATCTTTTTTGTATAACACTACAAAAGCACCATAATTAGAAATGCAAGAATTAAAGTCGACACTCTGTATTTTCCAAAATTAATTAGACACAATCATACTCATTATCATATTATCACATACATATATAGCTATCCAAGAGAAGGAGATACATATATAGCTATCCAAGAGAAGGAGATTTTAGTAGATAATATTCCTTAACTAAAATATAAAATGAGTACCTTTCAAGTGACATCAACAAAAAAACCTGGTATATGCTTGCACAAAAATAATTTTAAGTGAAAAGTAATGTCCCAAACACATTAAGATAACAAAATTGACACATTTTCCATATTAAAACTTAAAGCGAAATGCATCTTACACTAAGTTAACATCCTTAAAGGTGTAATATGGGACACAAAACGCAAAGAGAAGAATTCTCTTAGTTAGACTAAATTAACGTCCATGTAATTCTACAAAATTAAAACAACACCTAATGACTCAAAATACTATACAAGAAATGATTAGGCTTTGTTTACAAATATAAGGCAAAAAACAAATATTTTTAAAAAATAAGGTTGTTACAAGATTAACAAGTTAGTAAAATTATGAACTTCGGAAAAACAAGACCTTACAAACATTTATGAGCAAGGTTCACCACAACGAGCACACAAAATTTGAAGCAAACAACACCATACAATTGGGCTTAAACTTGTATTAATTACCAATGAAAAATCATAAATAGACAAAAACGAAAACTCGTAAAGAAACAACCAGACGAAGACAGGATGAAGATGAACACCATAGACATAACATAGAAACATTACATAAACTTAAAAAAAATACAAGAATGAACATGGTACCTAAACATTTCAAACTTTAATTAATGTTATTAACATTGATGAAAACAACCCATTATTGACAAAATTAATTGTTCACCACTAACATTTGTCAATAAACAACTGTCAAAAATTACCTTTTGTAATAAGTTAAAATTATTAACGGATACATCTATCGAAATATACGAAGATTAAATTAATATTTACATTTTTTATATTCTTTTTATATTTATCGCTGAGGTCTTATTTCCAATTTTATATTCTTTGTAATGTCGACCACTAATGACTATTATTTGATAGTTATACCCTCTCATTCACAATTCTTTTATTTATTATTTTCTGAAATTTCAAGCATGGTTGATAATTTGATACTGTTTTTTATCTTAAATATTTTTTTAATTCTTATAAAATAAAATAGATTTTATATCAGTTTTTATAGTAAATAAATATTCTTTTCATTATTTTTAGTCCAATCCTCAAGTTTTTTTCCTATCTGGTCCACTTTTCTTAGTAGCTAAATATTTTTCTCATCGCCCTCTGCAAAGTATTAATAGAATGTTTATCAATAAAAAAAACCTTCATCTTTTAAATTTTGGTGACCTAAATTTAAATAGAAAATTTATCTTTTATTTCCAAAAGTCAAGGGTGGCTCAAGGCCCAAGCAAGTAAAGCAACCGCTTTAGGCCTCAAGGCTTCAAAGGCCTCAAAACAATTTAATATGCTTTAGGCCTCAAGGCCACAAAGGCCTAAAAAATATTTAATATGTTTTAGGCCTCAAGACCTTAAAAAAATTTAATACTCAGATATTATTATAAAATAAAAAAATATTTAATTTTAAAATTATACTAACAAAATTTTAATTAAAAATTTAAATATTTAAATTGACTTTAAGTTTACATTGGTGTTATAAATATTATTTAATGACTTAAAATTTATATTGGTACTATAAATACTATTTAATAAATAATATTTTGAAACTTTCTTATAATAAATTAATAATATTTAAAAAAAATTGAACAATCAAGGAATCTTTCTCAAAACTTTTTAATTTATCTCTTCCTTATATTTAAATGGATTGATATATGTCATATCATTGTCTGACTCTTCCACTTATCTCCTTCTTTCTTTACTTATCTGTTTTCTTCCTCTGTCTCTTTGTTCCTTCCATAATATTATTTCAACTTGTTTTCAATTTCAAATTTCTTTTATTTCATATTTCATCATTCTATATTGTGCATTTATGGGTGTTTCTTTACTTGTAGACTTTGAGCAGTAGATTGATTGAGAAAGAGTTTGTGTTCACTTTAGCTCATTTTGAGTGTATCAATATTAGGTAAAAATAATGAGATTGATCAATTGATCCCAATCTTTTTTTATTTTCATTATTGTTAAATTAATCTCAAAATAATTTGTACAGATTCAAGGAAGAGAATTTAGAAGTTACAAATTATATTTAAAGACATACCAAAGAACATGATCAAAAGATAATATTATAATAGGAGATTTGAGATTCTACAATCAAGTTTATTGTCAGGCTTTATCTTTCTAAGTTAGACTTATTTTATATACTTATAAGTTATATTCAGTGTGATATATATTATAATTTTTAATTTTATATAAAAATATACAAATATGGCAACTAGAAAATTTGAATCAAGTTATTCAAAACTTCAAAAAAAAATGAGTTGAACTTTTTGTTTAATCAAAAAAAGAGGCTATGGATAAATTTATAGGAAAAAATAAAAGAAAATGAATTAGATAACACATGTGAGTCTTCTTTAAATGAAAAGTATTTGAAACATAATAATGTATTGAATATTGATGGCTTAGATTTATTTTCAGAATTAAATGTCTTAAAAGAGATTATAGGATTGGAAAATGATAAACCAATTGACATTCTTAATTATATAAAAAGAATAAATTCTTTTCCAAATTCATATATAGAATAATATTAACAATTTCAGTATCAGTTACTTCAGCTGAAAAAGAGTTTTTCAAAACTTTAAACTAATAAAATCTTATTTAAGATCAACATTGTCTCAACAAAGATTAAACGATTAGCTTTATTGTCTATTAAAAAATATTTTTTAAATGAAATTAATTATAATAATTTAATAGATAATTTTACATGAAAAAAAGCTTGAAAAATAAAATTTAGATAAAAATATCATAATTTTAATTATTTTATTAATTTAAAAAGGGTCTCATTGTTTTATTCGCTTTAAGCCTCCTAAAATCTTGAGTTGTCACTGTCAAAAGTGTATTTGATTTCAGCAAACTTAATACTAAGAATCAAATGTTCTCCGGTTCTACCACCATTTACATCATATACCCAGATTATTCCTTCAATAACTTCTTATAAATTTCAACAGTTGAATTTCTTAATTTTATATAATTTTATAATTATTTAAAAATTTATAACATAGCTTAATATGATATTTAAAAATATATATAAATATTCACAATTAGATAACATTTATAAATTTTAAATTTAATATATATATATATATATATATATATATGTATATTCTCATTAAAATATAATGAAATAATAATTAGATTGATTAAATTTGTATTCTATAAAAAGTTATTAAATATGCAATTTAAGTAATTTTTACACCTTTGGTCTAAACGTGTTTGTATATATATATTTCATGAGAGAAAAAGAAGATATCCAAAGTTATCTCTTAAATTTGTACTCACGATGATTGACAATAATAATATGAATTAAATAAACTTTTAACTTTAAACCAAGAATTTTGTATCTTAAAACTGTTAATCACCAATTGAAAATATATATATATATATATATATATATATATATATATATATATATATATATATATATATATAATATGCTAGGATAAAAGACACAAATGGAGAAGTAAAAGGCTAACCAATTGTATAAAATAAAAAGTAAAATTCCTTATAAGTGGTAATCAACAAGAAGAAATGTTAAAAATATATTTTTTGACATGTTATTTAAGATTCACTAGTAGCAAAAACACATACCATTGCGGTTTTATGAGACTTACAATCGCGGCTCTCGAACCGCAATAAATCTAACCGTGATAAAAAGTACCAAAGTTATTATCGCGGTTATATAAACGCAGTGGAAAATGGGACATACCAACGCGGTTGTTCATTAACAACCACGGTGGTATTGCTTTTCTTTTTTGAAAGAAAGCATTACTTTCAACTTTTTATTCTCTCTATTTCTAGCCTTCTCCGTTCACTTCAACCGCAAGGATAGGAATGACATGAATAACAATTGAAAAAACCAAAACAAGTAGTACCTACAGTAAATTACCTCTTTTCTCTGCTTCTCCCTACACCTGCACACCATCCAAACCCACATCTAAGACCCATTTTCAAAACTATGAAGAGATGGCTTAAAAAAGAGTTGATTTGGCATACCTTCAATTCTCGAACCAAACCTTGATTTGCTTAGGCTCGATGTTGGAGAGAATGGGATACTTCGACGTGGTGGTGGTCGTCGTGGAAGCAAAACCGCACAAAGAAAAGTTGAAATGTCAAAGAGAGAGACAAGAAGGGAAGAGGACACTGCAAGGGAGGAAGAAAAAAAAGAAGAAAAGGGAATGACAAAAGAGGGTGAGAGAATGACAAAATAATTTAAAAATTGTTTTACAGAAGGATACGAACGCGGTTCTCACTAACAACCACGTTCGTATCCTCCTACAAAATAATTTAAAAATTATTTTGTAAATACCAACGCCGTTGTTTCCAAAACAGCGTTGGTATCTCCCTGCAGTTTTCAATTTTAAATTATTTGTGGCTTACCATCACAGTTCTCGCGACAACCATGCTGGTATAATTGTACTTAATTTCAAAAATGCCACCGAATTGTTTTTTATTGCGGTTCCTTCTTAACCGTGATAATATCCCGTCTTAAAATGTATTTTTTTTATTAGTGATTATTCTTTATTTTTTTAAAATTATAAAATATTGTATGTTAATTATGGGATTTATTTATTAATTTTTTCATTTTATTTCACAATTTTAATCAGTAAAAATGCGTCAAAAAAATATTTTAAAGAATGTGTTCTAACACTTTCTTTTATTCTTTTAAGGAGAATGCCCAATAATTCTTCCGTCTACTCAACTGAGTTAAACTTTTGAAGAATGTATTATTATTATACTCATTAGCCTGTGTAAGAGATAATAGAAAAAGAGATTGACCTAATTGATAAGATTGGAACGCATAAAGTTGAAGTAGTGAGTTGTTGTAGATATTAGTGATCTTCTAGTAATTATTACATGTAAACTTTCCTTGGAGTTTCCGATGATACTAACTTTAGAATATGGGACATCATCCTTAAACTTTTCTCACAATAGTGGCTTACGAGACCCATCCCACACTCTTCTCAATCTCTGTGCTTCGTATCATTTATTTGATCATTGACACTTGTCCTTATCTTTAACTTTTGCAACTTTCAGGGAATAGAATACACACTTACACTGCTTAATTATTTGCGTCGCGTGGTTCCATGCCCTTGATTTTCGCCTAATTATTCTCCAGGGATATCCATTGGTTGATTTTTCTTTTCCTAGTACTTAAACTCATGTGTTGGTTGGTGCATCCAGAACGCTTCACGTGGTTTTGGCACCAAAAAGGAACACCGAAGTTTCAATGTTCTTCCATCGTGATAAAATAAATTGTCTTCATCCTTTTTAAGTGTTAAAATATTAATTCGAAATTGATGTTTCTATTTATTTAACTGATTTTTTTAAAAAATAAATTTTAAATTTAATTCAATTTTGTAAAATCTATTTGTAAAACAATATTGGTATATATATAATTGGTTTTAAAAATTTGATTATAAGCCTAATTCAATTTAAGAAAAAATTGTAAGATACGATTTGTATTTATATTATAAATTGACTCAATCTTTAGTTGATGTAAGATTTTTAAAAAATAATCTTAATGTCGAGATTTTCAAACTTATGTATGAGATTAAATATTTATGAATAATCTGATAACAACTTAATAGCAAATGACATGATAGTTAAGATATATTCATAGTTCTAATATCATATTAAAATGTTTTTATTTTAAGTTTAACTTAATTTTATAAACTTAAAAGGTAAAATTTGTATCAACTTATATATTATGGAATAACCTTATTTCTACTATATATGAATCTCTAACATGTTTTATTTCAGATCAATATTTTTTAAATTAGTAAGAATATATATATATATATATATATATATATATATATATATATATATATATATATATATATATATATTATATTATAGTAAGAATAAAACATTTTGTTTTAATACTTTTATCTCTAAAAATTATCCAAAAAAATCAAACTATTTATAATAATAAAGTTGTTGTAATAGTTTTTATTTTTTAGTAATTATATGACATCTACTTAAACGTTTTATTTTTATAATTTTATTATTTTCACTAATAGATATTCGTGAGCTTATAATATGCCAAGAGATATTGAAAAGTTAAATTTTACAATAATTTGACTATAATTAAATCTAATTTCAGTTCTTTTTATGTTATACACCTTTTTAGAAATAAATATGAAAAAATAGAGAGACTAATTAATTTTTTTTCTTAAAAAATATATTTAAAACACTAGGAGCATTGTTATGGCAGTGAATACGAAATAATCTCATCTAAATTGTATTGGATTGAATCACAATTATTTAGAAAATAATTCGAAGTGAACCAAAACACAAACTCTATTAATGTTATGATTCTTTTCACCTCAAGATATGCTTCTATTAACCTCTATGATCAAAATTGGAAACAAATGGAAGAGGGTGAAATTAAGCATAAGTTTTAGTGCAACTGAAATTTGTGTGAAAATTAAAAAGAAAAAAAAAATCATAGATTCCACAAGTTAAAATTTATTCTCCAAACCAGGGATGGGTAAATTACCTTGAACTATAGATTGAGAAGTTTGCTTCCTTTGAGTCTAATAATTCTTCAATTGAGGATTTCTTTTCACCAATTGTGTAGGCTGAGTTTGGAGTCCACCAAAATGACAAATAAGTGAGAAACACGAGCAAGGGAAACTTAGAGTGCATTGTGTGTTTTTTTTTCTTAATCTTATAAGTCCAAGTTTGATTCAGTTTGATTATTGGATAGTTCATTTTTTGGTATTTTTCACCGAAAAATAGTTCAATCTAGTTTCGTTTAAATAAGAGTTAAGTTATTTTTGGATAATTCAGTTAGGTTCAATATTAACTCAATTTAATTAACATTCTTTTCAAAAATCCTATTAAATCATGAAGAAAAGAAAATAAATAATTTGTAGGTTTAATGTACTTTGTTTCACTATTTTTAATATAATTTTAATACTATCCTATTACTTTTAAAGTGTAAAGTAAGTTTCACTTTTTTTAAAACGTAACAATTTATTCATTTCTATCATAAATTGATGAAATATGTTGAGAAGATAGTGCAACAGTAAGTATTATTGATGTATTACTAATAACACGATTTTAGATTTTAGATGACACATTAATAATACATTTGCGACACTATTATCTTTTAACTATATGTTTTCATTAATTTAAAGAAAATAACAATTTAAATAACTAAAATGTTATTTTCTTTTTGTGAATAAAAATGAAACTTATAAATTGAAAACTTTAAAAATAGTAAAATAATATTAAAATAAATGACACAAAGTATAATATGATCTAACTGTGACAAAGAGGTGATATTGGTTTCAAACATCACCTACATCATTAGTAGTGTAGCAGGTGTCTTTGGTATACAAATTTAACATAAACACATGCAGAAGTATAATATGGTGATGGAAAAGAGTACAAACAAGTTGATGATACAAAATTGTTAGTATTGGAAAAATAAATCAGTAATTTCATTTTTATTATATATTTTTTTCTTTATCTCTAATCAAATAATTCCTTTTTTACTTTTTCCATTCTTTTCAAATCAAATAAATCATATCTTTTAATTTACTTTTTGCTTTTATTTCTCATTTATCTATTTCTCACATCTTCTATTTGATTCTCATTTGCCAAATAGAAGAGTTTAAATAAGGGCAACAATTACCCAAAAGTACGGACAGAAATATCAGGGTTTTTGGCAGGGTTGTGGTGGATTCCTTATTTGGTAACCTTAAAAATTCAAAAAGAGATGTTCCTTTCTTTGTGAACCTTTGTTTCCCACTTTCCACATAAAAAAGCTACACGTGCCCCTTTTCCTTCATCGTACCTACGATTCATGAGCCACACTCGCCAAGTTTTTTCACCTTCACTGTATTTTTTCCTCTTTGGACAAACATGCCCTTCAAAGAAACAATCGGGACCAGATATCTTCTGTCAGATAAACCATTGTGGAATGCTGCCATCCCGATTAAACTAAAGTAAACTAAATAATTTCCACTATGCCAACTAACCAGTCATGATTCTTCATGCTCCATGATGAAGTGCATAAAGTGCACTTTCTTCACGTGATTCTACCTAAATTATGGATCCACTTGCATTTCTTAAACTACATTATAGTCAAATTAGTATGGGTCTCATCCTCGTCCCACAACAAATTAGTCAACTAAACAATACTCTCCCCTACAGAAAAATAAGTTTTTTTAATATTAAAAAGAAAAAAAGTATGATCTTTGTAATCCTTACCCTTGGAAGACACAGGACTACCATGACAATTATTAATAAACACATCCAAACATATGTGTGAATTTTCTCTTATCAGAATCAAAAATAAAAATTAATTCTTATTACAATTATTAAAATAAAACGTATTATTAAATTTATAAAAGAATATGTTGATGAAAAATAATTATAAAATAAATATTTTTTTATAATTTTATTATTGACAATTTTTATTGTAAGTAATTAATTGAATTTAAAAGAATAATTATAAAATATAAATGATAAAATAACAAAATAAAATATATTAATAAAGAAAAATTTAGTAACAAAAATGCTTATCCTAAAGATCGTTATAGTTATAGAGAATAATTATTTTTATTAATAATTATAGATAAGTTAAAATATTTCAGATAATAAAAATATTTATAACAAAAACAAGCTTCTAAATTTAACATTTATATTATATATAGGGTTAGAATATTCAAATTAAAATAATTCAATTTAAAAATTACAACGGTAAAAATCAATTTTTTTCATAAAGTAAAATATATCATATTTCTTATTTATTTAATTATTTAATCTGTATTCAAATTATGGAAAATTGTTCACATTATTTTTCTTTCTTTACAAACGAAAAATTAATTACTTATTTGTATTTAATAATCTAGTGTAAATTATATAAGGAATGATCTCATATTTATATACTTGAGTTTGGATACTCTATACAAATGAAAAATAAATAAATAAATAAAAGAATTCAAGTGTATTTACAAGTTCTTGGACATTTAGTCTTGATAAAAACATGTGATGGAAATTACATCTATACATATGTTTTAAAATCACATTTGGACATTTAGTCTTGATAAAAACATGTGATGGAAATTACAACTATCACATATGTTTTAAAATCACATGTATAGTAGTTATAACTTTTACATATACTTTAATAATATTTGGAAATAGTTACATGCGCTCATGTGCTTAACGACCTTAATAACGAGTTAATTAATTTCGTGTACATGTCTTTCTACTTCATTTCTATTTTGGACATCTATTTTTATCTTTTTTAGAAATTTATAGAATATTTTAGAATCTTTTATATTATTCTATAATCTTTTAAATTCTTACAAATATCTTGCTTCTATCTAAATGTATTTTTAAGATATTCTAAAGTATATTTTTCTTTATTCTTCCTCATTAAATACACATGATGTGAAATATAGAAAAATGATACTAAGAGAGGGTTCAATTGTGATTTAATTTAAATTTTAAAAACTTTTCACAGGAGTTGGATTGTAATATTTATCTAACAGATTAGATGCAACAAGTTACCTTCACTGGATTTTGTAAAAACTTTGACTAAGGATCCATTGTGATGCCTACGTTTGATAGATTATATCTTATGCATGATTTGCTTAAATTGATTTGTTGAAAAAAATTGACTTCATAAATATTTTTCAACAAGTTTGGTTTGATTAAATGAGTCACTTGATTAATATATTTTATTGTTCTCTTTAACAAGTGATCAGATGATAGTTATTGCATTTGACCAAATAGTACAAATACAAACTACAAACTCAGTTTTAGACAAAAACACTCTGATAAAACATTTTTAATATAAATTCTCACACTAACTCTTCCTCTTTAGTTAGTGTAGACAAAGATAACATGTAATCTAAAAGATATAAAAAAAAAATATTCACAAAAATTTAGATTGGTTTATCTATCACAACAACATACATTCAATTCATAACCAACAAGTAAAGTTCAAGTAGGCAACTGTAGCTCTTTTCAATAAATCATTAACTTTAATTTACATTTCTAATGGATTTCTAGCAGACAAAGTTAGTGAAAATTTCCTACATCCAAAAAGTACTTGCACACATATGTATATTTAAGACATACAATATTGTTTGTGTGTATTGTCTGATCCTATAAACATATGGTTTAATTGTATAAGCACTATGTTAGACGTAAAGAAAGAATGCACAAGTTTGTTTTGTCTTTAGACGGAACACTTGCGTCTTACATTATCTATTATGTTCGAACACTAATCTTTTTTCTGATGATGCACAATCATGTTTGAACTTTGGTGTTTTTAGCACTTAGTCCAAATCATATGGTGTTGGATATTTTCTTAATACATCATTATTGTTAGATTACACCTTGATGTGCTCATCAGGATTTGTTGAACCATTGTACCACTCGATGATTGGAGGTTTCCAACTCAAAGGAAAAGTTGTATTCATGATTACATCCACAAATGGATGATTGTATTCTTCATCTTGTGAGTTGTATTTGAGGGTTACCTCATAGGCCAAGGGGGGAGCTCTGAGTCAATAAGACATGTGAGATTCAAGAAATGTTTTTTAGGGTTGGAACTTATTGTTCTTAGTAACAATGATTGTTGTGAGTTGCTTTATGATGTACTCAATGGTTGAGTTTATTATCGAGGTTGAATACACATTAGCTTGGAAGTAATTGATAATTGAAGATATGTTTATCTTACTAATTGATGAAGTTGAGATAATTTGATTTGTTGTCAAAACCATGAACTTATGTGGCGTAGAAAAATTTTTACTAGGGTCCCATGATGGTAGTCAATTTTTTTTAATAAAAATCAAACTTCTTTGAATACTTAATTAGGTGTAACCTTTAAACATTATAATTCAAATCATGGATTATAATGAAGAAAGAAGTATATGTTGTTAAAGTATAAGTGAGAACTGAATATTTGTCCATATACAAAAAATATTACAACACTCAAGTGAGTAAGAAAATAAAAAAAATAAAAACATAATATAAAATATAAGAAAAAATATAATGATCCTTAAATACTTAAAACTAAATCACAAATAGAATTTCATTATTACCTTAAATAATAAATTTAATCTTAAATAATAAATTTAATCTTAAATAATAAATTTAATCTATAAAAGATTTAAATTAATAATTCTAGCTGAGTATCACTCGAAGTGAGACTTCCTATTATGAAAGTATTATTATATAGATTTTTGAAACTTTAATTTTTAGGATTAATAATATGAATAATAATATAATAATTATTTTCATAAATTTAATCTTAAATAATAAATTTAATTTATGAAAGACTTAAATTAATAATTATAGCTGAGTATCACTCGAAGTGGGACTTCCTATAATGAAAGTATTACTATATAGATTTTTCAAACTCTAATTTTTAGGATTAATAATATGAATAATAATATAATAATTATTTTCATATAATTTTATTGTAATTGATATTACATTAAAAATATAATAAAATATAGTCGAGTTATTTAAGTATTTCTTTGTGGTTATAAACTAATTCATCCATAATATCTTATTTATAAGATATATAAATTATATTTTAAATATATATTCAACAAGGTATAGTAATAGTATTTTTTTATTTCGTATTTATCTTTGAGTTACATTACAAACATGATATATCGCAAATGTATGGTAAAAAAATATAAATTGTGATGATAAAAAGATTAAAAAAAAACTAAGAAAAATATAAAATATTTTCGAAATTATTAAAAGTGGTCAGCATAGAGATTGAACAAGAATAATTTTTTAATGATCCAAATATACAATAAAATAATATTTCAATAACTACAAATTAAAAAATTTATTGAAGACTAAATAAAAATTTTGTAAGAATTAAAAGTATATTTTAGCCTAAATAATAAAAAGAATGATAGTTGGCACTTTTTTTTTTCTTTAATTTAGAAATTTGATCTTACAAAAAATATATTGGACAAAATGTGGATAAACAAAGATTGATACGTAATGAAAACCTGTTAAATCAATCAATAATGTGTAATTATTTATGCTAAAGCATAAGCACTATGCTCAAACAAAGCTTGTATATAATACATTATTCACCTAACTTCAGATGTGTCCCTTCCAAGTAGCAAGGGGTGTGCAATGATTGAGAAAGTCAAATAATTCAAATTCTACGTTTTTTTGGTATATAATGATAAAGATATAAACAAAATAAATAAATATTGTTAATATTGTTGGAACATTAATAAGGATATTGTTGAGAAGATACTTGTTAATCTCATCTCAAAAGCCTTAAATAATATAACTAGATTTTCTTGTGTTGAATGGGTTTATTTGTATTATATTGTTTATAATAGTTTTATTTTACTCAAATAAAATTGTTTCTTGTTAAAAATATGAACGATCTTGTATTAAAAGAAAGTTAACAAAATAATGATACAATTAAGCAATTTTTACTGTCTAAAACAAAATGATACAATTACTGTTTAAAATATAATGACACAATTGCTGTCTAAAATACTCAATATATATTCTTACCCTAAAACATAATTGGAGAATTTGCTTAACAAATTTTGTAAAATCTATTAGCAAATTCTTTTAGCTTAACGAAACATTTTTTAATATTTTCATTTAGTAAAATTTTCCCTGATTAAAGTATAGCATTTTATATTATTTAGTATTATCAAGATGTGTCTTTATATTATATTGTCATGTTTCATGACAAATTATTATAATTTTTAATAATTGATCATGTGCTTATAATTTGAAAGGTGAATGAAATGAAATGAATATATGATTGTACAAACTACATATGTGATAACTTAATATAGTTTAACTATAATATGAGTATTGAGTCACATATACATAAAAGAAATTAATATGCTCATATTATAGAGATAGCCTAATTACGTAAATGAATGTATAGATCAAGTGAAGAAAAATGAATGGAGGTTCTTCAATATTATTTTGTACAATGTGTACAATAAATAAATATTCTGACATAATCTGAATCGTGCTAAACTATATAATAGTTTTTGATATTTAGGTATACTTTGTTCATAAATTAAGTTGTTAATCTTAGATAAAAAAAAAATCAATATGGCCTTCTATTAATTTTGACATTTAAATGTTTTAGTATGTGAGAAAATATCAATTATGTACTTAACTACATTAACATTGAGTGTCATGTTACGTTTGATATACAGTTGTATTATAAACATGATTATCAAAACAATATTTTTCATATATATATATATATATATATTACTTATTCGGTTTTATAAATTTAAGTGTTTCAATAATTATATATTAAAAATATATGTAACTTTTATATCTGAAACTTATATACTTTTTGTGGTTTATTTTTATTTTAAATGGGCAGTTTCAAATACAATTTAAATGAGTAATATTTCAAAAATAATTATTCTAAAAAAGAGTAATATTATTAACCATTGGATAGATAAAAATTGAAAGATCTTAAAATAAAACCCTTTATATTTTTCTCTTTTCTTTTTTTTTTACTTCGTTTTATCCAGGAAAAAAAAAACATAAGTTAGCACGGAGCCTACTCCGATATTGACAGTGCTCTTGTGTCACATTTGACCAGTAAAGAAGCATATTATTAAAATATTTATAATTATACAACAACTGTGTTTTCGTCTTATTTTCAATTCTATTTTAAATATTTTCCTTTATGTACCACTGTCCCTTTTTCTATCCTTTTATTTATTACTTTTCCATTTCTTATATA
>Ga0209489_104883_pt1 | contig 24105 bp, 8 predicted proteins | sample SiratrowhiteBW_FD_187527 | JGI IMG/M metagenome (GOLD analysis project Ga0209489, IMG submission 187527) | Root nodule microbial communities of legume samples collected from California, USA - Siratro white BW (SPAdes) (version 2) | ecosystem: Host-associated > Plants > Roots > Nodule | place: USA...
TATATATATAAGAAGCGAATTTGTACATTACATTTAAATAATTTCTCACAGGGAGAACGAAAAGACAAATAGAAAAGGAATAATATAATTTCAATTATCTATTATCACAAAATTCAACTCCTAATAATGTACTTAAAGAATCTAGATATGTTTATGAATTGCAATGGACGACGATTTTCAATTTTTTATAAAAGAAATTTAATTAATTAATTTTTTTTATAAAAGTTTCTTTATATTTTAAATTTTTATGAGCAGAAAAAAATCAAATTCTTTGAATGATTGATTAAGGTTCAATCTAGAAGTTAACTGTATAAATTTTTAAAAAAAATTATTTAAATGATCTTTTAAAAGCAAAAAGCTGATCTAAATCTAAAACATGGTATAAAACCAAGTATATTCAGATTATACATTATTTTAACCTATCTGTTATCACAATAAAATTGTGCATCGTATAAATAATAACTGGGAAGGCTTCAACTTGGGAGATAGCACCCTAAAGTGGAAAAACATTTAAAATTGGGAGCTGAACTTTCTTTGCCAGCTCAATGCAGGTCCAAATTAACTTTATTATATATGACTACATTGACCAATGTTATATCAAAAGGGATAAATATAAAGGCTTAAAATAAATCTTAACCATTTTTCCATTATTGGCCAAGTATAAGTTCTTAAAATGTGTATTATTTTTTATTTTATTTCTTGACATTATGAATTATACAAAAAAAAATAAAAAATGGTATTCTATGCTCCGTTCCCCGAAAGCACCGTTTCACGTGCCACTATGCATTTCTACTTATAATAGCTTACTGGAGTAGGCCAAGCCTATGAGTTATCCAATGTAATCTTTGTTTTCTATTTTCCCTCTTTGTTCGGGAACTTAAATTAGAAGGAATTTTTTATGGGATATAATTAAAGTTATTTTTAAGTTTATTTAATTGAAAAATTGCTATTATCATTTATTATTTTATTTATAATAATAATAATAATAATAATAATAATAATAATAATAATAATAATAATATAAGAAAGGATGTGGAAACCAAAACAAAAAAAAAATATAAGAAAGGATGTGGTGTACACAATCATTTAAGAAATGTATTACTATTGATTATGTCATGTTACATGATTGTGTATAAATTATAATAACATGATCAATTATATTATTTACATGGTCAATTAAATGTTTTCAGAGTATTAGAAGTTGGAAGTATTTTTGTATGAATTTCGCATTTGTTATCTTCCAAATGCTATGCACTTCTCTTCTTCCACCATTTCATTGTAAAGCTGGGATGGATTAGTGAATTGAAACTCCTCAGCACTTCAAAATTCAGAAAACAGAAAGAGCAAATCAAATTAATTTAATGAATCTTTTATTTCTAAGGCAGATTTCTCGTATAGGGTAGCTGATTCCACTAATATTAATTTGAAATTTACAGTATTCAGATTTTTTTACTTTTTTTTTGTAATATCTTCTGTAAATTGTTAAAAAATATTGTTGAGATCTACCTACCTATCTAAGCCAACTTGATAAAATATTTAATTACTTCTTTACAGTTTATGCTTTTATCTTTGTCCACGAATTAAATTTTAATGATTTTAAAAATTGTTTATATTACAATTTAAATTATTTACTGTAAATATAAACATATATTTTACATATTTAAAAATATTTATTTATTATAAAGTTTAATTACGGCAATTTTGATTTTCAAATATATATTATAATTGAAATTCCTTTAATATAATAAAAATATTTTTATTATAGTTTGTACTTATAAAAAAGTAAATATTTATTCTGGATAATACACATGTTGAATTGCTGAATTTTCCCATTTATAAAGTGGTAATGCATGTGCATTTGTTCAATCTGATGATGGGTTCTAGCAAAACCACATCTTACTGACAGACAATGAGTTTGATTGAGTAATATTTTAATATGGCCACCTCTGAATTAATAAAATATTGTATAATATTTTTTTTTTACTTTCTTCTTGCAAATTCTTACTGAGTTAAGACATATCCTTTCTAATTAGTTTGAATCTAAAGTGAATAAAAATAAATAAATACGATAATAAAATACCGTTTTGATATGTATTTCAAAAGTAATTTGTAAAATAAATTTTAAAAGTAATTTGATATAAAAAAATAATTTTGAAAACATAAATAAGAGTCAAATAATTATAAATTAAAAAAATTAAGAAATTGAAATTTATATATAACAAAACAATATATTAAGATAAATTATTTTCAAAAATGTCAAAAAATTAAATTAATTAATTTAATTTAATATTTTATTATTTTTATTATAATTATTTATTTTATGATAATATAAAAATATAAACTAATTAATATTAAAATATTTTATTTTATTTGTTATTTTAATTTTTTATTCTAATTATTAAATTATAGCACCATGTGAGATATTGGTGAGTTTGAAAAAGTTAGAACCAAGAAGATAGTCTTGAAGGAGAATCCCACATATTTGTTTACGAAATTTTTATAAAGATCGAGGTTCAAATAGTGTTTGGAGCATATTAATTTTTCATTTGAGGATAAACAAAAATGATATTTAAAGCTCTTTCAAATTTGTAGTCAATATGAAAAATTGTAATGATTTACTCTAAATCATGTACAATTGATTGTCACTTTGATGAGTTCAGTTAGATAGTTAAATGAATAGAATGTTTGATAAAAGAAAGTAAAATAACATCTACATATGCATCTTTTCTTGTAACTATCTTAACATTTTCTGTGTGAATGATTTTCTGTTAATCTTTTAGTTTAGCTTTAATATTTACATATATATATATACAATTATTTTTAAAAATATGAGTGTATCTCTCTTCATAGGATTTAAAACAATATATAAACAAATATTTTTTAAAATGAGTTAAAACTAAAGTTTGCTCTTTCAAGAACATCTTCAATAGATATATCTATAATATCATCTACTCCTCCCAGTAACACACAATTATTATAGATAGAAAATAAAAACAGAAAACACAATGAAAATAGGATAAGTTAATAATTTAATTTTTTTTCATTTATTATCATCAATAAACTTGTCTAAACTTCTTATTTCATGCTCATAGAAACATATATTCATTCAAGTATCACACATCATTAACACATTCTTACTATTAATTATAAAAGCAATGGACATAGACAATTGACTCTACTTTGGAAATATTTGTGCATTGAATAGACCCATTTGTTTGCACCTATTATACAACTATAATCAACAATCTTGTATGACAAGGTTAGTTCATCTAGGTCTTTTTTTGATCAGCTATATTTCAAGTTGCATTCACTCAGTCTGAACCTCCTTCGACTCTCACCACCTACCAATATTTATCTATTTGATTCTCATTAGTAGTAGAGTCAGGATACCTCCTTATTTAGTATATCCTTAAACATACACATCCTACATCATCTCAACATGTGTATTTTCTTTCCTGAAAATACTGTGTATTGATCCCATACCACATAATTCAATATTACTCACTTTCGTACTCATATATATATATATATATATATATATATATATATATATATATATATATATATATATATATATATATATATATCTCTAAGTCTATATTTTAATCTAATTTCAATCAACTTAAAGTATCTCAAGGATTCAAATCATTCAATAAAAAATAATCAACTATCTTCAAATATCAATCATGTATTTGTAACATTCATATATGTGTAACAATTAAAAAAAACGCTAATGAAAACTAGTTCAAAAGGTCATATCTCTTGAAAATAGGAGTATAACTCCAGAACAGGGTTGCACCCGGCACATTAGGAGTGACATCTAGTGCTTGAAAATTCAAGAGCAAATGTTAAAAAATGCACTTGGTGTCCAAACTCATACCTAATGTTGTTGCACCCGAGAGCAAATATCTCGAAATGCACCCGACGCATCTTATATGTCTCTCGGGGCCACTGTATAATCTTAAAAAGCTTTATTAGGCATAGATTCAATTATCAGTCATCATCAATATACTTATTTGACCTCATTACAACATATACCTATCAGGTTTATAACACACAAATCAAATCTCTTTATATTATCAAATTTGTCTTAAATCATTATTCTATCTTAACTTATATAAAATTCAATCTATCCACTATGTCTATTATATTCAATCATGAAATCACTTTAAAAGTTCAACAAATCTAGATATACAATACCAATCTTTAAAGTTATTCTCATAATCAATCCAATTCAACAATGAAATCTCTAATATCACAACATCAACAACCTCTATATCATCAATTCAAACTTGCAAGGAACTTGAACATTAGCGACCAAGTCACCTCCACATTCACATCTTCTAACTTAAGATTCTATATTTGAAAGTGAAACTAACATATAAGATATATATAATATAGCTTTCATTGCCTAAATAGAAGTAGAGACACCCGCATAGATCTTCAAATCCCTAGAAATCACAAAAATAGTCTAACATATACTACAAAGTTCTGATCAATGACCAGACTATGTCACTAAGACATTGAATTAACATAGACTCTTCTTAAGGTCTTAAAGGACACATGCAAGTCACTATACTAAGGTAATCCAGAATACTTGAAACTGACTCAAGAGAAAATAAGCAGAATTTAACTTATTTTAAGCAAACTTTTGATCGGCTGTTTTGATAGCGGACACGAGTTTAATAGTAGGTTTTGATCGTTAATCTGATGAATGATGAGGTTAGAAATTTAGAGAAAAAAATAGAAGAGAAGAAAGAGAAAGATTTTCTAAAGAAATAGTGGTTATATGAAACTTAAATCTAAATAAATAATTTTTTGCATATAATTTTTTATTTAAAGAATAAAATATTTATAAATTATTTTAATTATATCACTTCTATTCTAAGGTTATTTCTTAGTTGTTGGTAAGATATCTGAGCTTTTAGGTATTGATTTTAATCTACTTCAAATTTTATTAAAGTTGTATTAACATGATACACCTTTTAACGTGACTTAGAAAAAAAAAATAAGTAAACGGCACATTAAGAAAAGAAGTTAAATATGAAAATATATATTGATTTTTAAATTAATAAAAAATTTAGTAAAAAGACAGTTTGTGAATACCAACATTATTAATATTGATTATGATGTATATGGTAGACTTTTTAACTTGAGTTCGAAACTTGGTTTTAGATAGAAACACACTTTTACATCCTGTTTCATTATTCTAGCAGCAAGTAAAGCTCCACAAGTGACAATGTGGCAAAGAAATAACTTTTATATTTGTGACATGGTTGAATATTGATATACAACAGGTCTCGTTCTCAAATTTATCTCAAATCCCCACCATAACTTTATGTGAAAACAGAGGAGGCAGGTAAACTTTTAAGTTTCATTTAGTTTTACAAATTGAGTTAGGAAAATTTTGGTATTTATTATGTATTATAATTTCATCATATTTTAAGTTAAAGTAGAATTTCCAAATCATTAATTAGCAGTGAATTTACCTGGTTTTGTAATAATTTGATTTTCTTTTAAATTTATTTGTTATTCTGATTATGGTTTACAATTACAGAATTGCTATTTCTTAAATTTAGAAATATTTCTAAATTAAACTTCTATATATGAAAAGAAATAAAATTTCCTGAAATGACAAAAATGTTAAATTGTTTTAGTAAATTTCCATTCAAGCGGTTCATGATAGAAATAAATTTCATAATCAATTCAATGATATGGGTTAGCAAATGTTACGAAAAAGTTCAGCACAATACCAAAGCTAAACTATTAGTAAAAGGTGAGAGTCAACCTGTGTGTTTGTTTTTTCATAGTTGTGAGAAAAGTTTAACTTTTAGATGAAAAGACAACCATATAATGACAAAACCATAGACTTTCAACCATTAGACAGCTGTTTATGTAGTAATTAATAATATTTTATTTATAAATTGTTGACTTATATATTCTATTATATTAGGTTGTGAAATAATACTATCAAAATATAATTTTTGTTAGATGAAACAATTAAAGTCTTAAAAGTTGCGTATATGTTTATAAAATATATAAATCTATGATTAGAGATGTTCTCGTGATTTTAACAAAAATACTAGATATTATCCTTACTTTAAAGATTGTACTCGTGTACAAGTTTATATTCCTCACATTATAAGCAACTTTTTTTGTCGATAAAAAAAAAAACAAATAAAAACTTCTGTTGGTAAAAATGCTTTATTAGTACAAATGTCACGTTGATTTTAACTTTAGAATATGTTTCATCTTTTTGTTGGCGTTGGTAGGGAAGGTTCTGTATATGATTCTAAGATATTTATGAAAATCGTACATAAACCATGTAAAAGAAATAGATATCATTTCCACAATTCCGAAACAAAACCAAAATTAAAAAAGTTGGTGTTAAATTATTATCATTATAATATTTGATATGAAGTAAATTGGATTTTTTCTTCTTCTTCTTCTTCATTTTTTATGAAGTGCAATGGACTTACCTTTATTTCATATAGTGGTAAATGTTACGTTATCAAATTCTCCAGTGAATATGCTCAATAAATTTAATCATTTGTGTTATCTCATAGCTAATATCGCGCTTTTCAACCTGATTGCTGACTTGCTTTTCATTGAGATTTTCCAAATAATTTGTTGGAATCTTTTTAAGAATAATTAATTTTTATAAAAAGGTTGAAATGTTTTAATAAAATATATTTTAAATAAGAAAATTTATATTCTTAATATATCTTTTTAAGAATTTTTATATTCTTAATATATCTTTTTTTTCTATCCATTTTAGTGAAAGTATTACGAGATTAATTAAAACTGAGACATTGTTAGAAATACCATTTTTGGATTGATATTAACTTAATTTTTTATTTATATTGATAAGAGTTATTTTTTTAAAATTATTTCTATTATTGTTGTAGACTATTCGGGTTTATTTGACTAATATAGTGGAGGCTATATTTTGAGAGATGTGAATTGAATTTTTTTAACATTTGTCACGGTTTATTTTTTTGATGTCTGCATTAATTATGTTTTATATCATTAATATGTTATTCTTTATTAATAGTTTATTAGTTTTATTTTTCTAATATTAGTTGAAAAAATTTTAACTAACACTAATTATGATTGTTTCTTTTATATTAGTTGAAAAAATTTGTAACTGGTATTAATACAAAAGTCAGCAAAACATATATCAATCAATAATATTGTAAAAATAATTCGTGAACATAAATAATTGTATTTGATATTAATTATTTTTAAACGATATCAGATAAAAATATATGTTAAAAAGTTTTTAATCTAGATTGAAAAATAACATTAAAAAATATCAGTTAAAAAATATTAACATTAATATTTTCGAATTATTAATAATGATTTAATATTAAAATAATATTTTTTGTATTTGGTAGTAATTAAAATATTTGACCTAAATATGTAAATTAAATTTAATAAATTTGAATTATTTTATAAAAAACTATTTTAAATAAGATTAATTTAAATACATTAAACTTAAATATTTTAATAATTAATATCAACCAACAATATTATAAAAATAACTCTTATGTTAGTCGATATTAACTGAAACAATTTTCACCAATGTCAAGTAGAAATATAAGTTAAAAAACTGTGACTAAAAAATAATATTAATTAATACCATAAAAAATAAAAAAATATTAATATTTTTAAATTATTAACAATTATTTGATATTAAAATAGTTTTTTTTATTTGATCGTAATTAAAATACTTCATCTAAACACCTAAGTTAAAATTTAATAAATTTGAATGATTTTATCAGGAAAAATATTTTAAATAAGATTAAATTAAAATATTTTAAAAATTAAATTCTCCCTCTAAACTGAAGGTAATTTGTTGTTGATAAATAGTTATTGGATTGGAGGTGCCTGGTTTTTGTAGAATTTACATGCAAAGAGAGAAGTTATTAAATAATTTAGTACTGTAAGCTAAATTATCATCTCTGTAAATAATAACATGACGGAATAATAAAAAAACTGTTATCTTTCAATACAATTAAATGATATTTTTTTCATATCCTTAATCAATTAAAAGACAAATTAAATTAAATTAAATTTAATATCATAAAAAATGATTTTTTTTTAATAATCTAAATTTTAAAACTTTAATAACTACACATATTTAGCTATGATTGCCATGACAATCGTCACATTGATTAGAAAATAGTCATTTATCATTATCAACGTGCCCTCACTATCATAATCAATTTCACCGTCATGACTCTCATAGTCATACTCAATTATGATTTATGGATATATTTACACAACATAAACACTTAATTGACACTTATTATTTTCTGTCAGATCATTAATAATATTAATATCTTTTTTCTCGCTTTACGAAGAGAATGTTCATGAAATATTTATTCTTTATATTGCTTTGCCAGCTTAATACTCGAACGGACACCTTCACAAATTACATTGCATGCAAACAAAATGAAATAAGTCATGGAACGAACAGTATCTTAAAATTATCCAATATAATATGATAGAACACACAAAACAGAAAAAGAAAATCCATTCTGAACAACAATTAAACACCGACGAAATATAAACACCAACGAAATATAAGAAAAGGTTTCCTCTTATTCTATTATATATTTAAAGTGTTCCCTCCGTCCAGTTCGCGACTTCTGCTTAGATCCTAAAAAAAGACATGTTATCGGTTAATGTCCAAATCCTTCAGAAAATCAAATAAATAAATATTTTACATGAAAAACTTAACAAAATATTACAGTAAAGATCAAAGAGTGCTTGATATATAGATATAACATGCAGAGAGAACAGAAATATTTTACCATACTGTTAATGGAGAATTATTTTTTCACACATTCAGTGGGAGAAAAAGAGAAAAGGAGCAACAATGATAAATCAAGTGAAGAAAATATAAAAATGAGGTTAGAAAAGGTGTAAAAATAAAGATGTTATGTTAGGTAGAAATGTAGGTTATGAATGATTACCATGTGGTGTAATAGCAAAGCAGTATTTAGTGGTGGTAAGGTGGAGGAGGGGAAGGGTATTTGTATGGCTTCTTAGGAGGTGGTGGAGGAGAGTGGTAAACTGGGTGAGGGGAAGGTGGCTTATTGTGCTGTGGAGGTGGAGGAGAAGGGTTTTTGTATGGCTTCTTTTGTGGTGGTGGCGGTGGAGAGTGGTAAGCCGGCTGAGGCTTCTTTGGCAGTGGAGGTGGGGGAGATGAGTACTTGTAGGGTTTGTTTTTGGGTGGTGGTGGAGGGGAGTGGTGTGGAGTTGGAGGGTACTTGTGCGGTGGTAGTGACGGAGGAGAGTGGTGGAGTGGAGGATGAGGGGGTGGTGGAGTGGGATGGTGATAGGGCTTCTTGGAAGAAGGTGGTGGAGGAGAGACATGGTTTCCTGAAATTTCAAATGGGAGACTGAAAAATATGATGGCCAAAGCAAGAGTGAGAGAAGCAGAGGCCATTAGAAACCCTATTTTCTCTGAAGGTGGTTTTGGTTATATGCTCATGTTGAGAAAGGCAAGCAAGTCCATTTTATATACCACTTAGCTCTAAGCATCTTTCTAATTTTTGTTTATTTTTTTTCCTTCAGACTTAGTACATGCATGCACCAATTACCATTTTGTTATTGGTTTTGGGAGCAAGTGTCCCAAAGGGTTTTGGAACCGTTGTGACCCTAAGTGTTTTTGGAACGTTGGATTTGCATTTCATAGGCTGCGTGCGAACCAAGAACGAAAGCACGTTTATTTTTCTTTACCTCCCAAAAAATACCATAATATGTGTATAATTATCTTTGATCCTAAGTTTCTGGCTGAAAGAAGTTGCTTAGTGACTTTGTAATTCTGTTTCAGTTTTTACATTCAAAATTACTAGATTTGTAAGATATGAAGCAGCTGTGGGGATTATTTCTTCCTAGGGAAAGTTTTAAACTGAACTTGTAAGTGTCTTCAAATCTGTTTTACTGAACAAATAAGTGCCACTCATTAGATTTCAAACATTGGAAAATCAATGTTACACGTTTACGTAAGTCTTTTATTGGTAGGTAATTCAATTTTATTTTTTATAGGTGGTTTTGATTTTATTTTAGTTTTAAAATTTAGGGTTTATTTTAATTTTAAAGTCAAATAAGTAAGTCGACGCGTATTGGATATCAAACATGGAATAAATTTTCATTTGCAGTTTTTAATTTTTACTTTAGGCCTATAAAAAAAAAAAAATGCATACATTACAGTATTACTTTTAGTTATAATATGTTTTGGAAAATGAAATGTCTCAATCTGTAAGTAAACTCTATATAATGTTCCGGTAGCAAATATGATATCATCATCGGATGTGTAATTATTTGCCTCATATATAGATATTATACTTTTACGAAAATAATCATTAATTATATTAATACTTTAATTATATATTTCACTTTTAAAATTAAATTATTAATATATTGTTAAAATAAAATTGTCAAATAGATCCTTATTTAATAAAAATATTAAAAGATAATTTTCTCTCTCTCATACACACTTTATATATATATATATATATATTGGATGTAAAGAAACTGACTTTTAACTAATCCGAGAAGTTTGGGGATGATCTTTTCGAAGCACTAAAGTGCCTCTCCATTCTGATATTGACAAAAGGAATTTAAAACATTCAAATAGATACAAATTAAACGTACCTATAAGACTGAATTTCATTTCAATGAATTTTAGGAGAAAAAATATAAACAAAATTATATGAACTTTTGTTTATAATCTAATTTATATAATTCACATCTGTCTGTATGATTTTTTCTCTTAATAAAAATTAGTCTCTATTTTTGTCTTTAAAGTTGTGAAAAAAAAAAATTGTATACGACTTTTATTTCCTAAGTAATAAGATTTTTTTTTATCTCATAAGTATTCATACCACATGAGGAAATGCAAATTCAGTAGACATGATTAATAATTTCTCTAGCTTAATTATCAACTTTATTATATTTTAGTATTTTACAAATTAACTTAAAATTAATTATATTAGATATATAATATACTTTTAATTTTTAATATAGATCAAATTAATTAATGATCCGATTGTTTGACCTATGATCTATTAAAGAGTGATTGCACTGAGTCGATGGCCAAGCATATTTTATAAAATAGTACCTTTTTCATACAACTTTTTTTACAACGAAGTATTTTATCGTGGGATCAGAATTAACATTTCAAGTTAACATTTCCATTTTGTGAAACTAGTGTAGGTGTCTTGAAAATTCTATATTTGGTTTACTTTTCTTTTACCAAACATGCATATAATGATTAATAAAATTTAAGAATTTATAAAGTGATTATTGTCTAAAATATAATTTTTAAAAACAGTCATTTCATATATTTAGTGTAACAAGTTACAAATTTGTTTTAGAATAATAATATGTAAAGACTTAAGAAATAATCTAAGAGTAAAATTAATATTAGTAAATGACATTTAAATATTTTATTGTTAAAATGACAACTTCATATATAAATAGAAAAACTAGCTATTCATATCTTATTTTTATAAAATTATCATTTCGTTATAATAGAAATTTTTTTTTTCTATATCTTCTATCTAGAATTGTGGTTTTATTTTGTAATCAGACTGGTGATTGGAGGTCAATCTTAGACTTCTGGTGTCGAATAGAGCAAGAATGCTTGATCAGATTCTTGAACATATTAAGTTTATTATTTTTTCATTTTCTTTGAGTCAGTTTTCTAGGGTTCTTAGCTACATTAGTAGTCTAGCATGCATGTGATTTCTAGTACATCAGGATAAGTTTTTATTAGTTCATGATCGTAGTGATATAGTCTGATCTCTGATCAAAGCTCTGTAGTGCAGGTTAAGAGATTTTGTGTAAACTTTAGGCTTGAAAGTTCTTTTTTAAGAGTGTTCTGCTTAAATCAGGTAAGGGAAGCTAACTACTGTGGTTATATGTTTATGATGTTGTAAGGCTTTAGAATTTGAAATTTAGGATCAAAGATGTAATTTGTGTTATCTGTGTTGTTGAGGTCTCTTGCAGGTTTGAAACTGATGTATTTAATTAATTTATTTATTTGAGTGTCGTTTATAAATTATAATAAAACAATTTCAAAATAAAATATTTTTTAATAATTTAAAACAAATATAAGAAGAATATATACATATTCGTTAAATTTCACATCTAATTTAAATAATTAAATTAAATATTTCATATAAAGACAATTTCGAATAATAGTAAGACAAAAAAAAAAGTATTTGTCATCAAGGTGATTTCACCAATTACATGTAATGATTGATTGTGTTTTTTTTTTTTAATGTGTAGAAAAAAAAAGGAAAAATATCTCATTGGCTTATTGACATAAGAATATTATAATAATATAAAGAATAGACTTAACAACGAGAACAACTAATTCATATATATATATACTAGCTAGTAGCTTATACCTATGCTTAATTATTAGTATATGTGATTATTCTTAAATTATTATGTCACTTTGTTTTATGTGCTTCTTATTTGAAGGTTAAACCTAGCTAGGCATCAACTAGGATTCCTAGTTGTTGAGTACGACGGTCCTATGAATGCAGATAACTTGCCCTCGATCCCACAATTACATAATTTAAATAAAATATTAAAACAAGTCATCTAAAAACAACTTAAATGGTTTAAAGTCTGATTCACGTTTCTAATTTGTATGGAAAAAAGTAAAACAAAATGCACCTTTTAATTTAATTAATACGTCATTTTCTTACCGGTAGTGGAGCATAATTTCGGATAATGAAAGAGATTATCTGTCCCAATGGAATTATTTTAATATTTGTTTACATTAGTTCAATTGTAAATTTAAAATTTCATACGTAACTTACCATATTTTTTATATAATAGAAATTTTATTACATAAAAATTTATATAATAAACTTAAATATAAATATTCATACATTCATCATGTATTTCAAATTATACTTCTCTGTATAAGATTTAATAAAATATCTTTATAAAATTACAAATAAAATAAAATGAAGTTTCTCCATCACAATTCACTAGGACTCACACCACCTGTCAAATTTTTTGCTCCCGTGTAATATACACGATCATCGTAGTTTTAAAAACAAAACAAACAACACACAAAAAGAAGGGTAAGCTAGAGAGTTTTAGAAAAATATATATTTTCATAAATTGAATTTCTATCTCAACAAACAAGAGTTTGTGTAACATTTCCTAAAAGTTACTCTCTTAACCGTTATAATATACTTAATATATAGGTAATTAATAAATACATATCATATTTTTAAAAAATTAGTTAAAAAGTATAATATTTTTTTTAAAGTTTTATATTTACAATACAAAATAAAAGGAAAACATGCATGAAAAGAAGATCACATGTTTCATCAATTCACTAAGGAGTTCTAACTTGCTAGATATATGCTCACATCTAACACATGATCATCGCAGATAAAAAATTAAAAAGAATACAACAAAGACAAGAAAAGTAAGCTATGATTGAAAAAAATAAATATAGATTTTTGTTTCAAACAAATATAAAATCATATTTTGACATTCTTGAATCTCATATGACATACTATAATCATCACATATCTATATTATCAAATTTCATATCATAACTTTACTTACTCTCATATAGACACCTAATTCTTATTCCGGAATATTGTACACCTTTTGTATGACAAGATTAGTTCCACTAAGATTTTTCTGACCAACTGTATTTCAAGCTGTAGTCACCCAGTTCGAATCTCACCACTTAGTAATATTCATCTATTTAATTCCTATTACTAGTAGAGTTAGGATATCTTCTTTCCATTGTTCATTTACTAAGACACACACATGACTCAAATCCTTAGATAATGAATATCCTAAGAGCATGGACACGAGTATCTTCTTTCTTGAACATACTATGTCTAGATTACCACTTAACTTCATTCATACATTAATCAATATCAAAATTATATATTATCTAAATATCAAACTTACTCAAGTCATAAGAATCTCTTAGAACTCATTACCATTCATCATGTTATCAATAATAGATTTAATCATTTCAATTACAACTATAAAATAGATGTATAACTATAGAGAGCAATAAAAATCACATAACATATCACATTCTATAGGAATAGGAGTAAAACTCCAAAACAGGGTCGTGCCTGGTGCCCAACACAATAAAAGTCTGAGAGCAACCGGAACTGGTTGCGCTCGGCGCCTTAACATTTATGCTCGGTGTGGCCAAACCCATGAGCAACTTCTCCAAAATGCTCTCGATGTAGGGACCTGCACCCATTGTGGGTCACACCCGAGAGCATTGAAATTGCTTCTGCCACATATGGTATGCGTGTGACACATTTCCATAATCTAATTTTACCGATATCAGTTCAAAACCGCTCAATTCTCTTAAACTACACTTAATACCAAATAATCATTCAATCAACCTCATTGTATTCATGCAACTACTCACTACCAATAAACTAAATCTTATCAAAAAATTAACTATCTTTATACTTATCTCAATCAATTTACTATCATAACAAGTTCAAAGTAACTAACATCTCATACATTTTTCTATTCAATAACTATCTACTATATACTTTGTTCAAACAACATATATCTATCTACAACCACAATCAAATTTCCTATGCATCCAACTAACATGCCAATAGTTATTCAAACATATAGAAAAGTTGGAATATGATAACCACGTCACTCATACATCCAAGTCTTCTAATTGAAGGTTCTATTGGAAAATAAAATTATCAACTAATAAAACATGTAATTAGCTTCCCTTATCTGGCTTAAAGTAGAGCATTTCCAAAATAGCTCCAAATCCTAGAAATCACAGAGGATCTCCTAACCTATCTCACAAAGCTCTGATCAACAATCAAACTACATGCCAAGAATTAACAAAGACTCCTATTAATACCTTAAACGTGTAAGCAACTTTTCTGAAGTACCTAAGTACACTTGAAGATTGACTCAAAGAAAAATAAACAAAAAATGAACTTAATCTATTTAAGAATTTGATCGATACTCTTGCTTTATTTGCTGTTACGAACTTAGGAATGACCTCTAACTATAAGTCTAATAAGGAATGAGATCAAAAAACTTAAAGAAAAAAAGTAAAGAAAGTAAAAATAACATATTTCTATAAAAATAATAATTTTGTAAAACTAAAACTTTAATATCAATTTTTTTTATAAATACCCGGTTTTGATTTAATATTAAAATATTACTTTTATTTCAAAAGAACCATTTTCTAGATTATTACAATTTAACTGTAATGTATTAAGACAAATATTGTTAACCTGTACTGTATTGATAATGTAAAGACGTATTTTATTTAATAAGTTTAATCAAACTTAACAAATAATCAATTTTTATGTTATACGGATAAATTCTAATCTTATAGTTTTTTTTTTTATATATATATATAACTGTTTCTATTAGATAGTTATGAAATAAGAAAGATATATAAATGCAATTAAGAGACAAGATGATAATATAGTTATAAAAGGATGTTGTGGGAAATTTATATAAGGGTGTTATTAAAAAATTATAAATTAAAAAAATACAGAAAAAGGAAAGAAGCACAACTTTAAAATTTGAAAGTTTTAAAATAATTACTGGACTATTTATTTATTTATTTGTTACAGAAGTCGCGTTTTTATATTATTTTACGACTTTTTTTATGGAAGCAAAGTTGATAAAATTGACTTCCTTTGTGTAAAAAAAAAATTAATCGACACAACCTTCTCTTTAAAATAAAATAAATTTTGATTGTGTCCTATAGACATGAATTATTATTTCGTTATAAAAATTGTATTTGAAAATGTGAGTTCTTCTTTAAATTAAAAAATTCATAAATTTAAAAATATGATTTTTATTTATTTTTTATATAATCCTAAATTGATAATAATGAAGTATGAGTGTGGTAGACATATCAGTGTAATATTTTTTTTATAATTTTAGTGTTAAGCTTACAAACATAAACAAAATAAATTTTAACACGATAAAATAATCTACATATCATGTATGGTAAATTAATGGGAAGAGGCATTGGCGGCTTAAGGCTTTAAGAGGCCTAAAGCGAATAAAAAAAATAGGTTTTTTTAAATTAATAAAATAATTAAAATTATGATATTTTTATCTAAAACTTATTTTTTGAGTTTTTTTGATGCAAAATTATCTATTAAATTGTTATAATTAATTTTATTTAGAATCATTTTGTCTTACAATTTCATTCTCGTATCCTGAGTTTGTGAATTAGAATTATTATCATAAGTTTGAGAATCAAAATTATTATCCTGAGTTTAAGAATCAAAATTATCTTCTTTGGACTACTTTATTATTGTCTTCACCTATACTTATATTGTTGTCTTCACCTAAATTTATTTATATTGTTATGTTGTTTATTCAAAGAAGACTTACCTGTATTTTCTAATTCATTTTTTTTGTTTATTTTTATAAATTTATCCATAGCTCCTTTTTGTGATTCAACAAAAATTTCAACTTTTTTTTTTATGTTTTGAATAACCTGATTTAAAATTTTTAGTTGCCATATTTGTATATTTTTATATAAAATTAAAAATTATAATATATATCACATTGAATATAACTTATAAGTATATAAAATAAGTCTAAGTTAAAAATATAAAATATGATTGTCAAGACAATAAACTTGATCCTAAGTCTCATATTATCTTTAGATCTTGTCCTTTGGTATGTCTTTAAATATAATTTGTAACTTCTAAATTCTCTTCCTTGAATCTGCACAAATTATTTTAAGATTAATTAAACAATAATAAAAAATAAAAAAAATTTGGGATCAATTGATCAATCTCATATTATTGATGCATTCAAAAGGAGCAAAAGTGAACACAAACTCTTCCTCAATCTACTGCTCTAAGTCTCCAACTAAAGACACGCTCATAAATGCACATTATAGAATAATGAAATATGAAATAAAAGAAATTTAAAATTGGGAACAAGTTGAAATAATATTATGGAAGGAAGGATAAGACTGAGGAAAACAGGAGATAAGTGAAGAAAGAATGAGAGAAGTGAAAGAATCAGACAATAGGACATATAAAAAGATAATAATAGAGAAGAAGAGATAAATTAGAAAGTTTTGATACCTAAGATTCATTGACTTGACTGTTCAATATTATTTTTAATATTATTAATTTATTATAAGAAAGTGTCAAGAATATTATTCACTAATAGTATTTATAGTACCAATATAAATTTAAAGTCATTAAATAATATTTATATCACCAATGTAAACTTAAAATTAGTTAAAATATTTAAATTTTTAATTAAAATTTTGTTAGTATAATTTTAAAATTATTTTTTTATTTTATAATAATATATGAGTATTAAATTTTTTTAAGTCTTTAAGGCCTTAAGGCCTAAAACATATTAAATTTTTTGAGGTTTTTGATGTCTTGAGGCCTAAAGCATATTAAATTTTTTTGAGGCCTATAGTATATTAAATTTTTTTGAGGCCTTTCAGACCTTGAGGCCTAAAGCGCTTAGGCCTTGAGCCACCCTTGGGAAGAGGTATTCATTACCTTACCCTTTCATGTTATAATTTGAAGGATTGAAAATGAATTTTGATAAAGAAACTTGAGAAATGGTGAATGTACCAGAGACACCACTCGTCTTAATGGATTCTGGGTTTGGTTGAAATCGAGTAGTAAATAAATAGTAAAATATTATATTATTATTTATCATGATTCTTTTATTATAATTTAAGAGAATGTTTCATTTTATTGTGATCCTTCATAATAATGATTAAGGATGACGTTTCACTCTATTATGATCTTTACGTATAAAAAGGAGATGTTTCCTTCTATTATGATATGCCCATGATAAATATGCAAGAAGGCAAAATTGATCATGTAGCGTGCAAAGGCCAAGAACTACTTGGGTGAAAACAAATGTAATTAAACATATTCACAAAAATCAAAATCATGATGCATACAAGCATGAACAAAATAAATATATGTGTTTGAGGCCATGGCACTACTCATCCTTTACAAGAAAAAAAAAAGTAATTGCGGGACGATTACAAAAAAAGGTAAAAAATAAAGTTGTTCTTGGTAATTGCAAAAGTAAGTAACCTAAAATGTTACATATTCCTACGAGCCAGGACCCTCCTCGTATAGAATGGTGGTGGTTGGTGGAGCTTCGATAGCCACACTAGAGATATCATCTATTGAAACAAGTCGCCCACTGTAGACGTCCTTGCCCGAGTCAAGCTCATTTTCCACCGGGACTCCATAAAGAAGAATAGCTTGACGAACGGCTTGGTTGAAGCCTTCAGAGTGGACGGTCAAAACATAGTCTTTTAATTCGATAAGTTCCAACTCCATTTGAACCTTTTCAGAAACCGCTTTATCGTGTGCCAAAGTTGCTTCTCCCAAATTCTGTTCAAACCCTGTCAGGTCACTGAAGAGTTTTTCTTTTTCTTTTGTCAGCTCCTCGCACTTCATTCTGAGCGAGTTGCGCTCGGACTCCACTTTCTTCAACTTATCGGCTTGAACCGAATTCGCATCCAAGACAACCTTCAGAGAATTGGCTGAAGTAGCCAATTCTTTTTTTAATTTTAAAATCTCAATAGCATAACCCTTGGCTATCTCAGCGCGCATAGTCTTGGCAAAGACGAGTGCACGACTCTGCATCTCTACGCAAGCAGCTGCCAACTCATCGGTAGAAGACAAGTTCATAACACCCCTCTCTGCTGGGGAAAGAGAGAAGTTCATCCCTTTGAAAAACGATAAGTCGGGGGCAAACAATTGGTTGACACTACTAACCCTAACCTCCGATGACGTGGGTCTAGACCTCTTTGGCGAATAACGAGGAGAGGAATGTTTCTTTGAACGATCCTTCCTTTTATTTTTATTCTCTGTCATTTTGGGGGGAACCAGGTCCACCAAGGGGACTTGAGCAGAAGTCCCCTCCCGCCGAGGTGTCCCCTCCATTGTTGAGTCTCTTTTGGGATAAGGTGTGCGCTCTAACCTTATTTTCTTTAAACGATCGAAAAATCCAGCACCTTGTTGGGCCATTACGCCTGAAAAGAAACAAATAATTCAGTAGAGTTAAGACCAACTTAGTGTATAGTAAACGAGATAAACACATACCCTTTAGATCCATCCAGCGGTGCGAGGAAAGATAAATCTTAAGTATCTTCCGGATAGAGAGCTTCCTCGGAAATTGATCTAATATGTTAAGCATTTTTTTGTCATCCTCAATCGTGGACGACCTTGGCCAAGAGTTATAACAAACAGGATTTTGGGTCCAATACAAGGGAAACTTAGGGTATCCCCATCAAAGAAATGGTGTCGGCCAGTGGGTTCTATTGAAATTTTGAAAAAAGCGTTTTTGAAATATTTATAAGATGAAGCAAAAGGAGAAAAGAGAACTGCCTTTGATTGACTTATTAGAGATAACCACCTCACAGGACTAGCTGGACGGGAACTAAAATAGTGTAAATACACATGGGGAGATGGTTTAAGCCGAAACATCTCAGCCAAAAGCCGAAACCCTTGAAGGGACGCCCAGGTATTAGGGTGTAGTTGTGTGGGAGCTACATTTAAGATACGTAACACATCCATAGTAAATTTATCAAAAGGGAGCCGCACGTGTGAATCTGTAAAGAGACATGCATACATATAGAAAAAATATGTCCTGTGACCCTCTCGCCCATAACATACATTGTCTATGGCGATGCAACGCTCTATGGTCAGGTCACCCTTAGAAGCACAATTAAAGAGCATGGCCACGTTCGACACAAAAGAATCCACCATATATGAACACCTATATTTGGAAAAGTGGTGGGTTACTTGAGAACTCGCCCATTCATACCCTGGCCTATGCGGGAGATCGCCTTCAGCTATCTCTACTGCTAACCTTTCAGTCACGTCAGGGCGGTGACTCACAATCTCATGAATTTCTGTCTCTGATGTATCTCCAGAAACGTCAATTGAACCCTCAGAGTCCTCAGAATCTCTCGTGGACACACTATCTGTAGACTTAGAAAGACTAGATAGAAAAGACATGATTATCTCTGGAAACAAATGCTCTACATCTAACCACTACAAAAAGTCCTTAAATGTCGAATATTGAAGTAATGTCAAATGTGGTGCAAACAAAGAGAGGTCATCCCTATTTACAAGAATTTCAAGAGCAACGGTCGAAACAATGTGACGTTTCGCCTCTCGATGGTTGGATCTTAACAGCATAAATGTCTAGAAGGGCTTACGTCATCACAACTTCCCATATTTTGAACTCTTCGCCTTACCATCTCGAGCTCGGAAGATATATGCAGGTATAACGCCTACTGCCTGGCTAATGAAAGTGTAAAATTTTCTTGCAAGGAATCTCTCGTGGTTAACACTCGAGATTAGAAACAAAGTGTACTCTATGCCTCAAAATGTTACTGGGAGGCACCACCCACCTTAAGGAACAGGTTCGATCGAAACTGTATAATAAACGGATAATAAAATATTATATTATTACCTATCTGTACACATATCAGTAATTTGCAAAAGTTGTAAAGATTATCTAATAATATCAAGATGGTACTATTTTGACTTTTCTATATATATCACAATAATCACAAGGACACATACATTTTATTGAACCTTTATCTACTCAAACACACTAACCACAAGAACATATACATTTATTGAACCTTTATCTACTCAAATTCGATATGCGTAATAACTTAAGTTTTAGAGTGCTTTTGACATATATCCGCTCCAAACCGAAGACCTACACTATTGAAGCCTTAAAGACAGTTGTCGTTCAATCCTAAATAAAAATGTCAGAAGAAAAGAGTGTACCCTTTCATACCCGGACAAGAAGAATGAAGATTTGTTCCCCTCTTTGAAAACGAGTTTAATATAAGTGAAAGTGGTATAGCATATCCTGATGGATCTAAAGTGGAAAATGAGTTTATAAGAGAGATTGGTATTTTGGAAGGATGCTGAAGAAATGATGTCCGTTGATTGTATAAAGGTTCTCAAAGCATGTCGGTTTCGACATTTAAAAAAAGCATGATTTATAGAATCAAATCTGCAATTGGTCATTTGCAATAGACAAATAGGCACCCTTTCATCATCACGACCCGTTTTCGATATTCTTCACATAAAATACTGGAGTAGGTGGCCACTAATCTAATGCAAACTCTTACTTTTTTGTTTTACTCCTTCCAAAATAAAAAAAAAAAATTGAATGATTTGCGACCACTAGTTCCTCTAAAAGATACCAATTAATTTTAGTGAATATAAAAACTATCGTTAAGAAAGATGAAGAATATACATTGGACCGATGGCTTGTGCTGGAGCACTAGACCCTAGATCTGACCTAAATGCTAAAGAAATTTTTGGAAGTGATGATTGGATTAATTTAGCAAAACTAAGTGATTCTTTCTACAAAATTATTCTTAGTCCTTATATTTCATGGTTACTGTGCCGACACAAGTTCTTAAAACCTTGAATCCTGGTGTCCTTAAGACGGGTCAAATTAAGGCAGCGCATATTAAAAGCCTGAATATTGCCTTTACATCTTTATTTGTAGGAAAGAATATAATCATTTGTAAGAAATGTCTATAAAAAATTGAGTTGATTACACCAAAAGCTGTTAAGATGGTCCAATTACAATTAAAATTATGACATATTAATTACTATATTTTTAAATAAAAATAATTGTAATTTTATTATTAATTAAATTATAATTTTAATCTAATGATAAGAATTCGACCCCATCAGTTCTATCTCAAGGTTAAAAATATTTTTTCCGTAAGAGAAGTGTACTAATGTTGAAGACTTACTTTGATATCAATTCAAATGAGTCTCTAGATGTATCTTCTCGGAAAAAAAACTCAATAAAAATATCATCTTTATAACTCTGTTTGTGGATAAATAAATAATTATTTTATTTTAGTGTAACGTAATTTGTTGGTTATAGATTGAATTTTTGTTCGAACCTTTCTATATATAATATTGACATAAATTTAAATATGAAAAATTATTATTCAAACGTACTTTTTTTAATCAGTATTTATATCATAATATTTTTAAAATATAAAATTTATTTATAATTTTAAGAAAAAGTAAGAATATAAATAAATAAAATTTTGCATAATTTTATTTATATTAATTTCATAATTATCTATTTAATATATTATGTTATAACTGTTTATATTTATAATTATTCTGACAGAAATTTTAACTATATTTTTTGTTAGGATATTTAAAAAATAATTATTAAAATATTTTTAAGATATTGATTATATTTTTAAAAATATTATATCGTTTATAAATAAAAATGGTTATATAAATACATTATAATCTTTTTTATAATTTAATTAAAATCTATTTTTTTAATAATTTTTAACTTATAAAAAATAAAGTGAAAAATCAAGTTTTATAAAATTAAATGCAATTTCTTTTATTAAAACATAATTTATGTTATATCTTAACATTATTTAGTTTGTTATCATATTTTTATCTTATTATATTCTTATCATATAACATTTTATTTTATTAAATCATATTCTTCTATTTTATTATATTGTGTTTACTAAAAAAGTTTTTAAAATTTAAAACAGATATAATTTATATACATTATTTTCTCTAAACTCATTAAGACGATTTTAGAAACAAAGAATTTAACAAAAGTTGATATTACACATGAAATTATTCCCAATCAAAATTTGCTAACGTAGTCGATGCCTTTTAACGCTTGCTTTAACGATTTTAATATTTAAGTAATTTTTTTATAGAATTTAAATTTATATAACACTATGAAAACTACAAAAGTTAAGACATGGAACCTATTTAAATAACACATTAAAGGCCTAAATTTTTTAATGAATAATAAATCCCGGATTTATCGGAAAGTTGGGGGATTGGTGGGTGGGAATTGCAGTCTATTATTAAAAATGCAGGGCTGCTCAGCCTTAATTAAGTTTAATTTTCAAAACTTTGAAAAACAAAACCTAATTTGTTACTTGTACTAAAACCTCAACCCTGTCACTGGTTATTCAACGCTAGAAATTATCGTGTACAGGAATAAAAAACATCAATTTCTCCATTACTAGTTTTGAATGGGCCAAAATATACTCTTTGCAAGATCTCTCATAGGCTTTTTCTTCCTGTACCCCTGATTTTCCTCCATAAATTTGAATATTGTAAATTTACCCTTTTAAAACAAAACATAACATCCTGGCCAGTTGGTGATAGAGTGTTTGTATATATTGTGGATATGAGTTAACTTAGTATTGCTTTCACAAGTCATTCCTGACTTGATTAAATATTTTTTATTAAATAACACTTAACTTTACGAGTATTGTTTTTGAATTATAGTTATTTTTAGCTAATCTTGTTAAAAAGTAGTTTTTCTAAAATATTTTTGGCTTAATCAAGCACTATTTGTATTACAACCACTCTAAATTTATTAAAGAGTATTTTTTACTAAGTCATTCCTGGTTAAATGAGTATCTTTTGGATTCCTAGCCACTCCTAACTACTTCATTCACGCCTGACTAAGGTAGAAAGGTTAAGTGTTTGAATGATCATTAAATCATTAGGTTTGCATACTAGGGAGTGTTTGTGTTTCACGAGGATACAAGATTTAGGTTTTGTCTCGTAGTACAAATCATTGATTTAGCTTTCTAAGGAAGGATTGTGTCCTTTGACGAATATAAGGCTCTTAAGCAATCTCTTCTAGTTAGTTGGATGACCATTATTAATGTCCTTCATAGAGCTTTATGAGGCTCAAAAAATCTGAACAACTTGTTTCTTTTTTATGATAAGATGTTTTATATAGGTGCTGGAAGAAGATAGTCTTTTTAGAAGACTATTTATGTCCACTGCACAACTTCAACTTACTTAAATATGGATGCTGCATTAAATGTACTCCTTGCAACTTTAAATGCATTATTTCTTTAAGCAACGGTCTTGATCGCTAGCAATACTCATCTCCTTAGGTAGCATAGTCTTTTACACCAACTCATGGTAAAAGTGTACATCGTACAGATAGTTAAACCAAAGTTAAAATGCTTATTTGTGTCAAAAAATTATATATATATATATATATATATATATA